>ERZ857972.1447-NODE-1447-length-13402-cov-3.382333_pt1 | contig 13402 bp, 12 predicted proteins | sample MGYA00519757_ERZ857972 | MGnify/ENA primary metagenome ERZ857972 (study PRJEB31778, sample SAMEA3449383) | human gut metagenome | biome: human gut; feature: human-associated habitat; material: faeces | place: United Kingdom | collected 2010/2012 ...
GAGCGCATACGGACTGTGCGAGCTGTTCGGCCTGGGCGACCAAGTGGCGCTTTCCACACTGCCGAAATCGACCACCGCTCCCATCGCGCTTGCCGTGACCGGAGAGCTGGGCGGAACGGCGTCTATCACCATGGCGGCCGTCATGACCACGGGCGTTATGGGCGCCATCTTCTCGCCTATGCTGGCCAATTTGTTCCACATCAAGAACAAAGTGGCCCAGGGCGTGGCCATTGGCACGTGCAGCCACGCGGTAGGCACGGCAAAGGCCCTGGAAATGGGCAAACTCGAAGGAGCCATGAGCGGCGTGGCCATTGCGGTATCGGGCCTGCTCACCTGCTTTATTGTTATTGCGGCTACGTCCATTATGTAAGGAGCGAACTTGGGCAGCATTCCTACCCTTGACTTCATTGGGGCGAACACGTCGGCGGCGGCGGAACTCGCAAACGAAACCGTCATCGAGACGGCGCACGGCGTCGTGTGGCCAAGCGCCCCACAGTGCGTTCATGGCGCGATTTTCGATTTGGACGGAACTTTGCTCGATTCCATGCCTTGGTGGGACGACTTGGGCGAGCGTTATCTTCGTTCACTCGGCAAAACGCCCGAACCCAACATTCGCTACCACTTCAAGCGCCTTACCATGGAGGGATCGGCGCATTACATGAAGGAAACTTACGGCCTAGAGCAATCGATTGAAGAAATTTGCACGGGAGTGATGAGCGGCATTGAATTCGCCTACCGCGATTGCATCCAGTGCAAGCCGAGCGTTGTCGACATGCTTGAGACGTTGAGCAACGCGGGTGTCGCCATGTGCGTCGCAACCGCCACGCGTCGCGACTGCGCACTTGCAGCCCTCGAAAGGCTCGACATTCTCAAATATTTCTCAGCGCTGTTCACCTGCACCGAAGCGGGCGCAAGCAAAACCGAACCCGACATTTTCGAGCTGGCGCTTTCGCACCTTAGCACCCCGCGCGAAACCACGTTTGTGTTCGAAGATTCGCTGCACGCTATCGAAACGGCGCATGCGGCCGCCTTCCCCGTGATGCTCATCGACGAACCGGCCAGCGCAGGCGATGCGAAAGCATGCCAGGCCCTCGCCGACGTGCGCCTGAAAAACTTCACAGCCTTCTCAACGCTCTAGTCGCGGAAGTGGCGCGCATCGTAGCTCGCGACCTGTTAAATACTCGTAGCGTTTAACAGGCACGGAAAAGGAAGGAGGGGAGCAAGCCCGGTGCTCACTCCCCTCATTTGATGAAACGACGAATGCGTTCCAGCTAGATTTCGCCCGCTTCGGCAGCCTTCAAGGCCTGCGTCAGCTGATCGGCGCAGCTCGTAGTGCGACGACCGCAGGTGTTGCCCTCAAGAACAGAAACGACCCAGTCGACGGGCTTGCCCTCGATGAGCTTTGAGATAGCCTTCAGATTGCCGTCGCAGCCGCCGACGAAGCTCACGTTGTGCACATTGCCGTCGACGATGTCGAAATTGATTTGGCGCGAGCACGTGCCGCGCGTATTGAATGTATGCATGCCATTCCCCCTTGGAACTTCTCGTGATACCCGCACAGCTTACCATGATGAACTCTCATAGGCAGGCTATAATCAATCGCACTGAATACTTGCAGAATTCCTAAGGAGGTGACCATGCCACAACCCGCCCGCGCCCTTGCCGGTGCCGCATGCGCGCTCGTGTTGAGCACCACCATGTTCACCCCCGCGGCCTTCGCCAGCGACGCCGAAGGCGATGGCGCCACAACTTCCCGCAACGCCATCTCCGCCGCCGCCGACTCTATACGCGGAGAGCTTGGCCCCGCACTTTCAACGTACGACCAGGCGAAAAAGACCCTCGAAGCCCTCGAAGCAACCGATATCGCCACTGCCCGCGTTCAGGGCCTGCAAGATATGATGTATGACGGCACCGAAAAGCGTCCCACAGTCACTCTGCGCATTGACTCGGTCAAAGACGGCAAGAAAACCGAGACATCACTTCGCGAGGGAGCCGATTTCAACGTGCGATTCGATGGCGACCTGGTCAATCCCGGCACCGTGCACGTAACCATCACCGGCGCAGGCGACTACACGGGCACCGTGGAAACGAGTTTCGTGATTCTTCCGGCCGACTTGGCGAACGCAACCATCGACATGATTCCCGACCATGTACGCACAAGCTACCCCATTGAGCCCGACCCCGTCGTGAAGCTCGACGGGCGCACCCTTGTAAAGGATGTCGATTACGAGGTGTCTTATTCCGAAAACGTGAACGAAGGCACAGCGACGCTCATGGTGAAGGGCATCGGCAATTGCGCTGGCGACACGCACGCGACATTTCAGATTATCGCGAATCCCAAGGAAGGAAAAATCGGTTATCGGGCCGTATTCCCTTACGTAGCTGCTGCTGCGCTGGCCTGCTTCGCCGCGTTTGTCGTGCTGGCGAGCGCCCTTATCCACAAACGTCGCAAAGCAAAGCGGTTGCAAACAAAATAAGCTACGAAGGACGCGCGCCCGCGCCAAGCCGCGTCGCAGATACAAAAGCTCCGCGCCAGCATTAAGCCGCACTCCAACGCCAAACCTGCATTTCGTCATGCGCTCCATCGATCTGCATCTCGAACGCAAAAAGCTCGGAATGAATCTTCATCCCGAGCTTTTTAAGCCTTATTCAACGAGAAGGCTGCGTTTATTCGAACAAAACCTGATCGTCTTCGTCGTCTTCCACCGTGAATGCGTTCCATGCCCCCGAATCGGCGAAGGCGAGGAAATCATCCGTAGGAATGTCCATGCGCAGGCCCTCTTCGTCGAACGTGCCGTTGAAACGCTCTTCGAATTTCGCCCTCACTGGACCGTTCACGGGGCGCGAGAACCATACCCACGACGCCACCGGACCGCCCGCGTCGTTGAAGTCGGCGCCAAAGCCAGCGTCGACCGGCGTGCCGTCTTTGCGCTGAATCATATATTCGTCAATCGCGAAACAGCCATCGAACTGCATGCGCGAGGCAATGCCCTCAATGGAGCTATCGACGGTGTTGCCCTTTTCGAAGAACGTGATTTTCACCGTGCCTTCCGCGGGTTCGACGGCAGCAGCGTCACCCTTGTCCATGAATTGCGCGGCCATCATTTCCGCGAGAGCTTTTTCGGAATCACTCAGCATGCTTCCTCCATTCCAAAACGCCGCCCCCATCAGCGACGCATAACGACATGTCCTTAATATAGTCGAAGGTCGCAGCACGTGCACCAAATGTGCCCTTCCAATCGCAAAGCGAGACGAATTCGCCTTTATCCATAGGCTCACCCTATTTATCGCGCGCGAATAGACCCACAACGACAACTGCGACGAAACAGGGGGCTCTCCCTCTTTTCGTCGCTGCGCTTTTCGCGACTTTTCAGCGAGCGAAAGTCGAGCGCACTACAATGGGCTCATTCACGAAAGGACCCATAGGCCTAGAAAATTCATTGCGAAGGAGTTATGCGATGTTTTGCGTTTATTGCGGCACAAAACTCCCCGATGAAGCACGATTCTGCTTCATGTGCGGAAAGAAAGCCGAACCCGCCGACAATGCAGAAAATATCGTTACCGCCAACAGCGGAAGCATCGACGAAGAAGGATTCGGCATCGAAATTCAAGAGGCCCCCACAACCAGCTCCAGCGAGAAAAACCTCGACACACCAGAGTTTGCCATTGAAGACGGCCCCATCGAAGATGCCCACGACGCGTTCGCGACGGCCAACGAAAGCGGCCCAGACGAAACATCAGCGGAAGACCAATCCAGCGAGCAAGCACACGGCATATCGGAATCCGCCGACGAAAACGATCATGACGAGATTGAAGAAGCCCAGGGCTCGAACTCGGCCGAGCTCGACGCCCCGAACAGCTCGTCGAACGAGACAACCGTAATTCCCCTTGCCACATCGTCCAGCAAGACGACCGTGATTCCCCTTGCCGCACCGTCGGACAAAACGACGATACTCCCCGGATTCGGCGCCGAAAAAGCGGCCCTCGAGCAGGAAAAATCTGACGAAATCGCCGCGCTTGCAGCTCTCTATCCCGATGCCAACCCCGCTCAATTCTGCGACCCCACGCCTTTTGAGGCGAAAAGCCCCGACATTACCGAGCTCATCGCCCCCGCACCCATTAATGGCACCAAGCCAGCCTCTGCGGAATCGGTCCATTACGCCGAAGGCCAAAAAAAGAAGAGCGCTGGCAAACGCGCCCTTCTTATCGCCTTCGTTGCAATCATCGCAGTGCTTGCAGCGGCCGCCGCATTCGGCATGTCATTCGACGTTTTACCCAACTAGCCCTTTGATCTGCGGATATCAAAGCCGCCAATAGGCCATTAGACAACGAGCCTTTGCACTTCATCCTTAGAGTGAACGCCAAGTTTCGCATACAAATGGCGAGCGTGCGTTTTCACCGTATTCTGAGACAAGAACAGCTCACGCTCAATTTCAGCGCGCGTCTTGCCCTGAGCAATAAGTGCAAGGAGTTCAGTCTCTCGCTCGGTAAGGCCGAATTGCTCGCGCAGTACCGAGCAGCGCGCAAGCAGCCGTTCGCGTTGCCCAACGGCGCGCTGACCGCTTTCCAAATCGATGCCCGCAGCGCCCCAGTCAGCGTTCACCGATTCCTCACTGCGCCAAACCAGCACGCTCACGCCAACGAGCAAAAGTCCCACGCCCGCCACAACCGACAACGCGAACGCATCGGGCATCACACCAAACGCGCGCAGCCCATCACGAACAAGAACGCCTGCTAAAATAGCCACCTCGCTGCTTGCGCGCGCGATGGCGAACATGCGCAAGCTGGGAATCTCAAAACGAAACGCCACATTCGCGAGCATCGCGAGCGCAAACACGGTAAACCACACGTACGCTAATTTCGCAAGGAACGAAACCACCGCCCCAAGCCCTGCAAACGCAAGCGGGGTAAAAGCGTATGCCGCAATTGCCGCAATCAAGCATGCCTGCGCCAGCTTGCGCAGGTCGAATGATTTTTCTCCATGGAAGGCGGCATACATAAGCGCACCGCCCGCCACAGCCGTCGCCCAAATGCGATGAATCGCGCCCATGCCCTCGTCTATATTCGCGAAAAGGCCCGAAATTCCTGATGCGAGCCCCGCAAGAGCCATAATGCCCACGATTTTCCATGGAATACGAAACTCCACAGCGACGCAAGGCGCGGGCCGCTCGGGAGCAACGATGCGAAAACTCGCCCACGCGCACGCGAGTGACAGCACCGGCAAAAGCGCGGTAGCCGCAACTGAGTAATTATGGGTCATGGTAGAAATTAGACAATACGTAGCCCATGCGGCGACGCATGACCCGCCGCCATACACCACCATCTGCATGGTGCCAAGCTGACAATAGATTTCCGCCCACAGGCAGAACAAATAAGCGCCACCGAGCGCCGAAGCTATGCCCGCGACGAAAACGAGAGTCGCATTCGCATCACCCGGCACAAGTACATAACCGAGCGCCGCCGTAAGCGCAGTCGTCGCAGCAACGAGCACGTTGCCCATCGCGCGCTGCGAGCTCAACGGTCCCAAGCGCGAAGCGATCAGCGCCATGATCACAAACATGCCAATATCGCCCACGCGCATACCCATAGACGCCGCACTTCGCAGCACGGTGGACTCACCGCAAAAAATAGACGGAATGTGAACGCAGCACAGCCATGCCACAAAAAAGCCCATTCCGAGCAAGCGCAGAGGATGAAGCGCGGTCGATACGGCGGAATCGTCCGACGCATCGACGCTGACGGAATCGAACTTGCCAAGCGTTTGCGCGCCCTGCACGCCTCCCGCTAAACGCACGTTTTCCACCGAGCGCGCGCCCCGCGACATCGTTTGGTTTTTCGACATGACCCTCCCAAAAAGCCGCTGACTGCACGGCACCCACTTCACACGGCATTATACCCAAAACGCAATGCTTCTTTCGCATATGCATTCTTCCAGGTCGCTAAAGGGGTGATGAGGGGTGAGCATGAATTCACCCCTTTGCGCGCACGCTTCACCCGCGACAGAGCAAGGCAGCGGCGCAATGATGAACCCATCGAAGGCGGAGCCAAGCGCACCACGCGCAAACGGCTCGAGCGAAAGGGTCGCCCCGCGTTCGGAAGAACGCGCGCCTTATACCATTGAGGAGGGAACAATGAGCACTAAAGGAATGAGCCGCCGAAACTTCTTGGCGTTGGGTTCGCTGGCCGCCGTCGCTGGGGGCGCCGCCCTTGCAGGCTGCGCCCCAACGAAGTCGGAAGGCAAGGCATCGAAAGACGACGCCAAAGTCGCCGAGATTAAAACCGCCGACGAGACCATGGAATGCGACATCGCCATCGTTGGTGCGGGCGGCGCCGGCATGTGGGCGGCCGTCGAAGCGTGCCGCGCTGGCAAAAAAGCCATCGTGATCGAGAAAGGCCAAGACGTCGGCGTATCCAATGGCTCAATAGCGGGCGGCCCATTCATGGTGGGATCGAAACTCCAGCAGGCAGCCGGCATCGATTTCGGCGTTGAGGAGGCCTTCTGCCACATTATGGAATACGCCCACTGGGCAACCAACGGCGGCGCTATCAAAAAGGCAGTCGAACTCTCCGGCTCCACCGTCGACCAGTTCACCGACGATTTCGGCGTTCCCACCGGCCTTCGCCCCGATAACTACGGCGCCGGCCACAAGTCGGTTCGCTGCAACTTCCAGGCCGACCCGAAAGATTCCAAAACCCAGCAGAAGGGTGTGAATCGCATGGGACCGCTGCAACAATGGTGCGAGGCCAACGGCGGCCAGTTCCTGTTCAGCACCACGGGCAAAACGCTGCTCATGGAAGAAGGCACCTGCGTCGGCGTGCAATGCGAGCAGGACAAGAAGGTCGTCAACGTGAAGGCCCCGGCCGTCATCGTGTGCACTGGTGGATTTCTTGGCAACGACGAGATGATGCAGAAGCAGTTTGGCACGCACGTGAACCCCTTGGGCAACGTGTTATCCATCGGCGAAGGCATCGACATGGTTACCGCTGCGGGCGGCCAGCTGTCCACACAGTGGGGCATTGCCGGAAACGAGTTCTCGGGCTCCAACCAAAACGCCGACGGCGTGTGGGGCAAAAACAACGCCGCCTTCTCCATTGGCATTTATGGCACCATGCTGGTAAACAACCAGGGCCGCCGCTTCGCCAATGAAGGTCGCTTCGCCAATTTGCCGTTGGCACTCGGCGGTGCAATTTCGCTGGTCGGTGGCCAATATTATGCCATTGTCGACCAGGCATACGTTGATGGCCTGAATGCAGGAACCGACGCATGGACCCTGTGCGGCTCCGATGCCGAAAACTGGCGCACCGGCTCTATGACCCTGAAAGGAAAGAGCCTCGAAAAGGTTCAGGAAAACATCGACGCCGCCGTGGCGGCAGGCTGGGCGTTTAAGGCGGACAGCATTGAGGAGCTTGCCAACGCAATCGACGCGCCTGATCTCGTCGAAACCGTGGACGAGTACAACGACTACTGCGCCGACGGCAAAGACGAGCAGTTCTACAAGCCCGCATGCTTCCTGCAATCCGTTGCTACCGCGCCGTTCTATGCCCTTCAGTACGAGCCCAGCGCTTGGGTAACCATCGGCGGCATTCGTACAAACGACCGTATGCAGGCCATCGACAACAAGGGCAAGGCTATCAAGGGCCTCTACGTTGCCGGCGCCGACAACGGCACCCTGATGAGCGCGCCCTATTGCGACTACGAGGGCTTCTCTCTCATGTGCGCTTATAACGGCGGCCGCATGGCGGGCATGTACGCTTCCGAGGACATCGACGCGTAAGCCAACTTTACTCGCAGCCGCAGCTGCGAATGCATGCGCCCAAAAAGCACCTCCCAATTGCCCCTCCCAAAAAAGCAGGACGGTCAAGCGGCCGTCCTGCTTTTTCTTTCGAATACGAAGAGGTGGCGTGCCTCTAGAACATCTCACGTTTATTGAATACGTACAGTTGCTCGAATTCCGACTGGCTCTTCGTAAGGTAAATAATGCCCTCGATAACGCCAATGAGCCATACCACGCCAGCCGCAATGCCGATCGTGAGCAGGCTGCCCAAAATAGTCACGCCCAACATAATGAAACCCGTGGTGTGATAGCCCAGATAAAACTTATGCACACCAAACACGCCCAAGAAAATCGCAAGCAGGCCTGCGGCAACATGGTCTTTCGTATGCACGAGCGGCTGCTGGTAGGGAACCTGATAGGCACCTTGGCTCGACGCATAATAGCCATTGCTTTGCGAATAGTACGCTGCTTGACCCGGCTGCTGAGCATAAGGTTGCTGAGCGGCATAACCAGGCTGCGCATAGGATTGCTGCGGCTGGCCGGCAGGCTGCTGCGACGCCGCACCTTGCTGCCCATAGGGAGCGCCATTGAAGACAGGAGGCGCCGGCTTGGGAGGCTGCGACGTGGGCATGAAATCGGCGACGGCCGCAGCAACATAGGCGGGATCGACCGGCTTGCCGTCGTCATCGACGACCTTCTCAATCGGCGGGGTGTTCGGGAAAGCCTCGAAAGTCTCTGGCGCGGCAGTCGACACGTTGGGGGCGGGGGCGGGAACCGCTTCGACCGCGGAGACGTTGGTTTCGGCAACGAAAGACCCCGTCATACCCGAATCGACAGCGGGCGCCTCGGATGAAATCGCGCCCTCAACGGAATCGGATGAGCAAACGCCTTTTCCCTCGACGACGTCCTTCGCTTCAACGCCGCCCTCTTCCTCGGCGTTGCCTCGCGCTTGAATCGCAGGTTCGACGACCTCGGCAACCTCAGCCGAAGCAGCCAAAGCAGAAGAATCGCCCTCGGCAGACGCGCCCGCGCTCGTGGCCGCAGAAAGTTCCTCGAGGCGCTTGTTCATTTCTTCGATTTGACGCTTGAGCACCTCAATTTCAGCAGCATGCGCAGCCGCCGAATTCTTCGCCTCTTCAGCCATAACCTCTCTCCTTTTTCAAAACGGCGTATCGCGTATATTCGCGATGCCCGAAATATGTGCTGGGGCCATACTATAACGAAAAAAGGCGACGGCCTTAAGCCGCCGCCCACCTGTTAAACGAGCGTTATGTTTTCGTAAGTTGCATACGCCGCGCGAGCGATGCGGATTCTACTTCTCGGGAACTTTCGTCATAAGAACGAAACCGATGATGAACAGCACGGCAATGCTGAGCACTCCGATAGAGGAATTGCCCGTAATCTGGGTAAACACGCTCACGAGCAGCGTGCCGAGCACCGTTGCGTACTTACCGAAAATATCGAAGAAGCCATAGTATTCGTTGGCATGTTCCTTCGGAATGAGCTTGCCAAACTCGCTGCGCGAAAGGGCCTGGATGCCGCCCTGGAACAAACCGACGCACACGGCAAGCACCCAGAACTCCATAGCGGAGCGCAGGAAAAACGCCGCGAACAACGTGATGCAGAAATACGCGAAAATCGCGATGAGCAGCATGCGCTTCGTGCCGAATTTGCCCGCCAGGCGGCCATACGCGATAGCCGAGGGGAACGCCACGAACTGCGTGACCAACAGCGCAAGCACGAGCTGGGTTGAGCCGATGCCCAAATCGGTGCCGTAACTCGTCGACATCGTGATAATGGTATGCACGCCATCGATATAGAAGAAGAACGCGAGCATGAACATGAACACGCGCTTGTCGGCGAAAATGCGCCTCGCCGTGGCCCACAAGCCCACGAGCGCGTCGCGGAACAGGTGCTCAGTGCGCTCCTTGTAATGCGTCTGGTGCACGTTCTTCAACACGGGCACGCTGAAAACGACCCACCACACAGCGGTAATCACAAAGGAAATGCGAATGGCGTCGAGCTGGCCGAGGCCGAAGTTCTCGCCGAATAGCACGAGCACGAGGCAAATGATGAAGGGCACGCACGAACCAATGTAGCCCCATGCATAGCCTTGCGAAGATACCTCGTCGTAGCGGTCTTCGGAATCGGTCGCGTCAATAAGGAATGCATCGTAGAACACGAGCGACGCGTTAAGCATGATGGTCGCCACCACGTACATCACCAAGAACACCATCGCGTTGCCGGGAATGCCCATGCATGCGAGCAGCACGGCGCCCGTGCCAATGGAGCCCACGAGCAAGCGTTTCTTGTTGCCCTTCAAGTCGGCGATACTGCCCAAAAACGGCATGAGCAACGCGAGCAAAAGCGACGCCACCGTAGTTGCATAGCCCCAGGCCACTACAACAGAGCTGCCGGGGTCGGCAATCGCCGAGAAGTAAATGGGGATAAGGGTCGACGCCAGCAGCACGAATGCCGAGTTGCCAACGTCGTAGACAATCCAGCTCTTCTCGCGCTTCGTCAATTTCATTGCGGACATGCGTGCTTCCTTTTTTTCGTGGGAGGGACGCCCAAAATAACAACTTGCGTAAAGTTCTGGGCGCTGCGGAAAAAACGCTCAAACGATTGTATATCATGGGGTCTACACTGGGACGCGCGTATTGGCGGCTTAACGTCAATTCGCCGCAAAACGCCCCGCGCCATACTTCCGAAAGGGAGGCATCATGCCTGCAATTCTTACCCACGATTTCTTCGGCCAAGACATCTATGCCGCGCATTCGCACGTCATCGGCAAATCGATTGACGAGAAAGATGCGTTCTTGCTGGGCAACCAAGGCCCCGACCCGCTGTTCTACCTTGTTCTTTCACCGAGCATGAAGCAATTCTTCGGGCTGGGCAGCGCCATGCACCACGACGCCCCCAGCAAACTCATCGCCGCGCTGAAGGAAAGCCTGCAAGTGCTCGAGGAACACGAATTGCCCGTGGGTCGCGCCTATGCGCTGGGCTTTCTGTGCCACTATTCGCTCGACCGAGCCATGCATCCGCTCGTGTATTGCCAGCAATACGCCATTTGTGACGCAGGCATCGACGGACTCAACCGCAGCCAGGAAAACGAAGTCCATGCTGAAATCGAACGAGAATACGACGAAATGGTGCTGTTCAGCAAACTGGGGCGCACCATTCGCTCCTACCGCCCCTTCGAAGAAGCGCTCCACGCGAGCGAGCACACTCTGCAAACCATTGGGAAAATGTACGCCTTCGTCGCGATGAAGGCGTACCGTACATTCCCGCCCGTCGACCTGTTCGTTTCCGCCGTGCACGATTTCCGCCGAATGCAGCGCTTGTTCTACTCGCCGAACGGAACCATGCAAAGCGCGCTCAACGTCATTGAAACGCGCGTCCTGAACAGGCAATTCTCATTCTACAAATCAATGTCGCACCGCGACAATGCCACGCGCGTGAGCGACTTCGACAATCGCATGCGCCACCCCTGGGAAAACCCGTATACCCACGAAGTGAGCACGCAAAGCTTCTGGGATATTTTCGACGGCACGAAAGCCATCGCCTTCAGCGCAATCGAAGCCTTCGATAAAGACGATTTCGACGAAACCGCAGCGCGCGCACTCACGGGAAGCCTCAATTTCTCGGGCCAGCCTGTGGAAGAGTAAAACGACGAAACAGAAAGGCCGCCCCAGGGGCGGCCTTATTCGTTATTCGGCGGGCTTGAAGGTATCGCGATCGGGCGCGAAGCTCTGCATGGCCCTGATGGTACGGTCGAACAGCTCGTCCAGCTCCCAACCGAGCATCTCGGCGCCCGAACGAATCACATCGCGATTCACGCCGGCAGCAAAGCGCTTGTCCTTGAACTTCTTCTTCAGCGATTTCACCTCGAAGTCCATCACGCTCTTGCTGGGACGCATAATGACCGCCGCGCCAATGAGGCCCGTTAGCTCCTCGGTCGCGAACAGGATCTTCTCCATCTGCAGCTCCGGCTTGGGCAAGTCGGGATTGAAGTCGCTCGTGTGGCTCTGAATCGCGCGAATGAGCTCGGGCGACCCCCCGGCAGCTTCAATGAGCGGCGTGGCATATAGCGTGTGCATCTCGGGTTCGTCGTCATGCTCTTCCCAGTCGAGATCGTGCAGAAGACCCACGATGCCCCAAAACTCCTCATTCTCGGGATCGAATTCACGTGCGAAATACCGCATGGTCGCCTCAACCGTTTCGCCGTGTTCAATATGGAACGCGTCTTTGTTGTGCTCCTGCAGCAAATCGAATGCCGCTTCTCGCGTCATGCCAGCATCGAGTTTCGCCATGGTGTTGCCTCCTTATTCCTGCGCGCCGCGCGGGCGGCGCAAAACGAATTCGCTCTTGAGCAAAATGGCACCCGCAGCGTTTCTATCGCTCACCAAAGAGCGACCCCTAACGAAACGATGCAGGTGCCATTTTTGCCCCTCACCCGGGGATGAGGGCAGGCAAATCTTCAATTAAGCCGAATTATAGGCAAAAAGTCCAGGTGGTGCTAGCGCTTGGCACGATAAAGGTTCGCCGTTTGCGCGCCGGACTCGGCATGGCACTCTTCAACTTCGACAAGGCCAAGCTTGCGCAAGCGGAAAATCGCCCTGTCGACGGTTTGCACGCTGCAGCCTGCCTGCTTAGCGAGCTCCTTTTTCGAGCAGCGCACGCCGTCGGACAACGTCGTTTCCGCCGAAATGTAACCTAGAATTCTTTTTTGGGCGGAGCTCAAGCGAACTCCTTGGGATTCGGTTTCGCCACGCAACGAAGCCGGCCTCCCTTCATCGTCTAGTATTTCCCCTATGTCGCGCCTCGCCGAAGCATGCGACGACACAGACCTTATTACATGCAAACAGTTTTCCAATAGTATTAGCGGTTCTGAATAAACCCCCGCATTGAAACAATACTGTTTACATGCTAAAAGAACGCCGAAAAGCCACTAACGACCGACGAACGATCGAAACCCCCTATGCAATAACGAACGCCAGAAACGCCCTTTCAACTGAACGATTATACTAAACAGCTTCCGAATAATTGTCCATATCATTTCGCCGAAAGACGCAGTTCGACGAAAATTCGACTAAAGTGCAATCCCGAATACTCCGACAATAAATCCGAACACCACGCCACATGCAACCAAGCCCGCGACAATAAGGAAATTCTCATGCATGGGACGGTTCGCGCGGAACAAAACAAGCAGGCCGACGCCCGCGCTTACCAACAATCCAGCGAGCATGGCTCCCGTGGAAAGGGCGCCCTCCAAATACAGCTCGGTAAGAACGACCGACGCGGCGCAATTGGGAATAAGGCCCACGATTGCCGAAACCACTACGGAAAGGTTTGAATTCGCGGAAATGAACGAGGCGAGCGCGTCTTCCCCAACGCCGTCGATAACGATTTCAAGCGCGAGGGAAACCAAGAATATGAACAGCGTGACCTGCAACGTATGCACTAAAGAGCTCTTCGCGATAGCGCCGAAGCCATGGGCGTGGCCATGCGAGTGATTGTGGGCATGGACGTGGTCGCGGCTGTGGTCACGCCCGCGATCGTGGTCGTGGGTGTGATCGCGCTCGTGTCGCTCGTCGGAAGCGCACGCAAGCTCGGCTCCACGTTCT
>ERZ857972.1469-NODE-1469-length-13211-cov-33.017178_pt1 | contig 13211 bp, 12 predicted proteins | sample MGYA00519757_ERZ857972 | MGnify/ENA primary metagenome ERZ857972 (study PRJEB31778, sample SAMEA3449383) | human gut metagenome | biome: human gut; feature: human-associated habitat; material: faeces | place: United Kingdom | collected 2010/2012 ...
TAAGTGTGCCCTTATGGTTAATAATTTTATTGAATTTGCACATTTTTGTCAATATTTTTTCTGGATCTTCTGTTCAGCATCAACCTCTAAAACGCTTCGCACTTCTTCAATCGCAAAGCACTGACAGAATATGGCGGTGCCTTGTATACGAACTCTGAGGAAGCGCCATGCATATTCACGGTAATATTCTTCACCTTCTCCGGCTCTTCAAAGCTGTTTTCATCCCCCTTTTCACCGCTAAGAAGTGTTACGGTATAGTCGCCCTGTACCTGACAGTCCAGTGTAATGGAAACCGGATCCACATCTCCTGCAAAATTAACCGCCTTAATAATGATTTCGTCCTTGGTGTCAGTTACTACCGAAACAAAAGCAGGTCCGTAGGGAATCGAAATTTCCTTCTGAAGCTCACCATCAACATACAGGCGAATCTGTTTTCCATCCGTTTCATATCCAAAGCGGTGATATTCTCCCGGTTTTACTGAAATAGCAAAGTCCTCAGTCAGCTTGTTGTCATGCATAAAGCCAAACTCTTCCAGTGAACATTGTCCTCCATTAACCTTCCAAAGGAACGGACGCACCAGAGCTGCATCCCATTCTTTTTCCACTCCGGCCGTAATCACGAGCTGCTCCTCATAATAGGAACGAACCACCCTGGCACTGAATATACCCAACTCGAAGTAAGCATTTTCCTCAACAAAAATATCGGTCTCAAATCTTCCATAAGTCTGGTCTTCTTCTCCAAATACCACAAAGCTCTTGGTCTCATCAGCCCATTCCAGAATACTGTGAAATTCCTTTTTCTGCTCCTCATCCGGAAGCTGAAGCAGGAGGCCATCCTCTGTATCCTGCACATGTCCCATTAATTCATGAGTAATCTTTGCTTCTTCTCCATTCCAAATGGGATTTCTGAAGCGAAGTTCCTTATTGGATTTTAAAGATGCCATTCCGGTTCTCGGACGATAAACACGTCCTCCCTCATCTTCGGATTGCACCACATATTCTCCGCGATTTTGACCGAACATTTTCCAGACATAATAAGAAGGAATTCCAAGGCTCTGATGATTATTGAAACGAATCAGATTAGGATACCACGCTCTGTAATTTACATTTTCAAATAATGGAGCATAAGAGGCCAATGTTACGATATCCTGATTTTTCTCAATACCTATAAGGAAAGCCGCTTCTCCCAAAGCCGCATACAACTGTCCCATATAGTTGCCTTCGTTTACAGCCACCTCTCCTACAAAGATTTTTGGTCCCTTACGATCGTAGTCATCATAATAATTTACACGTTCTGCAAAGAACTCTGTTGTATTGTAAAAATGTTCATCCACGCACTCGGCAGGACAACCATTTTTCTCTACATGCTCATTGGCTATGGTTTTAATCTGGGGATACAGTTCCTTTACCTTCTTATAAATCATGTTGTATCGCTTTTCATAATCCGGACCCCAGTTTTCATTACCAATTTCCAGATAGGTCATTTTAAAGGGTTCCGGATGCCCCATAGAAGCACGAAGCCTTCCCCATTTGCTTTCCTTAGAGCCGATAGCATATTCAATGGCATCCAGTGTATCCTGTACCATTTCATCAAGAGCCTCTCCTTCCAGAAGGACACTCTTTCTTCCCTGACAGGTCATTCCGCAGTTACATACATACAGGGGCTCCATCCCCAGATCCTCGCAAAGCTGCAGATATTCATGAAAGCCAAGTCCTAATGTACTTCTGTAATGCCATACAAACAGCTTACTGGGTCTTTCCCATGCCGGACCTACCGTATCCCGAAATCTCATCGCTGTGGACGGTGTCGTTCCTTCCACAATACAGCCTCCGGGAAAACGCATAAACTTTGGACTCATTCTCTTAAGCTTTTCTACAAGATCTGTTCTGAGTCCATGCCCCATGTAGGTATTGTCAGGCATTAGTGAAATAAATCCCAGCAGAACCTCTCCGCCTTCTTTGCAGGAAATAGTAAGCTGTGCCTCGTGACAATCCTCAGCTGCTATCAGCTTCATGTCATATCTTGTATACTCCTGACCGGAAACCACCAGACTGTTTCCAGCCAGTACTTTTCCCTGGTATTCGATCGCTACGTCCAGTCCTATTTCTTCCTTTGCTTTTGCAAATAAATACAAAGAGTAACTTTCTCCAGCCTTTACGGATATACCGCAGTAACCGGTATTAGTCAGAGATCCGTCCTTTTCAAACTGCATACGCAGAGCTGCGTCCCGATGTTCATTCAGGGTATCCGTCAGTTCCAGCTCCATCTTTGCATTGTGTGTATACCATGCCGGTATTTCTGTTTCCGGAATATTGTTGCCCTTTACCCAGCGGCATAAGCCTTCTCCGTTGCAAAACTCATCCAGCCATCCGGATACGGTTTTTACATGGATGCCATCCTCCTGCTGTATATAACCCTCCGGTAAAACGGAATCTTCGAAGCTTCTGTTTCGAAGCATTTCCGGATAAAGTCCTCCGTCTCCGGCACGGTTAATGTCTTCAAAAAAGATTCCGTATAAATCCCTGGCTGTCTCAAATCGTCTTTCCTTTGTTTTAATCTTTAACTTGCTCATTGTAGTCTCCTTTTTTACATTCCAAGAGTTTTGATCACTGCCTGTATATGCAATAACATAGATTATGATAACTCAAATGATCTTAATGCAGCATTTCCGTTACCGCGATAGGTCAGGTAAAGCGCCTGTATTCCATCCGGAATCGTAACCGGTGCGGTATACTTTTCCCAGACATTGGTATATTGAACCTCTAATGTCGCCAGTACCTCTCCATCCCATGCTGTCTTTACTTCAAAAGTGCCATCTGCATAGCCCCGGATCCAAATACTGATTTCACGAATATCATGGCAGTCAAAATATTTGAAGCCGATGGTAGTTGAATCTGTAATATTGGCAATATATCCAACTTCTTCGTCTCCATCCCTGCCGTCCTGCATTACTCGTGGAAAATTCCCTTCGCCCACATAAACTGATGGGGTATCGGTAAACAGATTACATGCAAGATAAGCGGGGTATTCGCCTTTACCCTCAAGCGGACCTCCATTTAAACCGCAGGAGGTAATTTTTACCTGTGGAATACTGCCGTCCGGCATAATCTGCAGCTTTTCAGCACATCCCTGTCTGCTGTAGTAGGTATTATTGGTATGCCTGTGATAAAAAATGTACCAGTCCTCTCCGATCTGCACAATACTTCCGTGATTATTGGCACCGTAAGCTGTTGGCATATCTGCCGGCTTGTAGGTATCGATGTGCAGATCACAATTGCTGACAATAACTCCGCCATAGACAAAGTCCCTAGTAGGATTCTTGCTGGTGGCATAACATAATTCGTGCATTAATATGGATGAATAGACAAAATAATAGGTGTCACCTACTTTACGGATGGAAGGTGCCTCAAAAAACTCATGTCCCTCAAATCCAGTACCGGCACCATATTCACAGCCGGGGGCCACAAACACCGGAGCTTCCCTGATCGTCAGCATATCTGCTCCCAACACCGTAGCCATAGCTCCGGTACGGGATTTATCACCTTTTCCGCAAAATCCGGTATAAAGATATGTCACATCTCCTTCCGTCAGAACCCCCGGGTCAAACTGGGGCTCATCACCTTCCTTTTCGCCCAGACGTGTGCCATCTTCATAATGAACATAGCCATAAAATTCGTACTTTCCTGCCGGAGTATCACATACAGCAACGGAAACTACCGAAACCTTGTCCAACACGTAATAAAGATAGTACCTTCCGTCCGGTCCCACCGTAACATCCGGGGCATACAGACACATTTTGCCTTCCGGGTTCAGCGGATCGGCTGTCTTCGGATAAATCACACCCTCATATCTCCAGTTGCCCAGGTCATCGACCGGAGCTGACCAGCACACATAGTCTCCCATGCAGAAAACATATCCGTTAAAGTAATCATGGGATCCGTAAACATATACGCGATCGCCAAAAACATAAGGTTCTCCGTCCGGAATATACTCCCAGGACGGTAAATATGGGTTAAACGCTTGTTTTTTCACTTTGATATCCTCCTTTGCAAGCCTAATCCATGTACATTGTTTCATAAAGCAAATTACTGGGTGCTAGTTTAAGCCTTCAAGCTGACCACACGATCATAGTCATATCCTCGATCCGGATTCACCTTTCCGGCATTCAGTTCGAAATAAACCACACCGTTTTCGTTTACAGGAAGCTCTACGCCGATATTTCCGTCCTCCTGCTTTTTACGCTCTGTTTTTACAAAAGGTCTGGATGATTCCCGAATCAGCTTCGTCTGTTCCTCACTCAGATTGGCAGGTTCTCCCATATCATGCCATACCTTCAAGGGATTACATGTTTCCTCATCTACCGTCTTAGTCAGGAAGCAGTACTCCTCCTGTTCAGCCGGAAATGTAAACTCCAACAGCATTTTTTCTTTACCCTGTTCTGTACTTTTACGGGCAATATTCCAGGCTACACCTAGATAATCACCGTTTGCACGTTTCAAAACGACAATATTGTCATCCTTATATACACAATTGGCTTCACTTTCCTCAAGCTTTTTGTAAAAAGCAAATGTCCAGAAGGTCGGCTTGGTAATACAGCCATTGGCAACCAGTCCAAAGCCGCCGTGGAATGGTGTAAAAGGAACTCCCATCTCTTCAAACACATCACCAAATGTCCAGTAGGAATAGGATTCATTCACATCTCCCAATCTGGAAAGCTGCTGTGCTATAAGGGCCGCATTCAGGTTTGTATCATGAATGACGCCCTGAGGAGTATAGGAGCTGTTGAACTCCGTGATATGAATCTGCAGACCCTTATATTCCGGGAAACTGTCAATAATATCTCTGGTTGTTTTTAAATTGGCAAAGCCGTCCTCTGCCTTCATCAGTTCAGAATATGCATAATGTCCAATACATTCCGGCGGATCAATGGTGTAATGATGTCTGGTTACGAAATCCACAGGTATGTGATTCTCATGGCAATATTCCATAAATGCCTGAATCCATTTCTCATCCGTTCCTCCACAAACAGCAGGGCCTCCTACACGGAATCCCGGATTCACTTCCTTTATGGCATCAAAGGTTCTATGGAACAGCTTAAAATATTCCTGCATATCCGCATTTTCCCAGAAGCCGCAAAGATTGGGCTCGTTCCATACTTCAATGGGCCATTGAATAACTTCCTCTTCTCCATAGCGTTCCATCAGATGCCGCAGCAATGAACGCACCATATTACACCACATATCATAATCTTTTGGAGGAGTGGTATTTCCCTGCCAGTAAAAGATAGTCTGGCTTCCACTTGCCAACTTTTTAGGCATAAAACCCAGTTCAAGAAAAGGTCTCAGCCCCACCTTCTTATAGGCATCCATTACTCTATCCAGATAAGTATAGTTGTACTCGACCCTTACCTTACCATCCTCCTCATAGGTCTGAAAGATCGCCATATCATCACAGAATAATCCATGTCCCCGGATATGCTTAAATCCGATTTCCTTTTGAACCAGGCGCAGCTCCTCCTGATATTCTTCTGTCAATGCAAGCCCCATTCTTCCGGTTCCCACACAATAATCTACATTATTGTGAAAAAAGGCCTTTGAATCCTTTGTAATCACGATCTTTTTTCTGTCATTCTCTGTTGCTTCACCCATATTTACCATGCATGTATCTCCTTCTTCTAAATCATGTTCCTATGCAGTCACGCATCCGATGTCTGACCGCTGCACGATCCGCAGCTCTCTGATGACGATTGCCATATTAATCTGATACTATCGCATTGATCTAAAGTTTCCAATGATTTATACTATAAGAAAATTGATATATCCTCTGATGTATCAGAACGGAGATTCCAGATGACTGAAATTGAATTTGTCGGCTACAGTGCCGTTCACCCCTCAGATTTTATATATGATGTTCCGAATGGCTTTACAGGCTATCTTCTGCTTCTTTTCGACTCTCCCTCGGAGCTGCTCATAGACGGAAGACTAATGCGGACAGCCGCCAATTCTGCTATTCTGTATACACCAGGAAGCAGGATTTATTACCGTGCTGCCGGTGAAGAATACCGGAATGACTGGATTCGTTTTCGTTCCGATCACTCCTTCGTGAAGCTGTTTCCGTTAACAAACACCCCATTTCCCGTAACAGATCCGGAATACTGTCATCAGCTTTTTAAATTACTAACCTGGGAGTCCGCCTTTTTCTCCTCTGAAAGCGAAGCAAACATTACTCACCTGCTGCGGGTTCTGTTCTCCAAATTAAGAGAAGGAATCCAGAATGAGTCCCCGGGTATTCACGATCATGAGCTGATTGCATTGCATAAGATGATCTACAATAATCCTCAGCTTCCATGGAATATAAACATGATGGCTGCGAAGCTTCACTTAAGTCCCAGTCATCTTCAGGCTCTCTATCACCGCCAATTTGGCTCCTCCTGCATGGACAATGTCATCGAAGGACGTCTGCGCCGTGCACAGGATTTATTAGAGTACAGCGAATACTCCATCCGCGACATTTCCGAGCAATGTGGTTATAATAATGTAGAGCATTTCTGCAGACAGTTCCGGCAGCATAACGGCTGTACCCCCGGACAATACCGGAAAAATGCATCAGCGGGAAGCAACAAAAGACTTCTCACCCACAATACCCTGGGAGGAAAGGAGTTTGAGAAGATTAATCGAAATCATCCGGTTGCAGAATCTTTTCCGTAAGTTCTCATCCACCGGCATACATTCTTCCAAGACCGCATAAAATTTTATCAGAACATGTATAAATTCTTCTTTTTCTTCTTTTTCCCATTGCAAATCCCACATTTTCCTGTATGATAGAGATAGATTAACAGTAAGGAGGCATACAGTTATGTTGCAGATTAAAAATCCTGTTTTGCCGGGATTTAATGCAGATCCATCCATTATCCGTGTGGATGATACATATTACATTGCGAACTCTACGTTTGAGTGGTTTCCGGGAGTTCGTCTGCACGAGTCAAAAGATTTAGTACATTGGAATCTTCTTCCATCCGCATTGTCCACGACGACATTGCTTGATATGAAAGGAAATCCGTCATCGGGAGGTATCTGGGCGCCGGATCTTTCCTATGCAGATGGAAAATTCTGGCTGATTTATACGGATGTAAAAGTAACCGAAGGACCGTTCAAAGATATGATCAATTATCTGACGACTGCAGAAGATATCCGCGGACCATGGTCGGATCCGATCCGTGTCAATGGTGTGGGATTTGACGCATCGTTGTTCCATGATGATGACGGACGCAAATACCTTGTTCAGCAGACATGGGATCATCGCGAATACCACCATGCTTTTGACGGTATTACAGTGACAGAATTTGACACAGAGACAATGAAATTAAAACCGGAGACAGCACGTACGATCTACGCCGGAACGGACGTTAAACTGGTTGAGGGACCACATTTGTATAAGATCAACGGATATTATTATCTGTTTGCTGCACAGGGTGGAACCGTTTGGACACATCAGGAAGTAGTAGCTCGTTCAAAGACGTTAGATACGTTGAGTTTTGAGACAGAGCCTGGTGATCCGTTTATTACAAACTTTGATACGCCGGAACTTGAGATCCAGAAGCAGGGACATGGTGCTCTCGTAGAGACTCCCGGCGGTGAGTGGTATTATGCAAGTTTGTGTGGAAGACCGTGGCACCACGAAAATGAAAGTTCGATCGACCCACGCGGCTGGTGTCCACTTGGCCGTGAGACGGCAATTCAGAAAGTATACTGGGATGAAGAAGGCTGGCCTCGTATCGAGGGCGGACATGGCGGAAAAGTGCTTGTGGATGCGCCGAAAGATGCAATCTTGACAGAAGCACCGGCAGATCATTCGATGCATGATGAATTTGACACACCAAAACTTCATGATGAGTGGAATACCCTCCGCGTACCATTTACCGAGGAAATGGGTACGACAGGGGATGGCAGGCTGACATTGGTCGGAAAAGGATCCCTCTGCAATAAGCATGAGCTTTCGTTGGTGGCAAAACGCTGGCAGGCATTTAACTTTGATGCCGAAGTGAAAGTGAAATTTGATCCGTTCAACTATCAGCAGATGGCTGGATTGACAAATTTTTACAATGATAAGCACTGGTCATTCGCTTTCGTTACGTGGAATGAGAAAAATGGCCGCGTGATCGAAGTGGCAGAGTGCAATCGTGGCGGATATCGTTCGTTCCTTCGCGACGATGCGATTCCGGTACCGGATGATGTTGAATTTGTATGGCTTCGCACAAAAGTAAGAAAGCAGTCTTACAGCTACGAGTATTCCTTTGACGGAAAGAACTATACAGAGATTCCGGGCACACTGGATGCCGCTGTATTGTCCGATGATTACGTACTCCAGTCATACGGTGGATTCTTCACCGGAGCATTTGTCGGCATGGCATGCGTGGACTACTCCGGATACGATCAGACAGCAGAATTCCGCAGTTTTGACTATAAAGAACTGGATTAATCAATAGCAAGAGCCTCTTTTAAATCAGGCTCAATCAGATGGCTGGCGATGCCGCAGAGGATTCCGGGAAAAAGGACGAAAAGTCCGGGAACCAGGAAGACGATGAGGCAGGCGCCGGCCATTGTAAATAATAAGATGAAAGTTTCTTTGATGTGACCTGCCATCAGGCGCACAGAAAGCAGAAGAACTGCCGTAAATGAAGCGCGCAGGTGTGAGCGGAAGTTTGTGTGTGACCGCGCGAGATACAATGATAAAGCGCCGTCAAAGAAGCCCCTGAAGTGATAAGAGGGATACTCGTAAATAAAAATAAAAATAAAAAGCCAAGCACGATTAGCTGACATGCAGTAGTCAGCCAATCGTACAATTTGTTTTCAAGTAATGATTTCATAGAATTCTCCTCAGACCACTCCGAAACAAGCTCCGAGTGTACTTCTGCCAAACTGTTATTCATAGTCAAACCGAGGCCTCCTTGTGCTTAGAGTATATGAAGTTTTAGCTTTGTCTTGTAGTTTACGAATATCCGAAAATCAAAAAAGCCCTTTGAGAAAAGGATTTCTCCTCTCTCAAAGGGAAAGTTAGCAAACTTGAATTTGTAAATATCATTTTACATTTTTTAAAGTTAATAACTCATAAGTTACTTCTATATTGATAGAATAAAATGCATAGCTTGCAAAGTCAAGTAAACTATCTATAATTACTTTTCGTTGGCGATATCCCAGCAATATTTCTAAAACTCCAAACTATCCGCATTAAGCAGAAAATACTTCATTCCCATGATTACAAAGCCTTCCTCATTTCTCCAAGGCTTTTTTGTTCCGTTTACTACCACGATCTTTTTAAATGAATCAGGGATATTTCTAAATAAATTAAATTCCTGCTTCTGCTTTTCCTCAGAGGTCATATCATAAGCCACCTGAATATAATATCTCTGACTCCCCTGATTGACCACAAAATCAACTTCAAACTGCTTTCGAGTTGTTTTTCCTTCATCATTTTTCGCATACACCTCTACAATACCAACATCCACATTATAACCTCTGATAAGCAGCTCATTGTAAACAATATTTTCCATGATATGAGTAGGTTCCTGCTGTCTAAAATTCAATCTTGCATTTCTAAGTCCCACATCTGAAAAATAGTATTTCAGATTTGCTCCCACATATTTTCTACCTTTAATATCATATCTGTCAGCTTTAGAAATCAAAAATGCCTCCACAAGATAATCTATATGGTTGGATATGGTCTTATTGCTGTAATTGGTGCCTCGTTCACTTTTAAACGTATTTGATATTTTAGTTGGGTTAGTAGGAGCTCCTATCGCAGAAGCAAGGATATCTACTAAAGTATCAATCTCATCAACATTTCGCAGCTTGTTTCGTTCTACAACATCTTTAATATAAACATTTGTGAAAATGTTTTTTAGATACTCAGCCTTTTGGCGTTCCACAGAAAACTGTACCACCTGTGGTAAACCACCATATATCATATATTCCTCCCAAGCATCATCATAATCTCCATCGAAAGCCGCATAGAACTCTGCGAAGGACAACGGATATATTCTTATCTCATCTCCTCTGCCTCTAAATTCAGTTACAATATCGCTGGATAAAAACTTAGAGTTACTTCCAGTCACATATACATCAATATTGCTGATTCGAAGCAGGCTATTCAGCACTTCCTCAAATCGTGACATAAATTGTACTTCGTCCAAAAGCAGATAATATTTCTGGTCATCTTCCACCCGCTCTTTAATATGCTGGTAACACTTCTTTGGATCTCTCAGCTCCTCATTTTCAATGCCATCCAAAGCAATCTCAATGATATGGTCATTATCTACACCACTCTCCAATAAATATTTCTTAAACAATACAAATAACAGGAATGATTTTCCACATCTCCTGATTCCCGTGATAATCTTTATCATCCCATTATCTTTTCTTATCTTTAACTGTTCAAGGTATGCATCTCTTTTAATCTCCATGAGTTAAACTCCTTGTTTTTGTAATTTTACACATTTTTTAGTAATTGAATTATATCATCTAGGATTTATTTAATCAATATCCATTACCATTTTATGTGTATTTTCACATTTCTATGCAGTTGATAACCAATTAACTATCTTTTCATAGAAAAGCAGGTAGTCTTTGATACTTGTTACATACATGACCACCTGCCGTTTATCTATTCTGACATTTTTTCTGTAAATCATCCGTCCGTCAAACTGGAATTTATTACTCCAAAATAACCGGAAGCATAATCATAATAATTCCAAATAGGGCAAATAGAATACCACCTATTTTTGTTGTTTTCAAGTAAAACTCAGATGGTTCATCTGCACGATAAGATTTCCATTCTTCTGTTAATTTCCATATTAAGCCCGGCTTTAAGAAGATAAACATACCTAACGCAAAGATTATGATTCCACCACCAATAGACCACCACATATTTACCATCTCCTTTAGCAAATTCCGATTTTGATGTCTGTATTATACCATAATGATACTATTATGAAAAAGGAAAAAGAGTTCTTTATCATTTGTCTTTGCACATCTATTAATAATCGTTTTGTTGGTTACACCAAGCATTTTGCTTACTTCAATTGGTGTAAACTCATATAATCGCTTTTTTAACAGAAAGGCTAAGAATTCCTTTTCTTTTGCATTTAAGTAGGACAGGCTTCCATCTAACTCATCGTTCTCGGATTCTTTTGATAATTCGTATACTTTTTTAGAATACAATACCATTACCACGATCTTTTTAAATGAATCAGGGATATTTCTAAATGAATTAAATTCCTGCTTCTGCTTTTCCTCAGAGGTCATATCATAAGCCACCTGAATATAATATCTCTGACTCCCCTGATTGACCACAAAATCAACTTCAAACTGCTTTCGAGTTGTTTTTCCTTCATCATTTTTCGCATACACCTCTACAATACCAACATCCACATTATAACCTCTGATAAGCAGCTCATTGTAAACAATATTTTCTACCTTTAATATCATATCTGGCAGCGGGAATGAATGCTCACCTTGCAAAGCCTGTAAAAATCGAAAATGTAAAGAAAATTTTGTGCGATTATTCGGTATAGCGATTAGGATTTCTCGAATCCGTAAACCCATTTTCCACGTAAGAACAGATACAGAAAAATCACGGAGCTGATACCCCAAGTCAATGGGTATGCCCAGAAAATCACTCGTATATCCGGGAGAATACGAACTGCCACAGTAATGTAGCTTACGCGAAACAGGCACCAGTCACAGAGCATAACGATCATCGGAACGGATGCGTTACCTGATCCACGAAGTATTGCTGCGATGCAATGAGAAAACGCCAGCAGACAATAAAATAACGCAATTGTTCTGGACTGCATGACTCCATAATGTACAACATCAGGATCTCTGTTAAACGCTGTGATCAGTACCGGTGCTGCCACATATATGATAATACCGATAAACTCTGCAATAGTAATCGAGCAGAAAACTCCAAATCTTGCTCCCTTTTTCGCCCGATCATACTGTTTTGCACCCAGATTCTGACTGACAAAGGTTGTCAGAGCCATTGTAAAACAGGTCACCGGCAAAAAGGCGAATCCCTCTATCTTGGAGTAGGAACCACATCCTGCCATCGCCATTTTTCCAAATGCATTTATATTTGACTGTACAAAGACGTTCGCGATCGCGATCACTGAATTCTGAAAACCGGATGGTACACCATTCTGGATGATCTGCTTCAGCATAGAACTGTCAAAACGAATCTCTCGCAATTCCAGACGGTATTCTTCTTCCACACGCAGCAGATGAACCATACAGAGCAGTGCACTGACAAACTGTGAAATTGCGGTTGCAAGTGCTGCTGATCCGACTCCCATGCCAAGACGTGCGATAAAGAAAATATCCAGAACGACATTGACACAGGAAGAAATAATCAGATATATCAGTGGATGGCGTCCATCACCGACCGACTGCAGAACTCCAACAAAGATATTGTACATGACAACACCCATAGACCCTGCAAAATATGTACGGAAATACACAATAGATTCCGGGAGCACGTCCGCAGGAGTTCCCATCAATACCAGGATCTTTGGTGCCAGAAGCATTCCCAAAACTGTCAGCACAGCACCGGCCACAAGTCCAAATGCAACCGTTGTATGGATTGCCTTTTGCAGGCAGTCTCTTTTTTTGGCTCCGTAATATCGTGCAATAACAACACCTGCACCCATGGCAATGCCGTTAATAAAACCTACCATCAGAAAAATCAGATTTCCAGATGAACTGACTGCCGCCAGTGCATTACTTCCTAGAAAATTTCCTACGATCAGGGAATCAGCAGTATTATACAATTGCTGGAACAGATTTCCCAGAAACAATGGAATTGCAAAAAAAATGATCTTTTGGGAGATACTTCCCTCTGTCATTCTCAGACTCTTTTTCATAGTTAAAATTACTCTTCCCTTTCCTGTGTTCTTTGAATCAATAGAGATGAAGGACTGCTCTTCGTGATAGTTGCCTCTCTACCTTATTATTTGTACCATACCATGCATATGTTGCTGATGTCAATGTAAAGACTGCTTGTAGAGCTGGAATTTGGAACGTGCTTTATAAATCTTTTCCGATCCCCTCAAGTTCGTTCATGGAATCCTTGTTTTTTTCAAGTTCATCTCTGGCTGTTGCGTAATATGATTTTTTGAAAAGCATATCCCATGAAAGATATTTTGCCATACAGTCAA
>ERZ857972.1485-NODE-1485-length-13063-cov-2.819957_pt1 | contig 13063 bp, 6 predicted proteins | sample MGYA00519757_ERZ857972 | MGnify/ENA primary metagenome ERZ857972 (study PRJEB31778, sample SAMEA3449383) | human gut metagenome | biome: human gut; feature: human-associated habitat; material: faeces | place: United Kingdom | collected 2010/2012 ...
CTCTTCAGGGAGACGTTATCGCCGAAGAAGCTCCGTTCGCTGCTTCCTTGTTCGTGCCGCTCGTATCGAATCGCTGTCAGCTCAATGCCGCAGATATAGTCGGCCATTTGAAAGAGCCTGTAGGTTTTGGGCGTTGCGTCTTTATAGATAATTGCGTTTTTAGAAAGCGTCTCTTCAAGGGCGGCATGTATGGAGTCTCGTACGATTTTCTGGCCGTTGTCGTAATAGATTTTGATGCTGTCGTATTGCTGGAAGAACCCAAGATTGTCTTGGAGGAACAGCTCCAAGTCCTTTCTCATTCGGCTCGCAAGGCTGACGGCACTCGGGTATTCGCTTTTTCTGAAAGCGAACGATTTATATTGAATGGGGCATTTCTCGGTGAAAACGCGAAATCTTGCCAAAAGGCTCTTTCGTTCGCCGATTGGGCTCAGGGCATACTGGTCGTGTCCACGCAAGATAGGAGTGAAGTGGAACGTCGCATCGGGAAGCCCCGCTTCGGCAAGCGATTTGTTGAGATGCAGGATGTCGCTAGAGATATCGTCGTCTTGGTCGTGAAAGACAAGCGTCAACAAATAGAACTGGGATCCTGGGCCAATATCGCCGGATTCATCGATGAAAACAGACAGCTCGCGCACGAAAAGACCTCCATTAATAAAAATGCTGGGGGAAACCCCCCAGCTCTTGGACAGCCCTCCATTGCGGAACGCTGGTTATCTTATACCACAGGCCGGGGTGCTTTTTCAAGGTGTAATTATAGCAAACACATGTTCGTTTCACAATGTATAACCGCAGGTAGATTGCTTGGAAAGGTGGCGTAAATGAATATCGACATCCCCACTTTGGTAATGGCAATGCTTTCGGAGGATTTCATTTTCTTCAATGAGGACGATATCGCCTGGGATGAAGAGAAACGTGAGCATTTCTTCAAAGGCGCCCAAGTAAACGCTTCAAAAGTCGAGATGCTTGATTCCGTGGTACGTGCGTTTGACTTCGACGGCATTGCCGAATTCGCCTTTGCTCTTCAGGGAATTCTGCTGGGCTTGGAGGCAGATAAACAGCTCGTGGTGCCGCGTTCCATGGTTGCGCAGGGCGTTCGACAAGGGTTGCCCGAGGGCGATTTGACGGGCATCTCGCTGACGAACTTGGCCGCCTGCGGCCACGCGCTTAAGTTCGCAAAGCAGGAATCGGATTCTTACCTGGTGATGTATGACGTTCGTCTCGCCCAAGGAATTCCGTGCTTCTTTGACCTCGTGGCGCGCATGCTGTGGGATTTGCGCGAGGTTGAACCGGAGCTGTCGGGAAAGCCGTTTGCGATCAGTTTCGCTTCGTGCCGCAATTTCGATGCGGACCAGTATTTCGGGGACGTGGACTCTCCAGTTGCGGGCGCGCAGGAAGAGCGATGCATCATGCAGGTTGGTTGCGCGCCTGAAATCAATCTGGGCGTGAGCTCTTCTGGGTCGGTCGAGATCCAGGATTCTGGCGTGCTTGATGTCGAAAAACCCGGTTGTGACATGGCGAACGGCGTTGAATTGTTCGAAACGCTGTCTGCGGCCGGGCAAAGTGCTGCCTTGGTTTCGGATGCCAAACCTTCTTATGGGCCTGTTGGGAAGGTCGCCAAGACGGTTTGCCAAGCTGGTGCCCAAAAAGTCGCTTCGGCGATGAGCCTCGTAATAGTCGAAAAGGCATACCACGAAGCTCTTGATGCCAGAGATGCGGCAAAGTACGAATTGAAGAACGCCGAAAAGGCCCTTGAGCAGCGAGAAAAGCTTCTGCCCAATTTCAAAGCCGAACGCGCTGCGTATGAGAAACTCAAGGCCGATATAGATGAGGTTGAGGTCGACGCGAACAAATTTGCCGACGAGGTTTCCTTTTATCAAAAACAAATCGAAGATCTGACGGCCGAGATTAATCGAGTAGAGGGCAAACTTGAGGCCGTAACGCAAGAAATTGCTCAAACATCGGCGTTTTCATTCGGCAGGCGCAGCGCATTGAAAAGTAAGCAAGAAGTCCTGCAAGGCGAGCTCAACGCTGCAAAACGAAAGCGGAAAGGGATTGAAGATGAATCCCATGAGTCTTCGTTGTGCCTCATGGAAGACCGAGCGTACCTGCGGGAAAACAAAGAAAAGCTAGGCGATATGGAGCGGCGAATAGCTCGCATGAAGGAAGAGATCGATAAGAGCGTGGACGAAGCAGGAAAAATGCGTGTGCGCGTTGATGAAGCGAAAGTTGCATTTGAGCAGGCAGACAAAGCATATGAAGAGGCGCGGGAGCGCTATATGAATGTAGCCGATTAGCGTGCAGCGATGCATGAACTTACTGAACCGTAAACAGCAAGAATGAAAGGTGGCGTAAATGGCAACGCTTCTTGCAGATAAATATGAGGCCCGCAAGGCCGAGGTGAACGAGCGATTCGAGCAACTTCGCGCAAACGAGGAAGAGCTCAATCGCATTTTCGCCGAAATCTACAACATGGTGGGCGAGGTGCCCATCGAGGTGGAGGACAAATACGTGTCGGTGGCGCGCATCTTCGACACGGCGGAGGAGATTCCCGAATCGTATAAGGGCAACAAGTACGTGCGCACCAAGCGCGACGAAATCACGAGCCTCATGAGCTACGCGGTCGGCTGCATGTTCGGGCGCTATTCGCTCGATGTGGACGGCTTGGTGCTTGCCGACCAGGGCGACACGTTGGCCAACTACGTGGCCAAAATGCCCGATGCGAATAACATTACGTTCATGCCCGACGAAGACAACGTGCTGCCCGTATGCGACGACGAGTATTTCGAAGACGACATCGTGGGCCGTTTCGTTGAATTCGTGCGTGTGGTTTATGGCACTGAAACGCTTGAGGAAAACTTGCGCTTCATCGCTGACGCATTGGGCGGCAAGGGCACGTCGCGCCAGGTGATTCGCGCGTATTTCCTGAAAGATTTCTTCAGCGACCACTGCCAGACCTACAAGAAGCGTCCCATCTATTGGCTGTTCGATTCAGGCAAGAAGAACGGCTTTAAAGCGCTGGTGTACATGCATCGCTACCAGCCCGACCTGCTGGCACGTGTGCGTACCGATTACGTGTTTGCGCAGCAGGAGCGTTATCGCACGCAAATCGGCTATATCGATGATGCGCTCGCGAGTGCCGAGAAAGGCGAGCGCGTGAAGCTCGAAAAGCAGCGCAAGAAGTTTGTCGACCAGCTGGAAGAGACCGCGAAATTCGAGGAAAAGCTGCACCACCTGGCTGACCAAATGATCGCCATCGATTTAGACGACGGCGTGAAAGTGAACTACGCGAAGTTCCAAGACGTGCTGGCGAAGATCAAATAGGCAGATCGGCCACGGGCATTGTATTCGTAGCTACTTCTTAAAGGGGAGAGTGTGCATATGAAGTTAATGGTTTGCGCAAATCCGGGAATCGGAAGGCTCCCCGATTTTGATTTGCCTGTCGAAAAGCTTTCCACTTGGCAACGCGATTGCGTGCTTGCGCTTAAGCGCGCTCTTGCAGATGCGAAAGAAAAAGGTGCGCAGGCGTGCTTTATCGCTGGGGGTCTGTTTTGCGAGGGGTTTGTGCCGCAAAGCCTCGTGGACGTTACGGTTTCGGTTTTGTCCGGCGCCGAGATTCCCATTTGGGTTGCGCAAGGCAAGGGTGAGACGAAATTGCCGGGCGATATTCGCAATGTCGTTCTTGTGCAAGGCGACGAAAAAGCTGTGCCTATAGATGATTTGGGCGTGTGGTATTGCTGCAGGCGCGATTTCGATGTTCCCCATAATGCCGCGAATACCAAATTCGACATTTTGGTTGAGCGTGTTCGCGACGAAGTGGACATTCTTTTTGGCGAAGCGAATCGCGAGAAGTTTTCTATGGGTCCCGTTGAGCCATATAGTTTTGAGTGCGCGTTGCCGAGCGGATATTGCTTGCTCGACTCTGATAATCCCCAAGCCAATCCCGTATGGGTTCGTCACGCAATTCATCCCACGATCGTTGTGGGGCCAGATATAGATGGTTCGGCCGACACGAAAAAGCTTGTGGCGTCCATAAAAGAGAAAGTCAAAGACATTGACCGGTCGGCGTGCGTTCGAATTGAACTTCGCGGCAAGGTCAAACTTGGCGTTTATTACAATCCCGTGGCTCTTGAGAACAGCTTGTCCGACAGATTTTATTACGCGGAAATCGTCGACTTGTGTTTTGCCGATGTGGATGCAGACGAGCTTGAGCTGGATGTTTCTTTGCTTGCGGAATTCGTTCGACAAGTAATGAGCGATGATTCTTTGAGCAAGCCCGAACAGACTCGCATTCTTCGTTGCGGCTGGAACGTATTGAACGGAAAAAGGACGATCGAATGAAGCTGCTAAGTTGCCATATTTACAATTTTGGAACATTCAGTGATTACGATATAGCGTTTGAGGACGGATTGAACGTTATCATGCAGCCCAACGGATGGGGAAAATCCACGTTGGCTGCTTTCGTGAAAGCGATGCTGTACGGCTTCGATGGCAAACGAATTCACGATTTGGTCGAAAACGAGCGTTTGCGTTATTCGCCTTGGCAGGGTGGTAAATACGGAGGATGGCTCGATTTCGAAGTCGATGGCAAAGAGTATCGAGCGTATCGGGTCTTTGGTAAAAGCAAAGCAACCGACATGTTCAAACTGGTCGATATCGCCAGTGGCGAAAATGTGTCCTCATTGGTCACGGATGATCTTGGCGAGTGGGTCTTCGGTCTTGATTCCGGTGCATTCCAAAAAAGCATTTATGTGACACAGAACGGTTTCGGGTTGGCTGCATCGAGTGATGGCATTCGTAGCCGATTGAATTTGCTGTTTAACGAAACTGAGAGCGTCGCGGATCTTTCCGATGCGCAAAAAGCACTTGATGAGCGGCGAAAGTTCTATAAGAAAATAGGCAAACGTGGCGAAATTTTCGAGCTGACTGAGGAAATGACGCGCGATATCGATGCGCGCAATAGGGCGAAGCATGAACTTGGCCAAGTTGAGCAGCTTGAGAAGGAAATTGCAGAAAACGATAAAAAGCTTGTCGAGCTTGACGAGCATATCGCTCGTGCTAAGCAAGCTTCATCTTCTGTAATTTCTGCCCGAGAACAGGGTCGTGCGCTTCTTGATGCTCGAGCCAAACTTGTGCAGAAATGTGACGAAGCAAATGCCGCATTGGAACAGGTTCGTGCAGATTGCTCGGGCGCTTTGCCAAGTGATCAGAATATTGATGCCGCAAAGCAGGCTTCACTGGATCTTATTCACGCGCGAAAAGAAATTAATCAATTACAGCCATCTATAGAAGAAGATGCTCGGCAATTGCAAGCGCTTGCCGGAAACGGGGCGACTTTGCCTGATGCTGAGGAGTTGCAAAAAAGAAGAGCGCAGGTTAGTGGCTACCATGCTCGCAAGCGAGCGCTTGATAAGGGCGGAGTTGAGTGCGACTCGACGTATGAAGGCGTTGCCAACGCTATTGCGAATAACCCAAGACTGTTCGATGAAATCCAAGATTTGGAATCTGAGGTCGCTTCTATACGAGCGCAGCAAACCCATGCTAAAGAAGTGGATTCTAAGCTAGCGTTTGAAGAGTCGACTTGGAAACAGCGTCGTGCAGATATCGTTAGGCTGAGTCAAGATGCAGCCGACAAAAGCGCGGGCTTGGGGACGGATGAAGATGTTTTTCGCTTGCGTGAAGATGCGAAACGCGTTCGCGATTTTGGCGAAAGGTCCATTCGTGCGGAGGCGAAGCTGCAATCGGCTAAAGCCGAATTGCATTCTGCGCAAAAAGAAGAAGGGGTGTCGAACCAGGAATCCCTCAAAGCCGCATTTGATGGGTTGTTGCCGGCGGGCGATTTGGCGCGAGAAGCCCGCGAATCCTTCTCTTCGGCCTGTGCGGCGCGCGATTCTGCTCGTTGTAGAGTGGCTGAAGCAAGGTCGGCTTTTGAGGAGGCTGTTGAGGCCGAACGGGATGCGAAGGCCGCCGATGAAGCAGCGAAGGCTCGTCTTGAACAAGATGCCCGGGAAGCCGCCGATGCGGCGGATGTTGCTGCCCGCTCTTCAAAGACGACTAAGATAGCAGGGCTTGCATGCCTCGTTTTGGCGGTTGTAGCCATCATTGCTGCAGTCATAGGCGTTGTTTCTATTGTTGTTGGCGGCGTTGTTGGTGCCATATTCGTGGCCGCTGCCATTTTGGCCTTCGTTCGAGCGGGGAAAATCGTGTCGCCGGCTGCGGTTTCCGATGCGTTGGGGCAGCAAGAGGGAGATTCGCCCGAGGTTGTTTCTTCAACCCGGCAAAGGATATCTGCGGAAGGCAATCTGCAAGAAGCTGAACATGAGTTGGAGCGGCTTGAGAAAAAAGTTGTTGCATGCCAGCATGATGTGGAAGATGCCGATGCTCTTCTGTCTGGTTTGCTCGAGGGCGCGTTCCCCGGCCGCATTTTCGATTTTGCTACGATTAACGACCAGATTCCCGTTTTGCTTGAACGCATTAAAGGGGCGATGGGGCTATACGATGCTTCTGTGAAAGCTCAGGCGCGAGTTGACGATTGCGCCAATGAGCTTCGTGAGATAGAGACAGAATTTGATTCGATTCGCGGTTTGTACCCCGATCTGAAAGGTGCTTCTCGCGAGTTTGCCGAGAAGCTTGAAGAGCGTGCTTCGTCGTTGGCTTCGAGGCGACAAGACGCTCTGGTGGCGCAAAGCTCGCTGCAAGATGCTATAGCGATTGTGGCTGATGTCGATAAAGATACTGTTAATCACTATGTCGAGCGTTTTTTGGCGCAGCTCGATACGTATACGCCTGAGGGCATTGCGGAGTTGGAGCGAGAATCTCGTGAGTATCGTTTGGCTGCCGAGGCATGCGAATCAAATTTGAACAGATTGCTTGAAGCGTGTGGGCTTCCGACCATTGCGGGAAACGATGTTGCTGTGGGCTTGGAACGGCTTCAGGCGGCCATCGAATCGTATAAAAGGCAAGATAACTTGCTTTTTGAGGCAATGGCTTCATCTGCGGGCGAGCGTGCTGAGCTCGAGAAGATTGCATTGGACCTTGAGACGTGGGCTTGCAACCAGGGCGTTCGCGGGTTGTCCGATTTGTCCGAGGAGTGGTTCTCGTCGCAAATGTCGAAGGCCAAAGAGGCCCAGCAAATAGCATGGCAGCTAAAACAAAACCGAGCAAATGCCGAAAAGATTCAAGAGGCGATTGAGCGTAGGTCAAATGAAGCAACGGAGTTTCTCGCATCGTTTGAGTGGCCCGGTGCAGAGCAGCAGGGAAAGGGGGATATCGCGAGCCTTGTGAGGATCGCCTGCGAGTGGGTGGAGGCGGTACGCTCCCGTGAAAACGCACTAGATGCTGCGAAGTCGGAGCTTATCAGCTGGCAAGAGGAAAATGCGCCAGCGATGAAAGCCTGTCGCGATACGATTGCCCAAGGAGAGAATTCCAAGGTTGATGATGCTCTTGCGCAACTGAATAAACAGCGTGATGCAATTGTGAAAGATCGCGCACGATGCGAGGAGCAGCGTAGTGCTATCTTGCGAGATCTCGAAGCGTTTCCTGCTATAGAACAGCGCATCGCCCATATTGCCCAGGTACGACAAAAGGCGCAGGCGAATTTGTTCACTATTCAGCGCACTTCGGAATTTCTTGATAAAGCGCGACGCAATTTGGACGATCGCTATTTGGGCGATCTCGTTGAGCGTTTCGATAATTATGCGCGTACGTGGCTGGATGATGACTCTTTGCAAACGCACGTTGATTCCGATTTTGCTGTTGCCGTGGGTGAGGGCGATGCGCTGCATGAAGTCGAGGGCCTCTCGAAAGGATATCGAGACCTTTTCGACGTATGCTTCAGAATGGCTCTCATCGATACGATGTTCCAAGCGAGCGTGCCGTTCATTATCATGGATGACCCGTTTGCCAATCTCGACCAAATAAAGCTCGGTAAGGCTCTTGGCCTGTTGGATGCTTTGGCACGTGGGCATCAGATCATCTATTTCTCATGCCATCCGTCGCGAATTAAGCACTCCGCGGATTCGCTCTCTTTGGGTGGCGGGGAGGAGGCCGCGGCTTTCGTCTTGCCCAAACAGACGAAGAAGCGCGAATTGCCGCGCGAAAGGGCTCGTCGTGAGGCGGAAGAACGAGCGCGCGCTCAAGCGGAATTGGTGGCTTCGTATCATGTGGTGCCTGTCTCTGCAAACAAGTCATCGCTGCGTTGCACGGAGTTGGGAAAACCCATAACGGGAAATCTCTTCCAACTAAGCTTTGAGGCAGATGCATCTACGGGAACAAAAGATGCTGCGTTTGAGATGTACTTTATTGACGAAAAGGGTCGTGCGTTATGCGACCGTCAGGTTGTTGAGATTCAGGAAGGTGCGGCGGTTCCCGCTAGGCTTCGATTTGACCTGTGCACCTACGACGACAGCGGCAACCACTATGACCTGGTAGTGCATGAAGAGGGCCGTGCGCCTGAAGAGTTGGCGGCGCGCATTCCCTTTAAGGCGGAAATCGCTTTTAACAACTCACTGTTCGATATGTAAAGAAGGGAAAATGTTTGTGCCGTCCTTTTCGATAGATGGGAAGTTGGATTTTAAGAATGGGTTTGTCGGTTCGGCATATGAAATGGTGGGGAGTGCGGTGAAATAGATGGCTCAAATTGATATACAGGCACAGCTCAAGGCCAAATTCGCGCAGCCTTTGGCGCCTGCCGCCGTGCGGCGCATTGTGGTGTGGAACGACCCTTCGGGCGAGTTCGAGGGCTCATTCGATTCATTGGTCGAAAACGGCTTCGACGATGCGGGTGCAACCGATGGCGTGATGCCTGCGCGCGAGGGCTTTGCGCGCGCCGTGCGGTTTGTGAAGGCATACGACGGCGTGATGTTTGAAACCAAGCGCCTTATCGCGCGCGGCGACACCGAAAACGACCTGTTGGTGTATCGCCAGCGTGCCCGAGGCGATATCGAGGGCGACTGGCTTGCCGATGTTGAACTGTATGCCGATCATTTCCAGGCAGATTTTCTATCTATTCTGGCCGACGAACTCAATGCTGCCGATGCAAGCGACGTGCGCGCGGCGCTTTCGACGTATCGTTCGTTTTTCGCAGCGAAAACTCGTTGCCGCCAGTTCTCCAAGTGCTGCCCCGCGCCGCAGACGGGCGCACAGGTTGAGCTGGGCGTGTTGGCCGCGCTGCTTGGCGGCGAGGCTCCCGATGATGCGCGTGCGTCGTTCGTGGTGCGCGGCTATTTGGCTGCGTTGCAACGCGACGGCGCCCAGGCGGCAGAGTTGTTAGTGAAATACGATGCCGCCGAAGCTTTGGAGCGTTGCGTGAAGCGCCTCACCGGCTTCGATGGTGCGCTCGACGGGCGCGATTCTTTTGTCGCGCTTGCATCGCATGTGCTGCTGTCGGCTGCGTCGATTTCCATCGCACGCGACCAGCTTTCTGGGCTCGAATCGCATATAAGCGAGGCCAATGCGATGTTTTGCATGGCGCTCGTGAGCGATTGGGACCGCGACCCTCGTTTTTCGTCGGAGGCTCTTTTCGAGATGTGTCGTCTTGTGGAAAACGAATGCGGCTTGCCAGCGCGTTTTTCCTGCGCGCCACTTGATGCCATTGTCGAATGCGACGTGTTCCCGTGTGTGAACGAGGCAATTCTGGCATCGCTGCTCACGTCGTTCGCCGAGGGGGCCGACCGAGTGTGCGATGCGCGCAAGGCGTTGTGCCGCCGCGCGAATTTGTCGTGGTATGCGCGTGTGGCCTGCTATTTCGACGTGCTTGCTGCCGTGGCCGGCATGCGCGAGTTCAAAACGCTTCATGCTCAGGGTTTTCATGTGGCGCTTCCCGCCGAAGTGTGGAATGCCTACGTCGGCGATTGGTGCAAGATGGATGCCTTTTACCGCTCGCTGTGCCGCGCATATGGGGCATGCCGCGCGAAGGGCTACGAAGCGCTCGAGGAGCCTGTGCGTTCGGCGCTCGAATGGGCCGAAAACCTTTACAGCGGGTGGTTTTTGGCGGAATCGAATGCGTGCTGGACGAACGCCGCGCAGGCGCAGTGGCTCGATTCGGGCTGCATTTCGGGCGTCGACCGCCAGCGCGATTTCTTCTGGAAAATCATGCCCGCATGCAAGGGCTCGGCGAAAACGATGGTGGTCATCGTGTCCGATGCGCTGCGTTTCGAGGTGGGGCGCGAAATTGCGGGCGAGCTTGAGCGCGAAAAGGGCGGCATGGTAAAGCTGGATAGCATGCAGGCGACATACCCGTCCATCACGGAATTCGGTATGGCGGCGCTTCTGCCGCATCGCGGCATGTCGCTCGATGGCGAGACCGGGGCTGTGTGCGTGGACGGTTTGCCGAGCGCTACAACCGAGCAGCGCGAGTCGGTGCTTCGCACGGTGAGCCCGCACGCCCGCGCTCTGCGTGCCGAGAAATATCTTGACATGCCAGCGGCCGAGCGCAAAGAGCTGCTGAAATCGGCCGAGGTGGTGTATTTGTACCACAACGTCATCGACGCCACGGGTGAAAAGCTTGCCACCGAAAGCTCGGTATTCGACGCGTGCGACGATGCCGTGCGCGATTTGGTGGCGCTTGCGCGACGCGTGTGCATTGATGCGCCGGGCGCGCATGTTGCCATAACCGCCGACCACGGTTTTCTGTATACGCGTCACGAACTTGGCGAGTGCGAGCGCATTTCGAAAGCGTATGTGCCCGATGATCAGGCGATTTGCGGCAAGCGACACATCGTGTGCCGTGATATCGATCCTGCCGCCATCGGCGGCGACCCCGAAGGCGCGTTGTTCATCGGAATGAACATGGACAATATCGAGGGCGGCAAATATTACGGCTTCACGCCGCGCCAAAGCGTGCGCATCAAGCAACAGGGCGGCACGTGCCGCTATGTGCATGGCGGCGTAAGCCTGCAAGAGCTGTGCGTGCCGCTCATTACGTTTTGGCGCGTTGGCTCGCGCTCAAAGGAATTCGAAGACACGCGCCCGGCGACGCTGCGAGTGCTCAGCGACGTGCGCCGTATTACCAATTCGCTGTTCGGCGTGAATTTTTTGCAGGAAGAGCCCGCCGTGGGCAAGGTACTGCCGTGCGAATATGAGCTATCGTTTGCCGATTCGTCGGGCAACGAGGTAAGCGATGTGGTGAAGGCGCATGCCGATAAAACGTCGCCGAACCCGCAAGACCGCGTGGTCCAGGTGCGGTTCGCACTCAAAGGCTCGAGTTTCTCGTCGAAAGAACAGTATTTCCTGGTGGCGCGCGAGCGCGAAACTGGGCGCATTGTGTGGAAGGAACCGTACACCATAGAGGTTTCCTTCGCACCAAGCGACATGTTTGGATTCTAATTTGAGCGCATACGCGCAGTGTATAGAAAGGGGTGGCCATGGCTGCCGAATACGATGACGATTTGTGGGAAGTTCCCGAGATTGAATCTTCGGGAGACTCTTCGTGTGTTCATGAAGCTACCGGTATGCAAGAGATTCAGGCCGAGCGGGAAGGCGTTGCCGAGGCGAACAACGACGATCAGCCCACTGAATATGAGGCGGATGCTCTTGATCGCAAGTTGCTGGAACGTTTCGGCGGCAAAATTGTGCGCAAAGACCTCACATCGCTCATGAAACGCGGCGCGAACGTTCCCACGTTCGTGTTGGAGTATTTGCTGGGCATGTATTGCTCTACCGATGATGAAGATGCCATTCAAGAAGGACTAGGTCGCATTCGCAAGATTCTTACCGAGAACTACGTGCGCCCCGACGAAAGCGAGCGCATCAAGTCGAAGATTCGTGAATTGGGGCAGTTTACTATCATCGATAAGGTGTCAGCGAGACTCGATGAATACAACGATATGTACGTTGCTGAGTTCACGAACCTGAATATCGAACCGTTCGTCATGCCTCCCGAATATGTGCGCGACTACACGAAAATATTACAGGGGGGTATTTGGTGCATCATGCGCATCGAATACAGTCGCGCCGTAAACGACGAGGACGAGTTCGGCGATGATGTGTTCGGTGATGAACGACCGAAGAAAAAGAGGACGAGAAAGAAGCGCACCCCTGCCGACTCACCGTTTTCGGTAATGAGCCTTACGCCTATCCAGATGCCGAATTTGGATTTGGATGCCATTGTCGACCAGCGGCAATACTTCTCGCGCGATGAATGGATGGATATGTTGCTGCGCTCTGCAGGCTACGAGCCCAATGTGCTTACCGAGCGCGAGCGATTGCATTTCATTGAACGTATGGTGCCGTTGATTGAGCGCAACTACAACCTGTGCGAGCTCGGTCCTCGAGGAACGGGCAAAAGCCATATTTATAAAGAAGTGTCGCCTTATGCGATTTTGCTGTCGGGTGGCCAAACCACGACGGCAAACTTGTTCGGCCGCATGAATGCGCGCGGCGCGGCAAAGCTCGGCCTGGTGAGCCATTGGGACTGCGTTACGTTTGATGAAGTGGCTGGCATGCGCTTCAAAGACGTGAATGCCGTGCAGATTCTGAAAGACTACATGGCGTCGGGCAGCTTCGCGCGCGGCCGTGACCAAATTAATGCCGATGCATCCATGGTGTTCGAGGGCAATGTCAACGATTCTGTTGCCAATATGCTCAAGACGACACATTTGTTTGACCCCTTCCCGCCGGAATTCAATGACGATTCGGCGTTTTTCGATCGTATTCACTATTACCTGCCGGGCTGGGAAGTTCCCAAAATGAGATCCGACTTGTTGACCAATCACTATGGGCTTATTACCGACTGCCTGAGCGAGTTTTGCAAAGAGATGCGCCGTCGTGACTATACGCACCTGATTGATCAGTTTTTCCGTTTGAACAGCGATTTCAACAAGCGCGATGAAATTGGTGTGCGCAAAACGTTTTCAGGGCTGGCGAAGCTGCTGTTTCCCGACCAAAAGGTGGAAAAGGAAGACGTGCGTTGGCTGCTGGAGTATGCCATTGAGGGCCGCCGCCGTGTGAAAGAGCAGCTCAAGATCATGGCCGGCGTGGAGTTCATTGATGTGAATCTGGGCTATATGGATGCCGAAAACCCCGGCGACATGCGCGTGATTGGCGTGCCCGAACAGTCCAACGACAC
>ERZ857972.1492-NODE-1492-length-13003-cov-3.321517_pt1 | contig 13003 bp, 9 predicted proteins | sample MGYA00519757_ERZ857972 | MGnify/ENA primary metagenome ERZ857972 (study PRJEB31778, sample SAMEA3449383) | human gut metagenome | biome: human gut; feature: human-associated habitat; material: faeces | place: United Kingdom | collected 2010/2012 ...
AGAGGGAATTCTGAAGATTGATACCCTGCAGATGGAGGGAAAAAAACGAATGGATGTGCAGGCATTTTTACGTGGCTATACGGTGGAAGAAGGGATGATACTTCCCTGTTAGTATATCGCTTTCGAAATAAATGCGCCATAGACTTGGCGGCGGATCCGATTGCACAGCTCTCGAAGATTCAGCGTAGCCACTGCTGCGTCTGTGTTTTCAGAACTGTATACCGGTATCAATGATATACCGGTGAATCAGTGGAAATCGATGCCAACAGAAACAACCGGAGGAAAAAAACGTGGCAAATGGAACAGAACTTCGGGGAATCGCCCTGGAGATATTATTGGAAATTACACAGGAAAAAGAATACAGCCATCTGGCAATCCGAAATGCTCTGAATAAAGTTCAGTATCTTCCGAAACAGGACCGTGCATTTATCAACCGGCTTGTGGAGGGAACTCTGGAATATATGCTCCGAATCGATTATGTTCTGAATCAGTTTTCCAGTGTCAGAGTAAATAAGATGAAACCGGTGATCCGTAACATTCTTCGAAGCGGTGTTTATCAGCTTATGTTTATGGACAGCGTGCCGGACCCTGCAGCCTGCAACGAAGCGGTAAAACTGGCACAGAAAAAAGGATTTTACAGCCTGAAGGGATTTGTCAACGGCGTAATGCGCAATGTGGCAAGAAAAAAAGAAGAGATTATTTATCCGGATAAGAATAGGGATCCGGAGGAATATCTGTCGGTTTATTATTCGGTACCACAGTGGCTGGTAAAACGATGGGTACAAACTTACGGAACAGAAACAACGGAATGCATGTTAAAAGATTTTCTGACGGATCATCCGTTGACGATCCGATGCCAGCTGTATCGGGTGGAGCAGGAATTGACGGTCAACAGTCTGAAAGGCCAGGGAGCAACGGTTGAACAGGCACCATATCTTCCGTATGCATTCTATCTGTCAGATTACAGCCATCTGGAAGGGCTTAAATCTTTTGTGATGGGACGGTTTGTAGTACAGGATGTAAGTTCAATGCTGGTAACGGAAGCAGCAGATCCGAAACCGGGAGATTATGTGATCGATCTTTGCGCAGCACCGGGAGGAAAGAGTCTTCATATGGCAGATAAGATGCAGGGACAGGGTATGGTAGATGCAAGAGACCTTACAGATTATAAAGTGGGTCTCATTGAGGAAAATATTGAAAGAACACAGACACTGAATATTCGTGCGCATCGGAAAGATGCCACACTTTTAGATAAAGAATCCGTAGAAAAAGCAGATATTGTACTGGCAGACGTACCATGTTCCGGTCTTGGAGTTATTGGAAAGAAAACAGATATCAAGTATCGTACGGATGAAGATAAGATTCAGGAGCTGGCAGTGCTTCAGAAACAGATCCTTCACAATGCAGCTTCTTATGTAAAACCCGGCGGCATTCTGATTTACAGCACATGTACGATCACATCGGAGGAAAATCAGAGCAATGTGGCATGGTTTACGGAGAATTATCCATTTGTACTGGAAAGTCTGGATCCGTATCTGTGCGAAGAACTGCACAGTGAAACCACCGCCCAGGGCTGGCTGCAACTGCTTCCCGGAGTGCATAAGACAGATGGTTTCTTTCTTGCAAGGATGCGGAAAAAGTAAGAGAAACGCCGGATGGACAGCTCTGTAAGAAACAGATGCGGAAAATGCTGTGGATACATCAGTGATAAAAAGAGGAAAAATAATGGAACAATTAGATATCAAATCGCTGTATGAAGAAGAACTGAAAGAAAAGATGATTTCTCTTGGAGAAAAACCGTTCAAGGGGAAACAGCTGTATCAGTGGCTTCATCAGAAAGCGGCGGGAAGCTATGAGAAAATGACAAATCTGTCAGAAGGTTTGCGAAAAAAGTTGACAGAACAGGAGCCACTGACACATCTGGAAGTTGTAGAAGTTCAGACTTCAAAGATTGACGGCACACAGAAGTATCTGTTTCAGCTGGCAGACGGTAACGTGATCGAGAGTGTATGGATGCAATACAAGCATGGCAATTCCGTATGCATTTCTTCTCAGGTTGGCTGTCGGATGGGATGCCGTTTCTGTGCATCTACGATCGGTGGACTGACCAGAAACCTTCTGCCGTCCGAGATGCTGGATCAGGTCTACCGGATCCAGGAACTGACCGGGGAGCGTGTGTCGAATGTGGTTGTGATGGGAACAGGAGAGCCATTGGATAACTATGATAATCTGATTCGATTTATTAGAATTTTGAGCGATGAAAAAGGACAGAATATCAGCCAGAGAAATCTTACGGTGTCAACCTGCGGCCTGGTACCGCGGATCCGACAACTGGCAGAGGAAGATCTGACAATTACACTGGCATTATCTCTTCATGCACCAAATGATGAAAAGAGAAAAGAACTGATGCCGATCGCCTATAAATATTCTTTGTCTGAGGTTCTTCCGGCATGCAAATACTATTTTGAAAAAACAGGAAGAAGACTGACTTTTGAATATAGCCTGGTGGGCGGAAAGAACGACAGTCAGGAAGATGCCAGACAGCTGGCCGGACTTGTACACGGATTAAATTGTCATATTAATCTGATTCCGGTTAATCCGATCAAGGAACGGAATTTTGTACAGTCTGACAAAAAAGTAATAGAGAATTTCAAAAATAAACTTGAAAAATATCGAATTAATGTTACTATTAGAAGAGAAATGGGCAGGGATATCGATGGGGCCTGTGGTCAGCTGAGGAAAAAATACAGTGACCGGCAGGAAAATACAACAAAAGACTCCGCCGAAGAAAAATAAAAGTGACTGTGAAGGTACTGAACAGTTACAAATAAAAAGACAAGGGAGAAGCTGGCATGAAGTCATTTTCTTTGACAGATGTAGGACAGGTCAGAAGTCAGAATCAGGATTATGTATATGCGTCCGAGCAGCCGATAGGAAATCTTCCAAATCTGTTTGTGCTTGCCGATGGAATGGGCGGGCATAATGCCGGAGATTTTGCCTCACGCTGTGCCGTTTCTGTAATCGAGGCATCAGTAAAAAAAGATATGAGTTTTAATCCTATAAAGATCATGCGTCATGCAATTGAGGAAGCGAATGAAAAGATTCATGAGCTGGCGAAAGCAGATGCAGGAAAAGCCGGCATGGGGACAACACTCGTGGCGGTGACCGTTGTGGGATATTATGCGTATGTGGCCAATGTGGGAGACAGTCGTCTGTATATTTCCGGTGAACAGGGTCTGGTGCAGATCACCAGAGACCATTCCTGGATCGCCGAGATGGTGATGCGGGGAGAACTCAGTAAAGAGGAAGCCCGGAATCATCCGGATAAAAACATTATCACTAGAGCATTAGGAGCGTCCGAAGAGGTGGATATCGATTTCTTCGATGTGCAGCTGGAGGAAAAGAATCGGATTTTGCTGTGTTCAGACGGACTGAGTAATATGGTGGCGGATGAGGAGATCCAGAAGATTCTGGGGGATTCACCGGATATCGTACAGTCAGGCAGACAACTGGTGGCAACTGCCAATACAAACGGGGGCAGAGATAATATATCAGTAATTCTAATCGAACCATTTACAAACGAGGTGAAAGAATGTTAAAAGAGGGAATGATTGTAGGAGAAAGATACGAGATCATCAGCAGAATCGGCAGCGGCGGTATGGCGGATGTCTACAAAGCAAAAGATCATAAGTTGAACCGTCTCGTAGCAGTGAAGGTAATGAAAGCAGAATTCAGCCAGGATAAAGGCTTTATTTCCAAATTTCGCAAGGAAGCACAGGCTGCAGCAGGTCTTGCGCATCCGAATGTGGTAAATGTCTATGATGTTGGGGAGGATAACGGCATTTACTATATTGTTATGGAGTTGGTACAGGGAATTACCCTGAAAGACTATATTACAAGAAAAGGAAAACTTTCCGTAAGAGAGGCAACGAGTATTGCAATTCAGGTTTCTCTAGGACTGGAGGCGGCACATAAGAGCAATATTGTGCACAGAGATGTAAAACCGCAGAATATTATCATATCTGTAGATGGTAAAGTAAAGCTGTCCGACTTTGGTATTGCGAGAGCAGCTTCTTCCAATACCATCAGTTCCAATGTGATGGGATCGGTACATTACAGTTCACCGGAACAGGTACGTGGTGGTTACAGTGATGCCAAGAGTGATATTTATTCGCTTGGTATTACCATGTATGAGATGGTAACAGGACATGTTCCGTTTGACGGGGATACTACTGTTGCAATTGCAATTAAGCATCTGCAGGAAGAAATTGTATCACCCAGAAAATATGTACCGGATCTTCCATACAGTCTGGAACAGATCATTCTGAAATGTACACAGAAAAGCGTTGATCGCAGATATGAAAACATGTCAGAAGTGATTGAAGATCTGAAACATTCGCTGCTGGACCCGAATGGAAATTTTGTTGTAGTGACACCGCTGGCACAGCATGCACAGACGGTGATGCTTTCCAATGATGAACTGGAAGCCATCAGGGAAGGACGTTCAGGATATGCCACTCCTCAGAAAGATACGTATGAGGAGGAAGAAGATGATGACGAAGAAGAATATGATGACGAGTATGATGACGATGAGGAAGACGATGAGGATGGCGAAGTAAGTTCCAAACTGGAAAAAGCTATGACTATCGGCGGATTTATTATCGGTGCGATCATTATCTGTATTCTGATTTTCTTTATTGCACGGGCAGCAGGTCTGGTAAATATCGGCGGAACTGCAAAAAAAGATGACGCTCAGCAGACAGAACAGGAAGAAATTGATGATACAGTAGATGAAAACGGACAGGTATCTGTACCGAAGCTGACCAGCATGACAGAAGAAAATGCGTTGAGTGTTCTGGAACAGCTTGGCTTAAAGGGAAACAAGACCGGAGAAAGTCAGTCTTCCGAATATAAAGCAGGAACCATCATGTCTCAGGAAACAGAGGCAGGAACAAAAGTAGATCAGGGAACGGTAATTAACTATGTTGTAAGTTCGGGAACAGATGCACCGAGTGTGCCGAGTGTAACCGGTAAATCACAGAGTGAGGCAGAAGCTCTGATCAAAGCACTGGGTCTGAATACTGAGATTCAGCAGGATTACAGTGATACGGTAGCCATCGGAAAAGTTATCAGTGTAAATCCTTCCGAAGGAACAAAGGTAGATGCAGGATCCACCATTACATTGGTTGTCAGTCTGGGAGAAGAGAACAAACAAGTAGAAGTACCGAATGTCATCGGACAGGATGAAGCAACAGCGAAGAAATCACTGAATGATCAAGGATTACAGGTAAATGTAGAGACAACTACAGATGCGTCCGGTAATGTGGCGGAAGGCTGTGTGGCAAATCAGAGTGTGGCAGCGGGAACTTCTGTAGACCCGGGATCTACTATTACGCTTCAGGTTTATCATGCGCCTGAGACAACAACTCTTCCGAATGAGGCACCTGCAGAGGGGGATGCTTCCGACAGTGATACCGGAAGCTGGACTTGTAATGTAAAACTGGATCAGCCATCTACGTATACCGGAGGACCGGTGCAGCTGACTCTGGTGCAGAATGTCAATGGACAGAACGTGGAGACTGTGATTCTGGACGGACAGACGATTACATTCCCTTATACACTGGCAATTGCCGGTGCAGATGGGGTGGATACCGGAACCGTATATCTGAGGGAAATGGTAGACGGAGATTATGTAGAACGTGGACATTATTCTAATGTGCCGTTTAAACAGTCTTAAGAGGTATCTATGCAGGGAAAAATTATAAAAGGAATTGCCGGATTCTACTACGTGGACGTAGCAGAGTCCGGAGTTTATGAATGTAAAGCAAAGGGAATCTTCAGAAAAGAGAAGAAAAAACCTCTGGTAGGAGATAATGTGGAGATTGAAGTTCTGGACGAAAAAGAAAAGACCGGCAATCTGATACAGATTCTTCCAAGGAAAAATGAACTGATCCGGCCGGCAGCGGCAAATGTGGATCAGGCACTTGTGATTTTTGCAGTCCGTCAGCCGGATCCGAACTACCAGCTGTTGGACCGCTTTTTGATTACAATGGAACAGCAGGAGATTCCAAGTATTATCTGTTTCAATAAAAAAGATCTGGCAGAGCAGGAAGAACTGGATCAGATGTATCAGATCTATATTTCCTGTGGCTACCAGGTGCTTCTTACCAGTGCCGAACAGGAGGAAGGAATCAGCCAGATCCGTAAGATTCTGGAAGGAAAAACAACAGTGGTTGCAGGACCATCCGGTGTGGGAAAATCATCGTTGACAAATCTCTTACAGGAAGAAGTCAGCATGGAGACAGGCGAGATCAGTAAAAAACTGAAACGTGGGCGTCATACGACCCGCCATGCACAGCTTCTGACAGTGGGAGAACATACCTATCTGATGGATACACCGGGATTCAGTTCTCTGTTTGTGGAGAGAATGGAAAAAGAGGAACTGCGGTTCCACTATCCGGAGTTTGTGGAATATGAAGGAAAATGCAGGTTTCAGGGGTGTGTGCATGTTCATGAGCCGGAATGTGCGGTGAAACAGGCAGTGGAAGAAGGAAAAATTCACAGACAGCGTTATGAAAATTATGTCAGCTTTTATGAAGAGCTGAAAGAACAGGAAAAAAGGAGATATTAAGCGATGTATCAGTTATCACCATCTATATTGGCAGCAGATTTTAATTGTCTTGGAGAGCAGATCCGACAGGTGGAAGAAGCAGGAGTGGAATGGCTTCATATTGATGTGATGGATGGAGCATTTGTTCCGAGTATTTCCTTTGGGATGCCGGTGATCGCATCCATTCGTAAAAACAGTTCTCTGTTTTTTGATGTCCATCTGATGATCGAGGAGCCGGGAAGATATATTGAAGAATTCAAAAAAAGCGGAGCGGATATGCTGACCGTACACGCGGAAGCATGTAAGCATCTGGACAGCACATTACGGGAGATACGTAAAGCCGGAATGAAGGTCGGTGTGGCGATCAATCCGGGTACACCGGTCAGTCAGTTGGAATGTGTGCGGGATCTGGTGGATATGGTACTGATCATGACAGTCAATCCTGGATTTGGTGGGCAGAGCTATATTGAAAGCTGTACCGGAAAAGTACAGAAACTACGAAAAATGATCACGGAGGCAGGACTGGACGTGGATATTCAGGTAGATGGCGGAATTAACGAAAAGACCATCGATAAAGTACTGGATGCAGGTGCCAATATTCTGGTTGCCGGATCTGCTGTCTTTGGCGGAAATATTGGAGAAAACGTCCGTTGCCTGAAAGAGAAAATGGAGAGCAGATAAAAAATGAAAACGCTGATTATCACAGGGGGCATGATCGAAGCAGATTTTGCTCTCCCCTTTATACAGAAGTTGAAACCAGATTACATTCTCGGGGTAGACAAAGGATTACAGTTTTGTTATGAATATGACATCCGTCCGGATTATATCGTGGGAGATTTTGACAGTCTTCCGGGAGAAATTCTGGAACGTTACCGGCAGGAGGGAGAGATCCCGATCCGTACCTACAATCCGGTAAAGGATGCGACAGATACAAAGATCGCACTGGATAAAGCCCTGGAAGAGGGCAGTACAGAGATCTGGATTCTGGGGGCAACGGGGACCAGGATCGATCACGTGGTCTGCAATCTGCAGATATTAAAGGAAGCATGGGAGAAAAAAGTACCGGTATGGATCGTGGACAGCAGAAATAAGATCGGTCTTCCGGTAGAAAAAACATTTTCTCTCAAAAAAGAAGAACAGTATGGCACCTATGTGTCTCTGTTCCCCATGGGTGAAACCGTGGAAGGACTGACACTTAAGGGCTTTAAATACCCGCTGGATCACTATCAGTTAAAAGACCGGGAAGGTCTGGGGGTGAGCAATGAGATCACAGCGGATGTGGCAGATGTCAGCTGGGAGCAGGGTGTACTGTTGATGATACAAAGCAAAGACTGAAGCGACAAGGAGGATTTTTACATGAACACACAGGAAAAGAAAGAAGCACTGGTTCAGGCGGTAGAAGAAATCGCCGGAAAAGAAGCAGCATACTGGGAAGGGAATCCGAAGATGCAGGAAACATTTCAGAACTGTTATGTAAGTACTGCAAAAACCACGACAAAATTTCTTGAGAGCGGAGAAGCGTATGTATTTACCGGAGATATCGCAGCAATGTGGCTGAGAGATTCTTCTGCACAGGTCGTTCATTATCTGCCATATCTGAAAGAATATCCAATCTTAAAAGAGATGGTAAAAGGGCTGATCGCCCGTCAGGCAAAGTATGTACATATTGATCCGTATGCCAATGCATTTAATGAAGAAGACAACGGAAACTGCTGGGAGAAAGACCTGACAAAATACAATCCGTGGAACTGGGAGAGAAAGTATGAGATTGATTCCCTGTGCTACCCGATCTGGCTGATCAAACAGTACGTGGAGAATTCCGGAGCAAGGGATGTCTTTACACCGGAAGTAAAACAGGCATTTCGCGACATTCTGGATGTATGGCAGACAGAGCAGTACCATGAGAACTCCGAGTATTCTTTCGTACGTCTCAACTGTCCGCCGTCTGATACCTTAAGTAACGATGGAAAGGGTGCACCGGTAGGGTACACCGGTATGACCTGGTCCGGATTCCGCCCGAGTGATGATGCGTGCAAGTATGGTTATCTGATTCCGTCCAACATGTTTGCAAGCGTAGTTCTGGATTATATGGCAGAATTCCTGGAGAAAGATTTCCAGGATCCACAGATGGCAAAAGAAGCAAAAGAGTTACAGGCAGAGATCCAGGAAGGTATCCGGAAATATGGTATCGTGGAAGATGAAACCTTCGGAAAGATCTATGCATACGAGACAGATGGTCTTGGCAACTACAATCTGATGGATGATGCCAATGTACCGAGTCTGTTGTCCCTGCCATGGCTGGCATATTGCGGAAAAGACGATCCGATTTATAAAAATACAAGAGCCTTTGTATTAAGCAAAAAGAATCCATATTATTTTGAAGGCGCCAGCGCAAAAGGAATCGGAAGTCCGCACACACCGGATCAGTATATCTGGCACATCGCACTGACGATGCAGGGACTGACTTCTGATGACGAAGAAGAGAGAAAAGAACTGCTGGAAACCCTTCTGGCTACCGATGCAGACTGTAAAGTGATGCACGAGGGATTTGACTGTCAGGATCCGAAGAAATTCACCAGAGAATGGTTCGCATGGGCAAACTCATTGTTTGCATTATTTGCGCTTTCTATGAAAAAGTAAAGTTGACGAAAAAAATCTGAAAAAATGAATAAATATAGGAAAAAGATAACATCAGAACTTTAAAAAGGAGAGAGTGTATGGTATAATATTACCAGAAGTGCTTTCCGTGATGGGAAAGTTCTCGACGAAAAGCTGTCAGTTCTGCTGTATGTTCTGTTTCCTAAGAGAACCGCTATAAAAAAACATCGCCGGATGCAGAAAAGTACACAGATTTATTTTAATGTTTGCTGTGTGCACAGGCATTGGTGATGTTTTTTGGTGCAACCGCAGGGGGTAAAGAGAGAAAACGGTTGCCAATAAGTTATTATTTATCAGGAGGTAGCAAAAATGATATTGCTAAAAGAAAGAATCGGTAAAATACTGGAATATCTGCAGGAACAGGTATATCCGAAGCAGGTTGCGATTCCGAGTTACAAGATGATCCGCACCGATGAGAGATGTCTGGATGTAAACAATCTGGATACCTCATCCTGGACAGAGATTACGAACCAGGAACTGTGGGGCGGACACAGAGAATATTACTGGTTTGAGACCGTAGTGACGATTCCGGAAGAATTTGACGGAGAGTGTGTAGTGTATGAACTGAAAACCGGAAAAGAAGGAGAGTGGGATGCAACGAATCCACAGTTTTCCATCTTTGTAAACGGTGTGAGAGTACAGGGGCTTGATGTCAACCACAGAGAAATCATTCTGGCAGAGCCTGCCAAAGCAGGAGACACCTATCGCATTGTTCTTTCCGCATTTACCGGAGACCAGAACTTCAGTCTGAAGATGAACTCCAGCCTGAAAGTACTGGATCGTAAGACTGAGAAATATTACTATGACCTGGAAGTTCCGTACCAGAGTGCCAGATTGCTGAACACGGAAGATCAGGCATATATTACGATTATTCAGGCACTGAATGAATCTCTGAATCTGCTGGATATGAGAAAAGAAGGTTCCAAAGAGTATTATCAAAGCCTGGAAAAAGCACAGGAGTACATCACAAAAGAATTTTATGAGAAATATTGTGACGGTGAGAAAAGCCCGATCATCTACTGTGTAGGACATACACACATTGACTGTGCATGGCTGTGGACTCTGCGCGTGACAGAAGACAAGGCAGTTCGAAGCTTTTCTACCGTACTGGAACTGATGAAAGAATATCCGGAATATGTATTTATGTCCAGCCAGCCACAGCTGTACAAATATGTGAAGAAAAATGCTCCGGATGTGTATGAACAGATCAAAGAAAGAGTCAAAGAAGGACGCTGGGAGCCGGACGGTGGTATGTTCGTAGAGGCAGACTGTAATATCGCTTCCGGTGAAGCACTGGTTCGCCAGTTTGTACACGGACAGAGATTCTTCAAAGAAGAGTTCGGCGTGGACAATGAGATCCTGTGGCTTCCTGACGTATTCGGTTATTCCGCAGCACTTCCGCAGATTCTGCAGAAATGTGGAATTCCGTATTTTATGACAACAAAGATCAGCTGGAACGAGTTTAATAAGATGCCGTATGATACATTCGAATGGGAAGGTATCGACGGAAGCCGTGTACTGACACATTTTGTTCCGACCCGTGACTATAATAAGGCAGCAGTAGAGGGTGGTACAGAGACAGAACACTTTACCACCTATAACGGATATATCAATCCGAGCCAGATGAAGGGTGCATGGGCACGATACAGCCAGAAATATCTGAACGAAGAAGTACTTTGCAGCTTCGGCTTCGGAGATGGTGGCGGCGGTCCAACCAAAGATATGCTGGAGAACCAGAGACGTCTGGCAAAAGGTCTCCCGGGTATGCCGAGAACCAAGATGTCTACTGCAAAAGAATTCTTCCATGTTCTGGATAAACATGTAACCGATAAAAAATATCTGCCGACATGGGTAGGCGAACTGTATCTGGAATACCACAGAGGTACTTATACTTCTATGGCAAGAAACAAAAAGTTCAACCGGAAAGCAGAATTTGCATATCAGAACGAAGAAATGTACGCAATGCTGGATGCACAGACCGCAGGCGGTGCATATCCGGAAAAAGAGCTGCATGAGGGCTGGGAGGTCATCCTGCGTAACCAGTTCCACGATATTCTGCCGGGATCTTCGATCAAAGAAGTGTATGATGATTCCAAAGCAGAGTACGAAGGCATCTTCGCAGAGAATAAAGCGCTGACTGATGCAACGCTGGCTCATATCGCTGCCGGTGTAAAAGCACCGAAGCATTCGCTGGTTGTATATAACCCGAACAGTGCAGCAGCGTATGATCTGGTAACCTTTACTGTTCCGGAAGGAATAGGAGAACCTGCAGTTTACGATGGCGAGACCAAACTGGCTGTTCAGAAAACCGCAGACGGCACATATGTATTCTTTGCAGCAGGCGTCCCAGGAAAAGGATATAAGACTTATATCGTGAAAGAAGAAGCAGCAGATACAACACCGTCCATGGAAGTTTCCACAGAAGTGATGGAAAATGAATACTTCAAGGTGGAATATAATGAAAAAGGTCAGTTTGCGAAGATCTATGATAAGAAAGCAGACCGTGATATACTGAAACCGGGCAAAGCAGGTAACGTGATCGTAAGTTACGAAGACCGTCCGCATAACTATGATGCATGGGATGTAAACAATTATTATACAGAAAAATCCTGGGATATCGATCAGGTATCTGCGATGGAAGTAGTGGAAAATGGTCCGGTAAGAGCCTGCGTAAAAGTAGAGCGTAAATATCTGGATTCCACGATCACACAGTTTATTTATCTGTATCATGACATTCCGAGAATCGATATCAAGAATGTAATTGACTGGAAAGAGCATCAGATCTTTGTAAAAGACTACTTCCCGATCGATGTACATACCAACGAAGCTACATTTGATATCCAGTATGGTAACGTAAAACGTGATACCCATGACAATACTTCCTGGGATTTTGCAAAATTTGAAGTTTGCCACCATAAATGGATGGATGTGTCCGAGGATGGCTACGGTGTCAGTATGTTAAATGACTGCAAGTATGGTGTTGGTGTCCGTAATGGTGTGATCGGTATGTCCATGCTGAAATCTGCTATTCATCCGAATCCGGAAGCTGATAAAGAACTGCATGAATTTACCTATTCTATTTATCCACATCAGGGCGGCTGGCGAGAAGCTGGTACGGTAAAACAGGCTTACCAGATCAATAACCCTCTGACCTACAGTTGGAAAGAGAATGAAGGAGGAACACTTGCTCCGGAATATTCTCTGGTTTCCTCTGATAAGGATAATGCAGTGATTGAGGTTGTAAAAAAAGCGGAAGATTCAGATGCTGTTATCGTTCGTCTGTACGAGTGTTATAACAGAAGAACTCCGGTGACATTAATTTTCGGTAAGGAATTGACATCTGTTGTCGAGTGTAATATGATGGAAGAAGGAGCAGATCCTGTAGAGTTTACAGGTAATCAGGCGACTTTCGAGATGAAACCTTATGAGATTAAGACGTTGAAGGTTACGTTTTAAAAAAGGCGGGATTCCAGTCTGAGGTTTCGGAAACTGAATAGATTTTTGGTAGTAACCGGGGACTCCCAGTGTGTATGTTTTGCTTTTCCCCTTGCACTGGGAGGTCACCCGGCTATTATATTTTATTAAGATAGTTTTTTGGGACGCCGTCAGCCCACCCCATCCTCCACCAGCTGCCCGGGTCTGCGCTCGGTTTGAGCCTGTAGTCTCAAATGCGTGCTCAACTAGTACATCGTTTTCGAAATAACTGTATCATTCACTTGTCTACGAATCCGATTG
>ERZ857972.1498-NODE-1498-length-12967-cov-2.958798_pt1 | contig 12967 bp, 9 predicted proteins | sample MGYA00519757_ERZ857972 | MGnify/ENA primary metagenome ERZ857972 (study PRJEB31778, sample SAMEA3449383) | human gut metagenome | biome: human gut; feature: human-associated habitat; material: faeces | place: United Kingdom | collected 2010/2012 ...
ACGAAGGCGCCACTGGCGCCTTCTGCTCGTGCGGAATCTATCGGAAACGCACGTCTCGCCAGGCACACCACACCAAATCGATGCCTTGGCCGGCAGACCAAAGCGCTTTCGGTACGCAAGCCGCAGCTCGAACCCGAAACGCGCCGCCAGATCACCGCGCAGTATCGAGCCAACACCTTGATCCCCAGGCCAAAGTATTCCCTGTTCTCAATGGTTCCGATATTCTTCAGCTCGATCGAAATCATGCCGTTCGGCATGCTTACAAATTCGATGAAATCGGGGTTGTGAGAGTACTCCGTAGGGAAAGTGATTTCGATGCCCGTATCGGTACGAATTTTGTGGTTGCGAGCCAAACGCTGCGCCGCCTTCTTCTCCATAGGTACCTTGTCGGGCAAGTTTTCGGCTGCGACCGCTTCTTCAAAACGCTTCTGCATAGGCTCGTCGTCGAACACTTCTTCGGCCATGTCCCACGGCGCAAGATACGCCGAATCGTCGGCGTTTTCGTTCACGTAAGCCTTTGCCTTCGAAGCGGCTACAGCCGTGTTCGCGCCGAATTCCTGCGCGACTTCCTCAACGATACGCGTCACTGTGTCGACGACTTCCTTGCTCGACGCTTCACTTGAGCATTGCAGCAAGCCCTCGGGCAAAAGCAAACGCTTCTCACCCGAAATCTCGCGTTCCTTGTCACAGAACAGCACTTCGAGCGTTTTGCTTTCCACGAGCGCGTAGCTCGAAAGCTTCTGCGAAGGATTCGGCAAAATGGCGTGATGGCGCGCGATGTCGACGCGCGTGCCGAGTTCTCCCCCGCCCACTTCATGCATAAATGCAGGACGGCTATTCAGCAAAGCCACAACAAAGTAGCGCTTGCCCTGCGCCTCATATGCGGCTTCCTGATCTTCCTCAGGCGTATCGACTGAAACCTTGGGTGCATCATCTTCGAAGTCGGCAACGAGCACGTCGCAGCTTTCAGGCGATTCCATATGGCCCAACTCTTCGGCGATGAACTGAGCGCACTGGCGCGACAGGCTCACGAAATCGACCTGATTGGCGAAATAATCGCGCACCTCGCCCTCAAACGACGAGCCGGGCTCAAATTCGCCACGGCGATTTTCCACACTCGAAAGCGCTTTTCGGCACGTCTTGCCCACATACGACTTCACCTTGCGATCGGAAAGATCGAGCTCCTCTTCGGAAAACACGTTCACGCACGACTCGAAGTCGCACACATGAAGAATCGCATGGTTCACACGCAGCATACGCACCCACTTTCAAACGCCAATAAACACGGCATTCCATGGTAGCGAACTTCACCAAGCGTGCGGCCCATTCCCCGAGAAAACCCAAGAACGCGCCCCGGCCAAAAACCTGTTAAATGCTCGTAGCATTTAACAGGTGCCAGCCCAGCGCAACACCATCGCACGCTCCAAGCGCGAGAAACCGAACATAAAACAGACCAGATAAAACTCATGATGCAAATTATCCAAGCATTTGAAAAGGAGCCTGTCATTAACGAGGCGCTCCCGCAAACGAATGTTACGAGCTGCGGGAACTTTGAGCAAAACCTGTTAAATGCTACGAGCACTTAACAGGTTTGGGCAAAAAAAGAAGAGCCCGCGATTTCTCGCGAGCCCTTCTGTAAGAAGCAGGTGCTTCAGGCGAACCACCAAGGCTTAGTGAGCCAGGTCGTCCTTGCCGGAAATGTTGTGCTTCTCGATGTCGTAGGTCAAACCGCCGTGCTCTTTGCCGAAGAACATGAGCATGGAGGGGGCAAGGCCCTCGATGTTTGCCAGGTACGCATGAAGCAGCGTGAAGGCGATGAACACGAACATCATGAAGTAGTGGATGATGCGCACGCTCATGGCGCCACCGAGACCAGCAATAGCGGCCTCGAACAGCGGCATGTTCGCGCAGGGCGGCCACAGGCACAGACCGGTGAAGAACATGAAGATGATCAACACGGGAATGCACAGGTAGCTGATCTTCTGCGGAACGCCAAGCTTAGCGGACAGCGGGTGATCCTTTTTGAGGAACAGGTAGTACTTGATCCACTGCGGGCCCTGGTGAAGGTTATCGGCCTGAGGCAGCCACGTCTTGTAGTCGGGAACCACTTCGCGGGTGCCAGCGGTCGGGGCGCTCTTCACGATGAAGGCAAGCACAACACGCAGCAGGCAGTTGATGAAAAGCACGAAGCCGAAGGCAATGTGCAGGCCACGGGCAATGCCCATGAACTCAGGCCAGTACGGGAAGTGAATCGCAAAACCGGTGACGATAAGAATCACCATGGAAACGAGGTTCACCCAGTGAGTGAAGCGGAACGGAGCCGGATGGGCCTCACGGTAGTGTGCGAGATGTGCCATCTTACTTCACCCCCCACGGGCTGGTTACGGTCTCGAACTTCTTGCCGGTCTTCGGCTCGACGATATGCACAGCGCAAGCGGTGCAGGGGTCGAAGCTGTGAACGGTACGCAGCGCGTTGATCGGCTTCTCCACATCGGCAACGGGCACGCCGATGAGAGCCTGCTCCAACGGGCCATAGTTGCCCTTCGGGTCGTGCGGAGAGAGGTTCCACGTGGACGGAATGATAATCTGATAATCGGTGATCTTGCCGCCCTTGACCTTCTCGGAATGGTAGAGAGCGCCACGCGGGGCCTCCCAGAACGCGGTGCCTTCGCCGTCGCTCTTCTCGGGAGCGCGGAAGTACTCAGAGTCGCCGCTCTTGATAGCTTCGCACAACTCGTTGACCCATTCCTTCATCAGGGTAGCGATATAGAGGGTCTCAACCTGGCGGGCAGCCGTACGACCGAGCGTATTCTGCAGAACAGAAAGGTCGCCAGCCTGAGCGCCCAAGGCCACGAGCATCTCGTCGACGTGCTGCTTGACGAACGGAACGCCACGCTTATAAGCGACGAGCACACGAGCGAACGAGCCAGTCTCGAGAGACTTGCCATCGTAGAGCGGGCACTTGTCCCAGGTGTAGCGATCGTTGACGTCGTACTCAGTAAATGCGGGCTTGGTATCCTGCTCGAACGGCGGCAGGTCGGCGTCGCCCTCGTACCAAGAGTGGCCAACGTACTCGGTGATCTTCGACTCGTCGGGGTCGGAGATGTTGAAGTTCTCGTCGAGAACGCCAGCAGGCAGATAGCGGTTGCGCATGCGATCGGCGTAGGAAGTGCCCTCGTCGAACGGGCTCTCGAACACGCCCCAAGCAGCATAGCGGCCAATGCCCTTGCCGAACGTGGTGGCCTCGGGATAGAACTTCGCGATGGCCAGCGTGTCGGGAATCATGGTATCGGCGACCCACTGATACACCTCGTCGACGAGGCCCTTCAGGTCGTCAAGCTTCTCGGCGGTGGGAACGAATGCCGTGCCGCCAGGAACGATGGTCATGATGTGGGGCATCTTGCCACCGAGCAGCGCCGCGATCTCGGAAGCCTTCGACTGCATCTGCAGGGCTTCCAGATAATGAGCGGTGAGGATAAGGTCGGCCTCGGGAGTCATGTTGTACTCGCCGGTGTCGAACCAGTTGCCGCTGAAGATGGAGAGCTGGCCGTTGTCGGCGAACTTCTTCAGGCGATCCTGCAGGCCAACGAAGTCGGCAGACGGGGTGCCCAGCTCAGCCGCCAAGTCGTAGGCGTCAGCCGCATCGGCGCCAAGGGCGTTCAACGGGTTCACGTAGTCAAGGCCGGCCAGGTTGTACAGCCACAGAATGTGGCTGTGCAGGAACTGCGCGCCCTCAACGAGGTTGCGAATGATGCGGGCGTTGTTGGGAATGGTAATACCCAAAGCCTGCTCAGCCGCGATGGAAGCGGAATGCATGTGCGAAACGGGGCACACGCCGCAGATGCGCTGCACGATGTAAGCGGCATCTTCGGGGGTACGGTCGCGCACGACGAGCTCCATGCCACGGAAGCAGCCGCCGGAAATCCAAGCGTCGGTAACGACGCCGTCGGTAACCTCCATCTCGGCGCGAAGGTGACCCTCGATACGGGTAATGGGATCGATAACGGAACGCGTCATTTACTCGTCGCCTCCTTTCTTGGCGTCAGATTTCGGGGCGTCGTCATACACGCCGATGGACTTTTCGGGATGCTTAGCGTCCCAAGCGCGCTTCTTCTCGAACTCGGCGCCGTTCGGCACGCGGCCGGCGGCCTTCATGCCGAAGCCATGGATGACCAAGGCGACAGCTTCGATGCCGAGGACGGCAGCGGCAATGGTGCCAGGCTGGAACTTGAAGTCGCCGATGTTCAGATCGCGATGACGCTTGAAGAACGGAGTGTTGACCTCGATCCAGTTCTGGCCCGGGTTGTTCGGGTTGGCTTCGCAGCAGCCGATGCAGGGAGCGCCGGCTTCAACGCACCAAGAACGACGGTGGTTATAGCGAACAACGCCGCAGTTGGCCTTGGTTTGCGGACCACGGCAGCCCAGCGGGTACAGGCAGTAGCCCTTAGCCTCTTCGGGAGAACCGAACTGGTAAACGAATTCGCCGTTCTCGAAGTGGCCGCGACGCTGGCAATTGTCGTGAATGGTCTGGCCGAAGATCTGCGTGGGCTTGTTTTCGGCGTTGAGCTCGGGCAGCTCGCCCAGCAGCAGGTACTGGATGAGCACCGCGCAGAGCCACTCGGGGTTCGGCGGGCAGCCCGGGATGTTGATGATGGGCACGTTGATGCCCTGCTCCTTGAGGAACGCCTGCACGCCCGTCGCGTTAGACGCGTTGGGAGCGGCGGCCATCCAGCCGCCATTGACGGCGCAAGAGCCGAGCGCGACAACCGCGGTCGCCTTTTCGGCGGCCTCGATCAGGTGCTCATTGCCGGTTTTGCCAGCAACGCGAAGCGCATTGCCGTTCCAACCGTTGAGCACGGCGCCTTCATACACCAAAATGTAGTTGCCGGCTTCGATGGTCTGCTCCTTGGCCTTTTCCATCGAATGGCCCGCAGCAGCGGACAGGGTCTCGCTGTAGTTGAGCGAAATGAGCTCGAGCACGACGGCGGCAGCGTCGGGAGCGTCGATCTGAGCGAAAGCCTCGGTGCAACCCGTGCAAGAAGCACCCTCGATCCAGATGACCGGGTACAGGTCGCCCTGACTTGCGCCGATAACCGACTCTTCCAGAGCCTGGGCCACGCGCGGAGCGGCGGCTTCACCCAAGCCAGCCACAACCGCGAGCGTGCCACACAGTTTCATGAAGCTACGACGCGAAACACCGCGCGCTTCGAGCATTCCCTGAAACTCTGAGGCAGTGGACTGTTTGTCCATTCGTACACCTCCTATTAGATGCATGGTGGAATCACTGACGGCTATGCATTATGGCGCAAATGATGCACGCAAGGTGGCAAAACCCGCCAACGGTAGCCTGTTGTGAAGACAATGCGGGAAATGGCACAACTATGTTACGCCGTTGCCGAATCGTAACATGAATGTTGACCTTGGATATCTTTTTTTCGCCCAAATGGGGCGTTTCTGTCCGTCGTGTTCCCTTATAGGGCATCGCTGAACTGGGAATAACCCTTTTATAGTGAGGGTATACTTCTAGTTATTTGGACATTTTTTAATATTTGTGGCTTACGGAATTAAGACAGGCTCAAAAAGTGACTAACAGGATATCCCCTAAAGCGGGGTACTTACGAATTGAGTACGACGGCCGCGCGAATCTGTCCTATTCACCGTAATGCATAAGCTTGAAAACGCTACGCAAGCCATCCGTCGCCTTCGCGATGGAAGAAGCCTTCGCGTGCAAGATCGGCCATGATGGATTCGAATTCGTCGCCCTCTACCCCATCGCGGCCCGATTTACGCTCCTCGACATTCAATCGACGCAGCAATTCAGCCGACGGAAGCCCCGGCGCGGCCATGACTTCGCGCACGAGCCATGCGCGCTTTTGGCGGCGCGAACCTTCAAATTTGCTTTGCCGCGTATAGGCCGCAGCTCTGCGAGTCGGGTTTTTGTGGTCTTTCTTCAAACGGGCGCCCACATCGAGCAACGCGTAATACCAGCCTCGCACATCTTCGGCGGGGCATGCGCGTTCCACAAGCGGGCGCAGCTCCTTGTCGGTCACGCGTTCGGCATCGCGAAAGAAGCAGTGAATGAACACCGCGCGCACGTTCGTCTCGAGATACAGGCAGGGAACATCGCGCGAGAACGCCGTGATACCCGCCGCGGTGGCATCACCAATGCCGGGAAGCTTCACGAGCTTATCGACGCCTTCGGGCATGCGCCCGGCGTATTCCGCGGAACATATATCGGCAGCGCGCTTCAGCGCGAGCGCACGGCGGTTGTAGCCCAAGCCCTGCCACTCCTCAACCACATCGGCCGAGCTCGCCGACGCGAGCGCGTCAACCGTGGGAAAATGGCGCAAGAACCGCTCCCATCGGGAAAGCACGCGCGACACCTGCGTTTGCTGCAGCATGGCTTCAGAAATCCAAATGGCATATGCGTCGCGCGTATTGCGCCAGGGAAGGTCGCGATAGAGCGCCTGCCCCGCCTCGCGCACCCACGCCTGGAATCCCGCGATGTCGGCATCGCTGGGCTCACTCGTAAAAAGGGGCGCCTCAAGCGCCCCCTCAATAATCATCGAACCTCTCCCGAAAACAGTTTTTCGAGCGTGATCGATTCGAAATAGTCTTGCATAAGCCTATCGGCATGCTTCCAAATGCCGTGATACTCGCAACCGCCGCAACGTTCGCAATACTCCGGGTCGGCCGAGCACGGCGACATATTCATAGGGCCCTGAAGCGCAGTAAGCACATCGAGCACCGTGGTTGTCGCGGGATCGCACGCGAGTGTAAGGCCGCCCTTCGCACCGCGCACAGTTTTCAAAAGCCCCGCATGCACCAAATCGTGCTGAATGGAGCGGGCGAACGCGTAAGGAATGCTTTCAGCGTCGGCCACATCGGATACCGACACATACGCGTCTTTGTTCGCATATGCCGCACGAATGATGCGGCAGGCGTAATCGGTTCGGCGAGTAAGTTCCACGGCTATTCAACACTTTCGTCATCGTCACCAAGCGCGTCATAGCGCCGGCTTTCGGCTTCGGCCTCTTCTTCGAAATCGCGTTCGATATCTACAATCTGCTTGCGGAAATCAGCGATCACGGCGTCTTCGAGCGCACGGTACTCGGTGGAATCGAGCGGCTGGAAGTTCGAAATGTGCTCGAACATGAGTTCCTGCGTGATGGGCTTATAGCAGCGCGCCTTCAGGCCTGCGCGGTAAGCGTCTTCCACGGCCTCGCGGGCAGCGGTCACGATATCGGTGCGCGAAAGGTTGCGCGACATCTTCGTGAGCATCGCCATGTCGAGCGATTGCACCGACGGATGCTCGGACGCAATAGTTTCCCAAATCTGACGGCGCTCAAGCTCGTCGGGCAAATAAATGTCGACCACGCTCATGGGTTCCATAAGGTCGTACAAATATCCTTGGTCAGGAGCTTCGCCGCCCACGGAGGCAAGCACGTAGATGTTCGGGTTCTCGACAGCCGCGGTAACAAGCGCAACGGCTTCGCGCGCGGCACGCGACATGCTCGCGAACATCGCGCCCTCGCCCTCGGTGGAGCTGGCGGCGTCGATGAGCGGCGCGCCCCACATGTCGATGTCTTCGAGCACGAGCACGCTCGGAGCCTCAAGCGCAACGCGGCCAAGCATGCGAGGCTGGTTTTTCGCCGACACCGTGACGCACAACATGGGCACGCCCATGGGGCCCTGCTGCATTTGAATGCGCATAGCGGGAAGGCCGAGCTCGCCCACCACGGCCTGCATGAATGTGTTCGCGTCTTCACGCGACGACGTGCGGAACACGACGGAGCCAACGGCAGAAAGGCCGTCGAGGCCGTGCTGTTCGCGCAACGTGTCCACGAGCGCACGGTATTCCTCATCGTCTTCAACGCCCAACCCGAGCGAGCGAGCGTCTTCGATAATGCTGTCGAAGCCCACCAAATCGGAATAGCGCAGCATGGGCACGGCCTTCGAAGGCGCAGCCTTGTGCACGTCGGCCGAAGCGGTCGTCGGGCGCGGCTCGTCGGAATCGTCGGCAGAGTCGGCGCCAGTATCGCCCGGAATATGCATCGACATGATGGGTGAAATGCCCGTGATATGCGCGTTTTGGCCGATTTCCTCGGAAATCATGTCAGCCACGCCTTCCAGATCGGCACGCGAAATGCCGAATTCGGAAAGCTTGTCGAGCGCCAAATTCTGCAGGCGCTTGGCGTATTCAGGCGCCTCGTCGGTGGACAGGTGCGGCTCAAGCTTGTCGAAAATGTATTCGGCGAGCGAGCGCTCCTTCATATCGCACGCAATGCCCCACGCCCTGCGCAGCGCCGCGATGGCGGAATCGCTCGCAACTGGCGAACGCTTGCATGCTTCCTCATAAGCCGTAAGGAACAGATGCATGGCGAGCTCGCCGTCCCGCTTCCGCCGCCGCCTGGGCGCGCTCGAGGTAATCGTTACGTGCGATGAAGTCAGCCGCCAAAGCCTCGCCATGCACAATGGCGGCGCCATGATCAGAATATTCGTCACGTTCGAAAGAGGCGTTGCCCTCTGCAGACGAGCTGCATTCGGCGCAATCGCCCTGAGGCCGATGGGCTTGATCGGGCTCTTGATTGTTGGCGATATTCGCCTCGTCGTTGTTCTGGTTGAGCACTTCGCCCACCCCCTTCAATGAATTAATCGACAATACTACAAAGGTAAGTGTAACCAAGCACCTAGCGATGTGCAAAATTTTCACGAAACGTTACTTAGAAAGAAACAGTTCCACAAATATGAAATGGGTAGCGGGCGCCTCGTTTGCAGATGCGTCCGCTCAAACAACTCGATTGAAGGCCCAAGCCCCCGAGGACGCGTGATGGGCATGCACGGGGAGCTCGACGCTATAGCGAGCGGCGGGCAAACGCGAACGTCCCGTCGAAATCGCGAGCCCAGTGGCTCGCTCGCGCGCTATTTCTCGGCCTTGTAATTCCAATCGAGCGCATGCCAATCGTTTTCCCTGGCGGTGCGCGAAAGCGTGGAATCGGGCGTGATGGCGAACGCGTCGGCAGCGCGGCTCAGCATGGGAATGTCGGAATGGTGATCGCCAAACGCGCATGAAAGCTCCCAGTTGCCTGCGCCGTATTTCTCGTTGGCCCATTTCGTGATAGCGCGCACCTTCGCTTCGCCTTCGACGCACTCGCCGTCGACCCGGCGAGTGTAATTGCCGTTGGCGTCGACTTCCATTTCAGTGCACAGGCTCACATCGAACGGCTCGAATTCCTGGGCTCGGCGCACAATGGGCCCAAACGTTGCCGACACGATGACGACCTCAACGCCCGCATCGCGCAGCGCGTTCATGGCCGCACGCGCCTTGGGGCGAAAACGCTTCTGGCCAGCGATAACCTTGTCGTAGAAATCGCGCAGGTATTCGTCGACCTGCTCTTTAGGGCTGCCCTCGAACGCGGTGAACACCTGGCCGCGAACCCATGCCTCGCTTTGCGGAAGACGCAGCTTGTAGGCAGCGCCCCACGCGCCCACCTTCGCCAAAACGCGCTTGCGCAGCAAATCATCGCCGCGCAAATAGCGCACGAGCAATACGGGCGAATTGCCCTGGATGGACGTTCCGTCGAAATCGAACGCGGCAATGGCATGCTTGCCCGTTGCCTTCGCGCGTCGAGCTGCCGCCGCTGCCGCCGCCACGACCTCATCGTCAACCGCGCACGATTCCCCTGCAATGCCCGTCTGTGCCTCGCGCAGCTTCTTTTCCATACAGAAATTCGCCCCTCATGTGTGCCGGGCAATCGCCCAACTGGCACGGGGCGCACCTTTCGAGGGCGCGCCCCAATAATGGTTATTCAGCAAACTGTGAGTTATAGAGTTTAGCATAGGCCCCATTCGCCGCAAGCAGCTCCGCATGAGTTCCTTGTTCCACAATGTCACCTTTTTGCAAAACGAGAATTAAATCGGCATTGCGAATGGTCGACAAGCGATGAGCGATGACGAACGACGTGCGCCCGCGCATGAGGTTATCCATAGCCGCCTGGATGCGCCCCTCGGTGCGCGTATCGACCGAGCTTGTTGCCTCGTCCAAAATGAGCATGCGACGATCAGCTAAAATAGCGCGGGCGATAGTGAGCAGCTGGCGCTGGCCTTGGCTGATATTGCTCGCATCTTCATTAATCACCGTGTCATAGCCTTCAGGCAGCGTGCGAATGAAATGATCAGCGAATGCGGCTTTCGCGGCGGCCTCAACTTCGGCATCGGTCGCATCGAGTCGGCCGTAGCGAATGTTCTCGCGCACGGTGGCGTTATACAGCCAGGTATCTTGCAGCACCATGCCGAATTGCGAGCGCACATCTTCGCGCGAGAATTCGCGCACATCGTGGCCGCCGATGCGAATGGCGCCGCCATCCACATCGTAGAAACGCATAAGCAACTTCACCATGGTGGTCTTGCCTGCTCCCGTGGGACCGACAAGCGCCACGGTTTGCCCCTCGCCCACGCGCGCCGAGAAATCGCTGATCACCGGATGCTCGGGGTCGTAGCCAAAGCGCACATGGTCGAACTCCACGTCGCTTGAAACATTGGCGGCCTTCGCCTTCGGCTGCTCGGACGCTTCTTCAGGAGCTTCAAGGAATTCGAAAATGCGTTCCGCCGCCGCGGCCATTTGCTGCAGCACGTTGGCGACCTGAGCAAGCTGCGTAATAGGCTGCGTGAAGTTTTTCACATATTGAATAAATGCCTGAATGTCGCCCACCGTGATTCGACCCTGCACGGCAAAAACCGCGCCCGCAATAGCCACAGCCACATATCCCAAATTGCTCACGAAGCTCATGACGGGCATCATGAGACCCGAAAGAAACTGAGAGCGCCACGCCGATTGATAGAGCGCCTCATTCGTTTCGCGGAAAGCAGCGAGTGCCGCGTCTTCCTTGTTGAACGCGCGCACGATGGCTTGGCCCGAGAACGTTTCCTCAATTTGGCCGTTGATTTCACCGAGCTTCTTCTGCTGAGCGCGGAAGTACCTCTGGCTGCGCTTCACAACAACTTTCACCAAAATGAGCGACAGTGGAATCACAAGCAGCGCGATAAGCGTCATCTCAACATTGATGGACAGCATCATAACAAGCACGCCGATCATGGTAGTGGCGCTCGTGATGAGCTGCGTCACGCCTTGGTTCAGGCTTTGCCCCAGCGTATCGACATCGTTGGTGATGCGCGAAAGCACGTCGCCGGTGCTCGTGCGCTCAAAATAGCCCACGGGAAGGCGATCAATTTTCTCGGCGATTTGGCGGCGCAGGCCATAGCACGTGCGCTGCGAGACCGAGGTCATCATCCAGCCTTGTACGAACGAGCACGCCGCGCTCACGCAATACAACGCCAGCGTGGCGAGCAGAATGGCGCCAACTGCGTCGAAATCAATGCCACCGGTACCGCCGATTTTGGCGACGATGCCGTCGAACAACTCGGTGGTCGCTTGCGAAAGCACCTTCGGGCCCACGATATTGAAGGCGGCCGACGCCATGGCGAACACGATGGCCGCAATGAAAGCCACTTTGAATTGCCCCATGAAGCGCACGAGTTTGCCAATGGTGCCCTTGAAGTCTTGCGCCTTTTCTCCGGGCATCATGCGACCCATGGGGCCACGTCCGCCGCGGCGGCGCGGCGATGCCGCCTTCAGCTTTGCCATTTCCTCCTGCTGGCTCATTGCGCATCACCTTCCTCCAGCTCTTCTTCCGATAGCTGCGAAAGCGCGATTTCGCGATACGGTTCACAGGCGTCCATGAGTTCGGCATGCGTGCCGCAACCCACGACGCGCCCCTCGTCGAGCACAACGATTTGGTCGGCATGAAGCACCGTGGAAATGCGCTGGGCCACAATGATCTGAGTTTTGCCGCCAAGTTGTTCGGCGAGCGCATGGCGCAGCGCGGCGTCGGTTTTGTAGTCGAGCGCGCTGAAGCTGTCGTCAAACAAAAACGCGCGAGCATCGGTGGCAAGCGCGCGGGCGATAGCCAAGCGCTGGCGCTGGCCGCCCGAAACGTTCGTGCCGCCTTGGGAAATTTCGGTTTTAAAGCCCTCGTCCATGTCGTCCACAAAATCGGCCTGGGCGATTTCCGCCGCAGCGCGCACGCGTTCGGCATTCAGCTCGTCGGCGGCGTAGTCGACGTTTTCTTCAACCGTGCCGCTGAACAGGAAGGCCTTTTGCGGAACGTAGCCCAATTGGCCGCGCAGCGCGTGCAGCGACAGGTCGCGAATATCGATGCCGTCGATGGTAATGGAGCCTTCCGACACGTCAGCGAAACGCTCCACGAGTTTGATCACCGTAGACTTGCCCGAACCGGTCGAGCCGATGATGGCCGTGGTTTGACCAGGCTTCGCGGTGAAGTCGACATGCTCGAGCACGCAATCTTGCGAGCCAGGATACCTGAAGCTCACGTCGTTGAAAGCGATTTCGGCACCACCCGTGTGCGCGGCGAGTTCGTCGTCGCGACACGCTTCAGTCGAAGGGTCGGCGATCGAGCTTTCCGTCTTAAGCACCTCATCGATGCGCTGGGCAGCAACATCGGCACGCGGCAGCATGATAGAAAGCATGCCGATCATAAGAAAGCCCATGATAATAACCATGGAATAGGTAATGAACGCGATGAGGTCGCCCGTTTGCAACGTGCCCGCATCAACCGCGTGGCCGCCGAACCAAATGATGGCGACCGACACCAAATTCATAATGAGCATCATGAGCGGCATCATGAACGTCATGACGCGGTTCGTGAACAGCTGCGTTTTCATGAGGCGCAGGTTTGCTTCGTCGAAACGCTCTTCCTCATGGGCCTCGCGGCCGAACGCGCGCACCACAGGGATGCCTGTAAGAATCTCACGTGACACGAGGTTCACGCGGTCGATGAGCTTCTGCATGATTTTGAACTTCGGCATTGCCACTTTCATGAGGAACAGCATCACCACGGCGATGGCAAGCACGGCCGCCACGATAATCCAGCCCATAGAGAGGTTCGTG
>ERZ857972.1504-NODE-1504-length-12908-cov-4.083405_pt1 | contig 12908 bp, 7 predicted proteins | sample MGYA00519757_ERZ857972 | MGnify/ENA primary metagenome ERZ857972 (study PRJEB31778, sample SAMEA3449383) | human gut metagenome | biome: human gut; feature: human-associated habitat; material: faeces | place: United Kingdom | collected 2010/2012 ...
ATGCCGTACATCAACAGTCCTCCCACACGATCGGAACGCTCGAATACTGTTACCTGATGTCCTCTCTGGTTCAGCAGATCCGCTGCTGCCAGTCCGGAAGGACCGCTGCCGATGACTGCTACCTTTTTACCGGTGCGTACCACAGGGGGCTTGGCTGCCGCATAGCCCTCGCTGTAGGCGTTTTCAATGATGGCATATTCGTTCTCCTTGGTGGAGACCGGATCCCCGTTCAGTCCGCAGGTACATGCTGCCTCACACAGGGCAGGACACACTCTGGAAGTGAACTCGGGGAAATTGTTGGTCTTCTTCAGACGGTTGTAAGCCTGCTGCCAGTTGCCGGTATATACCAGATCGTTCCACTCCGGCACCAGATTGTGCAGGGGGCATCCGCTGGCCATACCGCAGATCATCATGCCCGACTGACAGAACGGCACACCGCATTCCATACATCTGGCACCCTGTAAACGCTGCTTTTCCTTCGGCAGATGCTCATGGAATTCATTAAAATGCTGTATTCTCTTCTTAGGATCTTCAGCCACGCTGACTTCCCTTTTATATTCCATAAATCCCGTTGGTTTTCCCATGGTGACTTACCTCCTACTTTCTAGTGTTGGCATAGAATGCTTCGATCTGTGCCTGCTCTGCGCTCAGTCCCTTTTCCTCCATCTGTACGATGGTCTTCAGGACTCTCTCATAGTCATGAGGGATGATCTTCTTGAACTTAGGCAGATACTCTCCAAAGTTATCCAGCACTTCCTTACCCTTTGCAGAGTTGGTCAGTGCCACATGCTCCTGGATCATGGATTTCAGCTCCAGCACATCATATTTGGATGTGATCTCGCTGGAAGATACCATTTCCTTATTCAGACGCTTATACAGATCGTTGCCTTCATCCAGTACATACGCGATGCCTCCGCTCATACCGGCTGCAAAGTTTTTACCGGTGGGACCCAAGACTACCACACGTCCGCCGGTCATGTATTCACAACCGTGATCACCCACACCTTCGACTACCGCAATGGCACCGGAGTTACGTACGCAGAAACGTTCGCCTGCCACACCGTTGATGAATGCTTTACCGGAGGTTGCACCGTACAGTGCCACATTACCGATGATGATATTTTCTTCCGCCTTGAACTTGCTGCCCTGTGGGGGATATACCACCAGCTTACCGCCGGATAAGCCCTTGCCGAAGTAGTCATTGCTGTCGCCCACCAGCTCCAGGGTCAGGCCCTTGGGGATAAAGGCTCCGAAGGACTGTCCGCCGGCACCTTTACACAGTACATGATAGGTATCTTCTTCCACGTCATCGCCCAGTTTTCTGGTGATCTCACTTCCGAGGATCGTACCGAAGGCACGGTCTGTGTTGCTGACATCCACTTCGATACTGCGCTTCTGTCCCGCATCGATGGCTTTGCCCAGCTGCTTTAACAGCACCTTCTCATCCAGTGTCTTCTCTAACTGGAAGTCATATACCTGCCTGGGATCGAAGGTTACCTTCTGCTTGCTGCCCTCGTAAGGGTTGCTTAAGATCTGGGTAAGATCCACTTCTTCCTGGCGCTCGGTCAGATGCTCTTTTCTCTTCAGCAGATCGGTTCTGCCCACCAGTTCATCTACGGTACGCACACCCAGGGCTGCCATGTATTCCCGCAGCTCCTGTGCGATAAATTTCATAAAGTTTTCCACATATTCCGGCTTACCGCGGAAGTTTTTCCGCAGCTCCGGGTTCTGGGTAGCCACACCTACCGGACAGGTATCCAGATTACATACTCTCATCATGACACAACCCATCGTTACCAATGGAGCAGTAGCGAAACCGAACTCCTCGGCACCTAAAATCGCTGCGATGGCTACGTCTCTGCCGCTCATAAGCTTACCGTCGGTCTCAATGCGGACTTTATTACGCAGTCCATTCATGATCAGGGTCTGATGGGTCTCTGCCAGTCCCAGTTCCCAGGGAAGTCCGGCATTGTGGATGGAGTTTCTCGGTGCCGCACCGGTACCGCCGTCATAACCGGATACCAGGATGACCTGAGCTCCCGCCTTGGCCACACCGGCTGCTACGGTTCCCACACCGGCTTCCGAAACCAGCTTTACGGAGATTCTTGCCTGGGTGTTGGCATTTTTCAGATCGTAGATCAGCTGCGCCAGATCCTCAATGGAATAAATGTCGTGATGAGGGGGCGGAGAGATCAGGGACACACCGGGTGTGGAGTGTCTGGTCTTGGCGATCCAGGGATATACCTTTCCTCCGGGCAGATGTCCGCCCTCGCCGGGTTTTGCTCCCTGTGCCATCTTGATCTGGATCTCCTGTGCACTCACCAGATAGCGGCTGGTGACGCCAAAACGTCCGCTGGCTACCTGCTTGATGGCGGAACAACGGTTTAAGCCGTCCGGGCCTACGGTCAGACGGTCCAGATCCTCACCGCCCTCACCGGAATTGCTCTTGCCGTGCAGATGGTTCATGGCGATGGCCATGGTCTCATGGGCTTCCTTGGAAATGGAGCCATAGGACATGGCACCGGTCTTGAATCTGGTCACGATGGATTCTACCGGCTCTACTTCCTCGATGGGCACGCCCTTTTTCGGATAGTTAAAGTCCATCAGTCCTCTGAGGTTCTTGATGGAATCTTCGTCATTGACCATGGCGGTGTACTGCTTGAACATCTGGTAATCACCGCGTCTGGTGGATTCCTGTAACATATGGATGGTAACGGGATTATACAGATGCTCGTCACCGCCGCTACGCATCTTGTGATGTCCGGGGCTGTTTAAGGTCAGATCGTTTTTCAGTCCCAGCGGATCAAATGCCTGAGAGTGCAGGTCGTCTACCTGCTGCTCAATATCTTTTAAGGTAATACCTCCCACACGACATACGGTGTTGGAGAAATACTTACTGATAACTTCCGGCGCGATACCGATAGCCTCGAAGATCTGGGAACCCTGATAGGACTGGATGGTACTGATACCCATCTTGGATGCGATCTTGACGATGCCGTGGAGGACAGCATTGTTGTAATCATCCACTGCTGCATAGTAATCCTTATCCAGCATATTGCTCTCGATCAGCTCCTTGATGGTATCCTGTGCCAGATATGGGTTGATGGCGCAGGCACCGTAACCGAGCAACGTAGCAAAATGGTGTACTTCTCTGGGTTCGCCGGACTCCAGGATCAATGCGACTCTGGTTCTCTTCTTGGTTCGTACCAGATACTGGTTCAGGGCAGATACAGCAAGCAGGGAAGGAATGGGCACATGGTTCTCATCCACGCCTCTGTCGGACAGGATCAGAATGTTCACGCCTTCTCTGTAAGCTCTGTCCACTTCCACGAACAGTCGGTCAATGGCACGCTCTAAACTGGTGTTCTTGTAATATACGATAGGTACGACTTCTACCTTGAAGCCGTCTACTTTCATGTTCTTGATCTTCAAGAGATCAGTGTTGGTCAGGATCGGGTTGTTGACCTTCAGAACGTTACAGTTCTTCGGAGTCTCCTCCAGGATGTTGCCTTCGGTACCGATGTATACGGTGGTGGAGGTTACGATCTCCTCTCGGATAGCATCAATAGGCGGGTTCGTCACCTGTGCAAACAGCTGCTTGAAATAATGGAACAGCGGGTGATTCGTCTTGCTCAGCACGGGCAGTGGGGTATCCACACCCATGGCTGCAATGGCTTCGCTGCCGTTCTTTGCCATCGGCAGAATGCTCTGCTTCATTTCATCGTAGGTGTAGCCAAAAGCCTTCTGCATCCGCTGGCGCTCTTCGTAGGTGTATTCCGGTACACGATAGTTCGGGATATGGATGCTCTTCAGTTCGGTCAGATTGTTGTCCAGCCATTCTCCATAAGGCTGTCTGGAAGCATATTTTTCCTTGATCTCCTCGTCGTCGATGACTCTGCCCTGTACGGTATCAACCAGGAGCATTTTACCGGGGCGAAGTCTTTCTTTTACTTTGATCTTCGTGGGATCAATGGGAAGCACACCTACCTCAGAGGACAGGATCAGTGTATCGTCATCCGTGATCATGTAACGGGAAGGACGCAGTCCGTTTCTGTCCAACACGGCCCCCATGATATCTCCGTCGGAGAACAGGATGGATGCGGGACCGTCCCAGGGCTCCATCATGGTAGCGTAATACTGGTAGAAATCCCTCTTGGTCTGGGACATTGCCTTGTTATTCGCCCAGGGTTCGGGGATGGCGATCATGACTGCCAGAGGCAGCTCCATGCCGCTCATTACCAGGAACTCCAATGTGTTGTCCAACATCGCGGAATCGGAACCGGTCTTGCTGATGGCGGGTAATACCTTATGCAGCTGACCCTTCAGATGCTCGGATTCCATGTTCTCCTCGCGGGCCAGCATCTTATCGGCATTGCCGCGGATGGTGTTGATCTCGCCGTTGTGTACCATCAGGCGGTTAGGATGCGCACGCTCCCAGCTGGGGTTGGTGTTCGTGGAGAAACGGGAATGTACCATGGCAATGGCAGATTCGTAATCCTCACTCTGTAAGTCTGCAAAGAAGGTACGAAGCTGTCCCACCAGGAACATTCCTTTATATACGATGGTTCTGCTGGAAAGAGAGACCACATAGGTATCATCGGAAGACTGCTCGAATACACGCCTTGCAATGTAAAGTCTGCGGTCGAAGGGCAGACCTTTTTCCACATCGACGGGCTTTTTCACAAAGCCCTGCATGATATAAGGCATGCACTCTACTGCCTTATGTCCCAGCACATTGGGGAAAGTGGGCACTTCACGCCAGCCGAGGAATTCCATTCCTTCCTTTTCCACAATGATCTCGAACATCTTCTTCGCCTGGTTGCGGCGCAGCTCTTCCTGAGGGAAGAAGAACATGCCGACACCGTATTCTCTCTCTCCGCCGATATCCATGCCAAGAGCCTTTGTGACTCTTGCAAAAAATTTGTGAGGGATCTGGGTCAGAATACCGACACCGTCACCGGTCTTACCTTCCGCATCCTTACCGGCTCTGTGCTCCAGATTCTCTACGATCTTCAGCGCATTCTCAACAGTAGCGCGGCTTTTCTCTCCGTGAATATTGACACAGGCTCCGATACCGCAGTTATCATGCTCAAATTCTTCCCGATATAACGGTGCCTTGGGCAGCTCCTGTTTTACATCAAACATATAGTTCTCCTTTCCGGGTTTTTTATTTCTCTCTTCTTAATCTGTCTGTTACTATTCAGAACCTCATTCGCAAGACCGTAATAGTAACAAAAAAGGTCGCAATGAGACTCTTTCGAGCGCCTCATTGCGACCTTTTCTGTACTATACACCTATTTTTCTCATTTGTAAATATAGATTTTTCTATGAATTGTCAGATAATTTGTCAATTCTATTATTTGCATGTCTGTTATCTGGAAATTGTATTAATTTTCTCTTTAAAAGTGCATTTCCAGCACAACTTTTTGGGGGTTCTCCCCTATTTTTCCTGTTTCCGGCCATACGCCTTGCTCATCAGTTTCTGATACATTGCAGAAAAGTGTTTACTCTCTGCCAGTGCAGTGCGAAGAGGCGCCAGTGTCAGTGCCATTACTGCCCGATAGCGGAACAGTTCGCCGGGATTCATGTATTTTGCTGTGATCTCCTTATGTTCTGCAGCGCTGCGCTTCAGGTTCTCCTTGGTCTCAGAGTAGCCGCCGCCCTCGTAGGAGGACACGGTAAGTCCCAGATACTGCATGGGTGCTTTGGCACGATAATAGCACCAGAGGAAATGTTCGTAATCTGCACGGATCTTATATTTGGGTTCATAGGGCTTCTGTCTGCACAGGTCTGCAGCATAAAAGCAGGACTGATGGCAGGGAATGTTGCGGTAGCAGACGAAACCGGTGATGCGTGGTGGGGAAGATATCTTCGTCCCTGTCTTCGCGCTGTAGGTATCGCCGTAGTAGATGCCCTGAAGTTTCGCCGGGTGCTGTTCCATGAACTGTGCGGTGTGGGTCAGAACTTCGTTGTCATAGAAGAAGTCACCGCAGTTTAGGAAGAGAATGTAGTCGCCGGTCACATGGGAGACTGCCTGGTTCATGGCTTCGTAGATGCTGTGGTCGGATTCCTGGTATAGGTGGATGCGTCTGTCCTCGCGCATGGTTTCTATGGAGCCGTCGCGGCTGCCGCCGTCCTTGACAATGATCTCAAAGCTCGGGTAGGTCTGGGACAGGATGCTGTCCAGAGTCTGATTCAGTTTAGGACCTGGGTTTAAGCAGACTACGATGATGCTGAATTTCATGTGTTGCTCCTTTTAAGATATAATATCTCCGCAGTCGAGAACAGGGCAAGGAACGCGGCACGCGCGTGCTTTAGCACGATGCACTCATGTCGCAGAGCGTAGCGGCACGTAAGTGACCAAAGTACGGTCACTAAGTGCCGACGTCTGCTTACGGCCTGCTTATCCTTACCCTGTTTTCGGCTGCTGGGTTACGTTGTCCATCTTTGTATATCTTATCAAGTATTTGGATGGTGACAAATGTACTTTTTTATTGCCTAAAATATATTTTTCTGTTTGTGAAGCATCCCGAGGGATACTACTGCCACTGCCAGGAAAATCACGCATACAGGCCAGCTGACAAAGCCGGTGACGGCGATGGCGGTATAGGACAGGCAGTAGGCGAGGACGTTGGATGCCACATGGACAAAGACTGCCATTTTGAACTCTCCAAAGTATTCGTAAGCATATGCCATCAGGCAGCCGATGAGGAAGCCGTATACGCCCTGGACGTAGTTCATGTGGTAGACACCGAAGATCAGGGCGGACAGGACTATGGCGAGTTTGATATCCATGAATCTGCGAAGGTATCCGTAGATAACTCCGCGGAACAAAAGTTCCTCTGCTATGGGGGAGATGAAGCCGAATACGAGGATTCCTACGATAAAGTGTGCGGAATATTGCTGGGCCGCCACTTCGGTATAAGCTTCAGACTTATTGGTCACTCCCAGGAGTTCAAACAGGAGATTGCATCCGATGACGGCACCGATGGTAGCCACAGTCAGTAAGACATATTTGCTCTTTCCCTCTTTTTTCAAGTGGCTTAAGTGCATGTCCTCTTTATTTTTATCAATGAGCATCTTCGCTGTGGACCATACGGCAATGGCACCGCCGATGAATCCAAGAGCCGCAATGATACTGGAGACATCTCCGGAGTAGCCGTTATAGGCGCCGGTCTCATCCCGTAGGATTAAAAGATCCACCAGTCCACCGGAGGCTCCGGACTGTGCCAGCTGATATAACAGTGCCAGCAGCGCATACTGCACTGCATTGCGCACCAATATAAACATCAGAAACGAATACACCATGGTCCAGATCCTCTGATACATGGGGTTTTTCTTTTTATTGTCCGGATTTCCGTTCAGTAATTCTTCACTGCCACGGAGTAAAAATTTCTCCAGTTCTTCCACGGATTGTACAATGTAATCCGCCTTCGCTTCCTTTAACTCTTCCTTACTTCCGTAGCCGTAGGTCACGCCCACGCTCTCCACACCGAGAGCCCTGGCTCCTTCCACGTCGAACTTTCTGTCACCGATCATATAGACCTGCGCCGGATCCACGGGATTCTCTCCAAAGAGCTGACGCAGAGTTTCCTGTACCACCTGATCCTTGGTTTCTCTTCTGCCGTCCAGTTCACTACCCACCACTACAGAAAAATATTTTTTCAGATCAAAATGTTCCAGGATGCGCTCTACGTATACCTGGGGCTTACTGGATGCCACTGCCAGGAAATACCCCTTCGACTGAAGCGTTTTCAGCATCTCCGGAATACCATCATAGACCTCATTTTCAAAAAGTCCCGTATCCTGAAAGCGCTCTCTGTATTTTGCCACAGCTTCTTCTGCCTGTTCGGCGGTGAAACCGTAGAATTCCATAAAACTGTCTCGTAAGGGCGGTCCGATAAAGGGTTCTAGCTTGTCCAGATCCGGCTCCTCGATGCCAAAGGAGTGCAGTGCATACTGCACACAGGTAGTAATTCCGATTTTAGGATCTGTCAGGGTGCCGTCCAGATCAAACAGCAGATATTTCTTCATTCTTATAATTCCTTTTTCTTTCTATTCTTATATGTTCCGCAGATGATTAGAAGCTGCGAATCTTGTCTCCGTCATCCTCGGTATTTTTGAGTGCCTTGATCTCCACGTCATAGCCCACATTAGCATTGACCTGCACATGGACCACATCTCCTACTTTTTTGCCAAGGAGCGCTTTGCCCAGGGGGGACTCGTTGCTGATCAGACCTTCCAGGGAATTACCGCGGACGGTGGTCACGATCTTGTAATCCTCTTCCGTGCCGTCATCGATAAATTCCACGGTAACGGTGTTGTTGATACCTACCTCATCCGCTGCGGAGTTCTCGGAGATGACCTTTGCAGTCTTGATCATTCTCTCCAGATAACGGATGCGGCTCTCATTCTGATTCTTATACTTTTTGGCTGCATAGTATTCAAAATTCTCACTGAGATCGCCGTGGGCTCTGGCTTCCTTCACGTCCTCCAATGCCTTGGGACGTACCACCAGCTTGCGGTACTCGATCTCATCTTCCATTTTCTTAATGTCAGTGGGTGTTAATTCGTCGTACATAATATAATCCTTCTTTCTACAGCTGCATCGCATAGATCACTGCCAAAGACAGAATGATCTGAATGATCGCAAAACGGAATACGGTCTGTGTATTGGACCAATCCCACACCTTACGCACATGATCGTGCAGGGGGGTACGTACATTTTTCAAAATATGGATCTTCAGGAAACGAAGCAGGGACACCTTAAGAAGTCCCAGTCCTCCGTCCAGGATCAGCACCAGTGCCAGCGGGATAAACAGGAGCGGGCAGCCGCTCTTCAAAATGGCGATGCTGATGAACAATCCCATGGCCCGGGAACCGGCATCCCCCATCATCAGCTTACTGGGTGTCGCATTGTACCACAGATATCCCAGAATACATACGGCAAATAATAGGATCAGGAAGGAATAGGTCTCGTCGACCTCCTTCGTGCGGTCTACAATATAGATGGACATGATGGTAATGATCGACAGGGTTCCGGACAGTCCGTCCACACCGTCGGAGCAGTTGGTCACATTCACGGAGGTCCATACCAGAATCACCGTGAGAATGGCGAATACCACAGGCGGCAGCGTGAACTTTACATGGAACAGCGCCAGTTCCACCACGTTGGAATTATATTTCAGAAAAGTGATGGCTACCAGTGCCGCCACGCACAGATCTAAGAAACCTTTTTTGTACTCACCCCATGGAGTCTTGGAAGCATCGTCCAGAAATCCCGTCATCATGCATACCACGATCAACAGCAGGTAGATCACCAGCTCTGCGCTTAAAGGCGAAAACAGTAGAACAGATGCCACAAATGCCAGGACAAAAATAATTCCGGCGCCTCTGGGTTTCCCCGCGGACAATTTTCCATCATGGGCAAATTCTCTTCCGGCATCCTTGGGCAGATACGGACTTAATTTCGCCGTTGCCAGTACCGTAGCTCCAAAAGCAAAAAGGATTCCAAAAAAAGCAAGGAGAGAACTGCTTCCCTCCGGCAAGATCATCTGTAACATACGAATCTCCATTCCTCACAACACTCTCATGCTGTATTTTCTGATAAATTTCATAACTGTCCGTCGGGGTCTTCGTGGAATGAACGTCCCAGAACAGTTACAAAACATTTTAACACAAATATACCGGAATCTCAAATAATTTCCACAACAGTTCAGTCGAACTGTTGCATTTGACAGTCCCCTCACGGTGGACTACTATATTCTTATGAACACTTTCTAAAAAATAGCCATAAAAGGAGAAATGCCCTATGATGATCCACAAGATTGAACCGCATAAATATTATCCGGAATTCCGAAATCAGGAGCCAAAGCCTTCCGATTATCTGCTGTTATTTGATGGGGAGAAGGTATATCTGCCCTCCCCTGCAGAGAATGCTGTTGCTGCGGATGCTTCCATGAATGCAGATATTGTGAAGCATCCTCAGGTATATCTTCCTACCTTCGAGGAGGTTCATAAATTGCTTGGTGTAAAACAGCCCCTGGAACGTTTCTTTTTGGATTGCGAATATCTCTTTTCTATTGATGACAGGGCATTCTTTCGCAAGACCGCGGAGGACGCCGGTGCTCTCATGCTCCCGGAAAATGACCTCTATCCTTCCGGTGTATTCCGTAATTTTGAACCGGAATATCTGGCGTTCGCCGGGATCACAGCCACCCAGATCAACCGTTTCCGTCTGGACCGGAAGTTCTGCGGCCGCTGCGGGCATCCCACAATTCACAGCACCACAGAGCGGGCCTGCATCTGCCCGGAGTGCGGACAGATTGAATATCCCAAGATCTCTCCCGCAGTCATTATCGCCATCGTGGATACCATGCGGAACAAGATCCTGCTGACACGCTACGCCGGCGGTTCCTATCGTCACTGGGCACTGGTGGCAGGCTTTGTGGAAGTCGGCGAGACCTTCAAAGGGGCTGCCCGCAGAGAGATCATGGAAGAGGTCGGCCTACGGGTCAGTGATCTGGTCTATTACAAATCCCAGCCCTGGTCCTTCAGTGATTCCGCCATGATCGGCTTCTTTGCAAAGCTGGACGGTGATCCCACGATTACTTTGCAGGAATCCGAACTCGGTGAAGCAAAATGGTTCTCCAGAGAGGATGTACCAGACCTGCCCTCCACTATCAGTGTCGGTCAGGAGATGATCACCTTATTCAAGAATGGCGGGGATCCTTTATCTCAATAAGCGGCACTTCTTCGCCACCTTTACCAGCAGATATCCCTTCGGGAAGCTGCGAAGCTCCTGCTCCGTGATGCCCCGCATCAATATCAGCATGACAAAATAGACTACCGCAGCGATCATGATCGCCGGAATGACAGAGATCCGCATGGACTTCGTCACCATATACAGACCTTCGTAGATTGCCCAGGCTGCCGCTCCCATAAATGCAGAGGCGAACACCGGAATGACAAAAGTCTTTACGATCTCCTGTCGGTAGCCTACCGCTCTTCTTACCGCCCACTGGTTCAGCACACACATCATACCGGAATACAGCGTATTGGCGATGGCAATGCTGTACAGATCCAGACTCGTGAACATCAAAAGCAATACTGCTGCCACCGTCTGCACCACCAGCGAGATCCCCGCATTGATGATCGGGGTATTGACTTTGCCCAGCCCCTGTAAAATGGAACTGTTTAATGTCGACAAAGCATAAAAGATAACCGACAGTGACAATGTCATTAAAAGAGCTGCCGCCAGGTTCAGTTCCTCTGCCGTCTTATTCGTGAACAGCAGACTGATCACCGGCTTCGCCAGTACAAAAAGTCCCACAGCACAGGGAATCGAGATCACCATGGTAGTCTTCACTGCCAGTCCGATCTTCTCTCTGGCTCCCTTCACATCCCGGGCTGCCATCAGCTGTGCTACGGAAGGAATCATAGCAGATGCCATAGCAGATGCAAAGGCTATGGGAATATTGGACATTGTCAGGGACTGTCCGGAGAAAATACCATATTTTTCATAAATAGATACCGTATCCAGATTACGAAGGGACGGATACCATTTGGTGTAGATACTGTTGTTGACCGTACTGCTTAAGTTATATACAGCCGTACTCAAAATAAATGGGGTCACCACCAGTGTGATCGTCCTGAATATCTGTCCGTAGGAATCCACATGTTCATGCCTGTCACGCTGCACTCTGCGCAGGATCATTCCACGATTCAGAGCATAGACTCCCGCCATAAAAAGCAACGCCACTAATACGCCGACGCCGGTACCCAGTGCACTTCCCACGGCACCGTAGGTTGCTCTCATCACCTGCCCTGCCTGATCAGCCGGAACCTCCATCGTTCCCATAAACATTTGGATCAGAAGATATGCCGCGCCTACGCTGACTACCGCATTGGCGATCTGCTCCAGGATCTGTGATACGGAGGTCTGCGCCATGCTCTTATGTGCCTGAAAATATCCCCGCAGAACACCCAGGATACCATAGACAAAGATCGTCGGTGCAAAGGTACGCAGTACTGTGACTGCTGCTCCGGACACGAATAATCCCGCTCCGAAAAACAGAAAAAGGCTGGCTATACCGCCAACCACCAGTACATAGATCATGGCTCCGTGGAACAATCTGTGGGCGTTGCGATATTCCTTCTCTCCCAGCTTCTGTGCGATAGCTTTGGAAATTGCCGAGGGAATACTATAAGAGGAAATCAACAGAATGATCGTATAATAGTTATACGCTGACTGGTAATAGCCAAGTCCCAGATTTCCGATGACACTCTGTAAAGGGCCCCTGTAAAGGAGCCCTATGATTCTGCTGATGATTCCGGCTGCCGCCAGAATTCCCGCCTGCATGATAAAATTGTTCTTGGAACTGTTCTTATCTGCCATATGTTATCTTACCTTATTTCAGTTCTTTATCCGATCAGCCAGTCATACATCTCCTGATATTTCCCGGCAGATACCTTCCAGGAGTAGTCAGTGGCCATGGCACGATCCACGATCTTATTCCACTCTCTCTTCCTGTCATAGTAAATATGCTCCGCATAGCGGATCGTATTCAGCATCTCGTGTGCATTGTAATTCGTAAAGCTGAAGCCCGTACCGGTGCTCTCATACTCATTATAGGGCTGTACAGTATCCTTCAGTCCGCCGGTCTCTCTGACGATGGGTACGGTACCGTAACGCAGCGCGATCAACTGACTCAGACCGCAGGGCTCGAATAGAGACGGCATCAGATAAGCATCACAAGCCGCATAGATTTTATGGGACAGTGCATCCGAATAATAAATGTTGGCAGACACCTTGTCTCCATACTTCCAGTCGAAATGACGGAACATATTCTCATAGCGTTCATCACCGGTTCCAAGAACCACAAGCTGTATCGCATCCTGACATAACT
>ERZ857972.1517-NODE-1517-length-12798-cov-2.909048_pt1 | contig 12798 bp, 7 predicted proteins | sample MGYA00519757_ERZ857972 | MGnify/ENA primary metagenome ERZ857972 (study PRJEB31778, sample SAMEA3449383) | human gut metagenome | biome: human gut; feature: human-associated habitat; material: faeces | place: United Kingdom | collected 2010/2012 ...
TAGAACCTGTTCTGCATTTCTGAACTGCGACGGGGTAATACTCTCTAACCTTTTAAAAATCTTGCAAAAATAACTGCTGTCACAGAAGCCTGTTTCTTCAGCTATCTGCTCGACAGTTTTCCGTGTTTCCGCCAGAAGCATTTTGGCTGCTTGTATCTTACGCTTTGTGATGTATTCCATCGGTCGACAGTTCAGGGTCTGTCTGAATAATCTGCACAGATGCTGTGAAGAAACGCCTGCTGCTTTACTTATGGATTCAAGACCTGGCTGTTTCATATAATTCTCGTCAATATAAGCAATTGCCTTCGTTACTGCAGGGGCGATTTGTACACTGCCTTTTCCTTTCGTTGCAAGACGGCTCAATTCAATAAAAAAGCTGTACAGATAGCCCGACGCTCTGAAATTTCCGTCAACCTTGTCAGAGAGAAGTGCCTCGTGCATACATCTGAAACAGTGGTCAAGATATGTAATTTCTTCCTTTGGAAGAGGAAAGATTTTCGGCTTGTCGAAGCCGAGTGCTTTAAGCATATCGGTGCAGGATTTTCCTGACGGTTTTATCCAATGCGTATCCCAGGATTCGTCCGTTGAATAATACTCATGCGGACAGCCGGCAGGGATAAAGAATGCAGTATACGGATTTATTATATGTTTCTCCCCGTTTATTATAAGTACGCCGCTTCCTTTTGTACAATAAAGAGCCTTGGCATAATTGTCACCATTGCCGCAGATTACATGATACTGCCATTCGTTCAGCCCTACGCTCACCAAAAAGACAGGAAGACTGCCTTCTTTACTGATTATCGGATAATCGTAGAATTTCAAAATTAATTCACCGCCTGTGCTAAAATCGTTATATCTTAATAATATCATTCATTGACTTGTTTGTCAATAAGCGTTATAATCTGTTAAAATACGAAGGGGTGATTTTTTTGAGAACAGTCAGGAAATTAAACGATTTCTGGAGATTCACAAAGCTTCCGGCAGGAATGAATATATCGAAAGATTATGCTATCTCTCCCGAATATGAAGATACATCATGGCAGCCTGTTGAACTTCCGCATACATACAACTCCGAAGACAGCACAGGCAGAATGACAGCTGCAGACGGTGGGGACTACTACCGTGGAACTGTATGCTACCGCAGAAACCTTGCGCTGAGTTTTGAAGAATGCAACGGAAAAGAACTCCATCTGGAATTTGAAGGTGCTAATACTGTTGCGGAAGTCTATATCAACGGCAGGTTTGCAGGAGAGCACAGCGGAGGGTATTCAGCATTCAGATTTGATATTACGGACTATATATACCCGAACAAAGACAATCTGATAGCTGTTATCGTATCGAATGCTCCCACCGATTATATTGCACCGATAACCGACAATGGCGATTTCACAAAAATGGGCGGCTTGTACAGGAGTGTAAAGCTTATTGCAGTCGAGCCTGTTCATATTGCTCTGAACGACAGCGGCTCCTGCGGAGTATATATAACCCCACGCAATATTTCAGAAACATCCGCGGATATAGGCATACTTGTCAAGCTGGATAAAGCAGAAACCGCAGAGGCTAAAGCTGTGATATATGATCCGCAGGGAAAGCCTGTAACGGAGCTTTTCGGCAGGGCAGGCAAAGACAGAATAACGCTTACGGGAAAAATCAACTGCCCAAAACTCTGGGACGGAGTAAACTCTCCCGCTCTTTATCGTGCGGAGATAACCTTATTCTGCAACGGAAAACCCGTCGATAGCATTGAACAGGAATTCGGAATACGCTCGTACCGCATAGATGCCGATAACGGCTTTTTCCTCAACGGCAAGCCATATCCGCTCCATGGGGTAAACTACCACCAGGACAGTTACAAATCCGGCTGGGCAATGACTGACGCTCAGCGTGGGCGGGATTATCATATCATTCGTGACATGGGCTGTACCGCTGTAAGAATGGCTCACTACCAGCATTGTGACCACGAATATTCATTATGCGACAGGCTGGGTCTGTGCGTTTGGACTGAGATAGGCATAATCAATAAAATGTCTGCCGATGAAAGCGATGCTCATGTCCTTTCAGACGGCTTTGGAGATAACGCAAAACAGCAGCTTCGTGAGCTTATCAGGCAGAATTACAATCACCCGTCAGTTATTGTCTGGGGATTGTCCAACGAACTTCACCAGATGAACGATGAAATATTCGGGCTTTACAGCGAGCTTTATGAAATTGCTTGTAAAGAGGATGATACAAGGCTGAAAACCTTTGCAGACAATCAGTTTTACGGCAGATTTCTGGAGCTTCCTGCCGATGTGGTCGGGTATAACCGTTATTTTGGCTGGTATAAGGAGGCCGGCAGTGCGGAGAATTTTGGCGAATGGCTTGATCTATACCATAACGAAAAGGAAAAGCGTCCTGTCTGCCTTTCCGAATACGGCGGCGGTGGGGCGATTTCGCAGCACAAGGACAATGTGAATTGGGAAAGCGACATAGACCCTGTCGGAGTACGGCATTATGAGAACTATCAGTCGCAGCTGCATGAGATATTGTGGAAACAATTCTCGGTCAGAAAGTACCTGTGGGCTGAATTTATATGGTGTATGTTCGATTTTGCGTCCTACGGGCGAACAGAGGGAGATACAAAGTCGCAAAACGACAAAGGACTTTGCACAAGGGAGCGTATTCCCAAGGACGTATATTTCTTTTACAGGTCCGTATGGAGCAACGAAAAAACTGTTTATATAACTGAACGCAGGCATGAATTCAGGGCTTGTGATGTGCCTTTTGTAAAGGTTTATTCAAATGCGGACGCAGTGGAGCTATATATAAATGATATTTCGTACGGCAGAATGTCCCGATGCGAACTTTCCGATGACGAGAACACTGTTTTCGTGTGGAAAAATATAAAGATAAAATCCGACACAAAGAACAAAATATGTGCGAAAGCATATTTCAGCGACGGAACATCAAGAACCGACTATGCATTCTGGACAGGCAAATAAATGTGTCTGTATGTTTTTATTCATCATAATAGAGGTCGATTATGAACGTTGTTATTCTGATGCTCGCTGTGACAGCCTGCTATACAATATGCTCGCTGAATGATAAATACGCCGCTGCCAAAGCCAACTTCTCCGGCGATGAATTTACATTCCTGATGTGCTCGTCGATGTCGGTTTTCCTTGCTTTAAGTCTGCCGTTTCAGAATTTAAGTTTCAGCTTGACTTGGCAGTCGTTTTTAGCGGTATTACTGGTTGCAATGTGCAAAATGCTTGAATTCCAGATGAGCGCACGGGTGCTGAAACAGCTTTCTGCTTTTGAGCTGAAAGCGTGGCTCGGGATAACCCTGTTTGCGTCTTATTTCACCGATATCCTTTTCGGGTCTGAACTCAATATTATCAAACTGATTTGTATATTTGCAACAGCCGCAGGCCTTGTATTTATTGCAAAGTCGTCTAAATGTGGCAGTGTAAACTATAAACAGATAATTCTGCCATTGGTGCTGTATCTTGTTTCAAAATATGGGTATGGGCTGGTTATAAGGAGTTTCTCTCCGTATGCTTCATCAACAATGCAGCTTCTTCCGGCTATGGTGATAATTTCGCTGATAATGCTGCCGAGAGTTCATATCAGGGAGCTTATTAAGAATAATCGAAGCGGCGTTGTTAAGGTAGTGCTTGCCAGAATTCCCAATACGCTCGGAATGTTGCTTGAAAATGCGGTTATATCTATAAGCCTTGCAAATTACTCGTTCATTCAGCCGATGATCCTTGTAACGCTTTTCGTGATAGGTCTGATCCGCAGAGAAAAGCGTTCACGGCTCAATTTAATCGGAAGTATTATCTGCATCGTGGGTATAGTGGCTTTTCAGTTGGTGTAAATCTTAAACATTCTGCATCAAACTTACTTCTGAAAAGCTTTGATACTTATCACTCCAACTTTATATATTCTTAGTGGCTAAATTTCACAGTTCTGAATCACAGATTGAATTTTACTATATGCAGATGTTGCTGTAATGGGTTAAAAGTAGATTTTTATGGAGGCGGCACTAAGGTTAGTACAGTAAAATAACAGAGCCGCAGGACTGCTCAAATTTTAATGAGCAAGCCTTGCGGCTTTTTGTTATTTTTAGGAATAATTAAAAAGCGTACACCCCTTTGCCGACGTTTGATTTGTGCCTTCGATCTGACGGAATTATCCTTGCTCTGAGATGGACGGCGATTCAATTTATATTTTATAATTTTTCCGGAACGATTCTTTACAATCGCTTCCTCACGCTTTTCAGCTCCAAGATAACCGCTGTCGCCATAAACGACTTCTCCCTCTCCGGTAAGGAGTTCAGACATCATCGTTACATCGTGAACATTCGCCGGAGTGGCTTTAACAGTATGCGTAAGCCCGCTGTCCTTATTAACTCCGATATGCGCTTTATAGCCGAAATACCATATGTTCCCCTTGTGCGTCTGATGTGCGTCAGAGTTGCGTTTGCGTTCCTTGTTTTTTGTGGAAGTCGGTGCTGCTATTATCGTTGAATCTACTATCGTTCCCTTTTTTTATGATCAGTCCTTTTGCTGTGAGTTGCACTACCATCTGTGAAAAAAGCTTTTCCTGCAGCTCGTTTTTTGAGATGGCAGTCTTTTTTACAGCGCCTTTGTCTGTCGTTTATTGTTCATCACAATATTCTTGCCGTCACTGCAGTATCTTTTTTCTGTATTCTGCCGGAGAAAATCCGGTCACCTGCCTGAACTGCCGTGAGAAGAATTTTTCATCATCGTAACCGCAGCTTACTGCTGTCGCATAAATGCTCATGGCGGTAGAATACAGTAAGTAGCAGGCTTTCATTACCCTTGAATTTATGCAGTCACGGTTGTAACTTACATCAAAGCACTGCCGGTAAATCAAACGGAAATGCCCCTCGCTGACGCACATTTTTCTGCTGACTTCCGAAAGCTTAGGCATCTTATTAGGCATTGAAATTATCCTGTCCCTTATGTCGGCAAGCTCGTTATAATGCGGAAGTTTTCTTCGTTCGCTTATCAGACCGACATCGTGCTCTGCATTCAGCAATACGGCTGAGCGCAGTTCTCCGACCAGCGTGTTATCGGAACTGTGGTATGTGATAATAACCTGCCGTTCATCGTGCCGTGAATAAACCTCGTTGTGGAGCGATATTTTCAGTTTCTCAGGAAACATTCCGTTTTCCCTTTTGAACAGGATAAGAAATGTGTTGTCATCGGTCCGGCAGCATATTTCATGCTTAGCGCATACACGTTTTATTGCTGACGCTGTTTCTGCGATTATATCGCTGCGGTGGTTTTCGCCAAACAGGTATTCTCCGCCGTCCGGGAAACTAAGCCTTACCGCCTGAATGCAGAAGTTATGCCCGGCTTCCTCCACAATGCTTTCAAATTCACGAAGATTGTAGAACCCCGTCAGCGAATCATACAGTGCGAATTGCCGCTGGCATTGCGTGAGATAGTGGATATCATTCTTCATTCGCAGAAATTCCAGCGTATCCGCAACAGTCTTGTTCCAGTCGCGGAAGCTGAAATCATAGCTCGCCGGGCGGTTGTATTCCAGCACCGTATACCCGTAAAGCCTTGTCTGAAAGCACACGGGATTCACATAGAAAATCGCAGGGGAATCGTGCTCCGTAATGAACGGCACGGGAGTTTCGCCACTGCTGAACTTTATCGGAGGTTCTGAATACTCGTTACCTATCGCACAGCACAGGAACTCACCACCGTTGAAACGTTCACTGTTCCATGCGCTGTCAAGGCACAGAAACAGCCTGTCAGCGCCGTGCAGCAGGTAGAAAAACTCACTTACCGCTCCGGTGTATTCCTCAAGAGTACGCGATGTGGTGAGCCTGCCGGAAAACTGTGCCACGGTGCTCATAATGGTGTGATACTGGTCTATCTTTTCCGCAACAAGCTCATCTAAAAGATGCAAACGGCAGACGCCGCAGGAGCAGGTGTTTCCGCTTACGAACCTGTCGGAATTGTCTTGAATAGGACTGCCGCCGAGAATAGCATCCACAGCGTCCCGTCCCATTTTACGGCGGTTTCTGCGGTAAGTCGTCAGCAGCGGATAGTGATATATTCTTCCTGCGGTATGGTCGCCGCCGGTCAGGTCGTAGCCCGTTACTGTCAGCTCACCGGGAATATCCACTCCTGCCTCCGAAAGAACATCACACAGCCCGAACGCCATGAAATCGTTGGTGCATATCACCGCCTGAGGTCGCGGAATTTCACCGCTGAGATACCGCCGGGCAAGTTCCTCGCCTGAATCGTTCCAGAAGTTCCCGTAATACACTCTGATATTATCAAAGCTTATTCCGTGCTTTACGAATGCGCGCTTGCAGCCGTTCAGACGCTTTTGCGAAGAGGCGTTGTCCCTGCTTCCCGTCAGTATGTCGATGTCCGTGAAACCGTGAACCGTTATCAGATGTTCCGTCATTTTCTCCAGGTCGGTTTCATCGTCGGAATAAACGCTCTTAAATCCATCCAACTCCCCGTCAATAACAATGGCGGGGATTTTTGCAGCTCTTATTTTATCGATTGTATCGTTGATTATTTTTATATCCCGGAATGCCTCGGCTGTGACAATAACGCCGTCAAATAAATCCGGCTCAATCAGAGAGTAAATTATGTTCTCATAATTCAGCAGATTATCGTCCTGCCAGTGGTTGTATATGTTTGAGTAGACCACAACATCGGTGTCTTTCCGGAATGCGGCTTCGGATATTCCGTATAGTATATCGCGCTGTTCGGACGCGTCGGCTCTTGCGGTAATGACCGCTATTCTTCTGCGCATAATATCACCCCGTTTACAGTATAGCTTAATTCCGCACTAAAGTCAAGAGCAAAAGTGCATATTATGACTAAAAGGTGGATTAAACGAATATACGCTGTTGAATTTCTGCATTGCAATGTGTATAATAAAATTAAAGCAATACCGTGCAAAGATTGTGCGTGTATTGTGCAATATGACGAAAAAATGTAAGCAAGACGCGTACAAAATCCAATAAATGGTTTTTGTGCGGTGTTGCACAAAAAAACAATGAGGTGATGCTAATGAAAATAAGCGAAAATTGCTACAAGCTGGAAAATACGGCTAATCCAATTTCGCCGAATGTATTCTGCGCCGACCCGACAGGCGTTGAGTACAACGGCAGACTTTATATTTACGGCACTAACGACCATCAGGAATACGAGGCAGTCGGCGATGACGGAAAGAACGGCTATGCTCACATAAAATCCATCGTTATGCTGTCAACTGACGATATGGTGAACTGGGAATACCATGGCTTCATAGACGTCGCAAGAATAGCACCTTGGATAGTGAATTCATGGGCGCCGTCCATAGCTTCCAGAGTTGAGGCGGACGGAAAAACTCATTTTTACCTTTACTTTTCGAACAGCGGCTGCGGTGTAGGAGTGCTTACGGCGGAACACCCTCTCGGACCGTGGAGCGACCCTCTCGGAAAGCCGCTAATCTATCAGAATATGCCGGGGCTTGAAAACTGTCCTGCGCCCTTTGACCCGGGAGTATGCATCGACGAAAACGGCACAGGCTGGCTTGCGTTCGGCGGAGGGACCCCACCTGACGGTAATACGCTGCACACAAATGTACCTAAGATAGTGCGGCTGGGAAAGGATATGCTTTCGTTTGACAGCGATTTTGTTCCGATAGACGCTCCGTATTTCTTCGAGGCAAGCGAGCTGAACTACGAAAACGGAACTTTTATCTACACATACAGCACGGACTGGCAGTCAAGAGAAAACTGGAACAGAACGGACATTCCGGCGCCGGGAACATGCAGCATGGGCTGTATGACGAGCAAAACTCCCCTTGACCCGGAAAGCTGGCAGTTCAAGGGCGGATTCTTCCTAAACGCCGGTGATTCCGGAATGGACTGGTGCAACAATCACACCCACCTTATCGAATATAAGGGAACAAAGTACATTCTTCACCACACACTTCACATTCAGGAGCGCACGAAAACAAAGGGAGGATTCCGCTGTATGTGCGTGGATCTACTGCCTTACACGGATACGGAATTCCCCGTCACAAAGGCAACACGCGAAGGCGTTACGCAGACTCAGCCACTCGACCCGTATAAAGCTCACAGCGGTGCGGAGATGTTCACCTGCGCAGATATGTGGTACGAACAGATATCCACCGGCAAAATGGCTGTGAAGTCGCTGGCAGAGGGTGCATGGACTTACATAAAGGGCGTGGATTTCGGCAATGGCACAGAAAAGCTGCTCGTTACCGCAAAGGGCACGGGCGTTATCGAGATTCGTCTTGATGACAGAAATGCCGAACCGTTGGGAGTGATCAAACTCGCAAATGATGGATTTGATAAAATTCCTGTGGTTCTTCCCACAAAAATAACAGGAATTCACAATGTATATTTTGCATTTTCAAGCAAGGACATCTGCCTTGAAAGATGGCAGGCTGAATGAAAGGAGTAACTATGAACAAGAAGATAACGGCTTTGATTTGTACAGCTGCTATGCTGCTTGTTTCCGGCTGTTCCGAGCAGAACGGCTCGAATGATTCACCTGTGCAGACAGAAAGCTCTGCCGACAGCGTAGACAGTGTGAGCAAAGCGGAAACAAGCGACAAACCTGACAACGAAACAATAATCGACAGCCTTAATAACGGAATAATAATCGACGAGGTAAGCGGAAATGTCTACAAAAACGAGCGTAACGCCAATCCCATTTCGCCGAGTATATTCTGCGCAGACCCCACCGCGGTGGAATATGACGGAAGGCTTTACGTTTACGGCACGAACGACCAACAGCAGTCGGAAGAGGGAACAAAGAACGACTACGCCCATATCAAATCGCTTGTGGTATTTTCCACCGATGATATGGTAAACTGGATATATCACGGCAGGATAGAAGTCGACAAAATAGCGCCGTGGATAACAAATTCATGGGCACCGTCAATTGCTTCCCGCGTTGAGGAAGACGGTCTTACGCACTTCTATCTGTACTTCTCCAACGCCGGCGGCGGTGTGGGAGTTATTACCTCCACCGACCCGGTAGGTCCGTGGACTGACCCTCTCGGCGAACCGCTGGTTTATCAGAATATGCCGGGGCTTGAGAATTGCCCTGCGCCGTTCGATCCGGGCGTATGCATTGATGAAAACGGCACAGGCTGGCTTACTTTTGGCGGCGGAAATGCTGCAGACGGCGGTGTTGTACATACCAATGTGCCTAAGGTAGCACGTCTGGGTGCGGATATGCTTTCGTTTGACAGCGAGTTCGTTTCTATTGACGCCCCGTATTTCTTGGAGGCAAGCGAGCTGAATTACATCGACGGCACCTATTATTACACCTACTGCAACGACTGGCAGAACCGCAGCAAGTGGGACCGCAAGGACATTCCTGAGCCGCCTACATGCAGTATGGCATACATGACCACAAAAACTCCCCTTGACGCAGACAGCTGGGAATACAGGGGTGCATATTTCTACAATTCCGGTCAGAATGCCAACGGCGAATCCGGAATGCGCTGGGGCAACAATCACACGCATTTCTGCGAGTTTCAGGGAACGAACTACATTGTCCACCACACGCTCCTTCTTGAAGAACTGACAGGCGGCACAGCAGGTTACCGCAGCATTATGGTTGATTATCTCCCGATGAATGCGGCTGACGGAGAGATCCCGATAACTGCCGCAACTCGTCAGGGCGTATCTCAGATAAAGCTTCTTGACCCCTACGCTGAAAACAGCGGCGCAGTTATGTTTACGTCTGCCGATATAGGGTACACAGATGGTAACGACCCTGCCGCAAAGAGCAAGGCAAACGGCTCATGGATCTATGTAAGAGGTGCGGATTTCGGTTATGGTGCTTCCGCTTTCACCGCTGATGTTAAAGGCAAGGGCAGAATCGAGGTTCGCCTTGACAGCATTTCCGGCAAGGCAGTATCTTACATTGAATTTGACAACGCTGATTATGCTAAGGTTCGTTCTACTGAATTCAGTAAGTTTGACGGCAGAAATCACAATATCTATCTGGTATTTTCCGGTGAGGATATTGAACTGAGATCGTGGCAGTTCACAAAAGGCAACGAGGAACTCCGTCCCGAGGAGAACATCTCAGATACCGAGATAAAGTACGAAACTCTTATACTTACCGGGCAGGCTGTAAATCCCGGTCCAAGTCCGTCGGCATATCTCGAAATGACCGGTGACGGTGAGTATTCCGTGAAGTCCACCTCATTTGAAAAAGAGAGCGAGTTGCTTAACTTCGGTTTCATCAACGTTGACCCGGACGCAAAATACAAGGTGCTTGTCAAGTCCGTAGGTCTTGAAACGGAAAACGGTATCGTTGAAGTCCCTGTAAACGCAGAGCTTGACCCGACAAGCAGCTCCGCAAATGGACTTGCTAACGGCTGGATGGGCGCTGAGATAGGTTCCGTGGTTTACGGCACCAAGGAATGCGGAATAGTTGCCGCAAAAACCACTGTCGATTGGATAGGCTACCGTTTTGCGCTCATAAAAAACGGTGAGGAAATTCCCTTTACATCAATAACCTACAATCTTGAAATAAGTGGGCTTATCCTTGATTAAGGTGAGAAAATCATAATTTGGGAGGATCTTCAATGAACCGTGTTTCTGCTGTTAAAATTATAGGAAGCATAGGATTGGTTATTTCAATGTTATTGAACGGATGTACCACAAATAGTATTACTGATGACAATGTGTCCGGAAACGACCTTACCGCAACGGAGGTTATCCGGCTCATGGGCAACGGAATAAACCTCGGCAACACGCTGGAGGCATACAATCACAAAAGCTATGTGGAGTTAGGGGTAGATCCCACTTCCTTTGAAACGCTATGGGGACAGCCTGTCACCACAAGGGATATGATAGACGATATGAAAGCTATGGGCTTCGATACTCTCCGCATTCCTGTGGCATGGACCAATGGCATAAATTACGAGAGCGGAGATTACACCATTGACGAGCGGCTCATGAACCGTGTCGATGAGGTAGTCAATTATGCTCTTGACGCTGATATGTATGTTATACTGAATGAACACTGGGACGGAAGCTGGTGGGGAATGTTCGGCTCCGCCGACGAGGCAGTTCGTGAAAAAGGAATGGCACTTTATAAGTCCATGTGGACGCAGATAAGCGAGCATTTTTCCGATTATTCCTACAAGCTGATATTTGAATCTGCAAATGAGGAACTTTGTCACAGACTCAACGATAGCGACGTCACCGGAACAGACGGAGTTCTCAGCGAGGACGAATGCTACGAAACAACGAACAAAATTAACAGCGAATTTGTTAAGCTGGTACGTTCGACCGGCGGCAAAAATGCAGACAGATTCCTGCTTATCGCAGGGTACAACACTGACTTCAGGAAAACATGCGATGACAGATATCAAATGCCGGAGGACACTGCAAAGGACAAGCTTCTGCTTTCAGTACATTATTACACGCCGTGGGACTATTGCAGTGACGGCAATGCAAAACGGTGGGGAACTCCCGGCGATTACGAGGAGCAGAATTCCCTTTTTCAGATGCTGACTAAATTCACAGACCGGGGATACGGCGTGGTTATAGGCGAATATGCCGTTATGGGTGCGGCAAATAAACCCAATAGGGATAAGTTTTACGCCAATCTTCTGGATAACTGCGACCTGTATAATTACTGCCCCGTCCTCTGGGACTGCAGCGATTTTTACAAAAGGGCCCTCAGAAAAACTACCGATGAAAACATAGCAAGGATGTACAGCGACAGACGCGCTTCGACCGAAGAAGGCAAGGATTATTCCGAGATCCAGTCTGCCGCAAGGGCGAGAATGAACAAGTCGACAAAGGCGGCTGAAGACGAATTTATGGCGGGCGTATCCATTCCGGCTTCTGATGATACCGCAGTGGCATGGATAATGTACCAGAGTCTTGATTCTTCAGTTCAGTACTGTGTTGGCAACAAGTACGACCCGACGGAAATGACCTTGGGTATCGTTGCAAACAATGCTGTGATAACCGGTGAGGGAACCTACACCGTCAGTCTGGATTTCTCGAATTGCGGTATTCCAAAGGGAGTGCTTTTCTCGGCTCTCGGGATTTACAACGGCGAGAAGTTCTTCCCTGGCTATACTATCTCTATTGATGAGGTTAAGGTAAACGGCGAAGTCCGTGAGCTATCCGGCAAGGAATATACTTGTTCCGACGACGGTAACTGCACGAGAGTAAACCTCTATAACCAGTGGGTAACATCTATCCCCGATGACAGCAGATACGCCGATGGCGACAAATCCGGTCTGTCTGCGACTGTTCTTTCCGTCAAAGACAATGAGATACTTTCGACGCTGGAAATAACATTCACTTATTCAGCGCCATAAATCAGATTACCTGTGATATTCAAAATCAAAACCGACGGATTCCACCAGCACAGTGATCCGTCGGTTTATGTGTAAAGGCATTGGAGGAACCATTATGAATTATACAAAATCAGTTGAAAAATGGGGCGTTTTCGAGTTTTGCTCCGAGGGAACCACCGCTGGCAACCCATTTCTGGAACGCAGTATCACTGCGCTATTTGAAAGCGATTCCGAGCGCAAAACCGTAAATGGTTTTTACGATGGAAACGGAATATACAAAGTAAGATTCATGCCATCGTTTGAGGAAGAATACCATTTTACGGTCTGCGGGAATTTTTCTGACAGTAAATATGAAGGAACTTTTTCTGTCACGCCGCCGTCGGAAAATAATCACGGCTGCGTAAAGGTACATAACAAATATCATTTTCAGTATTCCGACGGAACACCATATTATCCTGT
>ERZ857972.1522-NODE-1522-length-12756-cov-2.930793_pt1 | contig 12756 bp, 7 predicted proteins | sample MGYA00519757_ERZ857972 | MGnify/ENA primary metagenome ERZ857972 (study PRJEB31778, sample SAMEA3449383) | human gut metagenome | biome: human gut; feature: human-associated habitat; material: faeces | place: United Kingdom | collected 2010/2012 ...
GCTTGCGCTGAGCATAGAGGGCATTCAGCAGCTTTTCGTCAAACTCGCTCAGCTCGCCTGCCACCGCCTTTGTGCGGCGCGGCTTCTCGGTCAGGCGGCGGGCATTATCCGCCGCGCGCCGCCGGGAATACTCCACCTGCAGCTGCGCTTCCTGCTGACGATACAGCGTGATCAGCTCCTCATTTGCTTCCAGCAGTTCCTCCTGCTGGCGGCGCTGCGCCTGCAGCTGTTCCCGCTGTGTCTCTTCTGTCTCTTGCAAGCGGTCCTGTTCGCTGCGCTGCTGCTGCAGCGCGGTCTTTTCCTCCTCCAGCGATTCGATCTGCTCGCTGTCGCTCTCCGTGATGCGCTGCAAGCCTTCCAGCGTCCGCATCATCTCTTCCAGCGAGCCGGAATCCATGATCATGTCCACGACCTGATTGGTGCCCAGGCTCGCCTGTTCGCTGAGCATGCGCGCCTTGATCTGCGCATCCCAGCGCGCGATCTCCTCCTCACGCGCCTGGATGTCCTCCTCCAGCTGCGTGATCGTTTCCTGGATCGCCTCGATCGATGCATTCTTCTCTTCGATATCGGCTTCCAGCTCCTCGAGCAGGGCATGCTGCTCCTGCACGGTCTCTTCCAGCTGGCTCATATCATCCTGCAGAGTGTCAAGATCTGCCTGGAATGCCGAGACCTGCTCTTCCAGCTCTTCCTGCTGCTGCGTGTAATATTCCCGGAACGCCTCGCACGCCTGCGAATCCGCGGATGAATCCTGGACGGCGGAACAACGCGCGATCCATTCCTCTTCATCAGAAAAGTCATAGGCGCGCACTGTCTGCGCCCCAGGCATCGCGCTGATGAGCAAGGCCGCTGCCAAGAAGCCTCTGCACAGACGCCGCATCATCGCTTCCACCTCAGATACTTGCCGACGGCCAAGAAGCTGCCGGCCATGCCGACGAGGATGCCGCCCAGCAGCAGGATGAGGCATACCCCGAAGATGAAGGGCCACATCGGCTTCATCACGAACATGGAAGACAGCAATACGCCGTCAAACGCCTGATACAGCGCATAATAGCCGCAAGATATCAGGACGATGGGGATGATCGACCCCAGTACCCCGATATACATTCCCTCCAGGATGAAGGGACCGCGGATGTACCAGTTGCTCGCACCGACGCTGCGCATGATGGCAATTTCGGTGTTGCGCGCCTGGATCGTCATGCGGATGGTATTCTGGATGAACAGCAGCGCCAGGATGGCAAGAAAGACCACGAACACCGCGCCGCCGCTGCGCAGCGCCTCGAATACGCTGACCATCACGGTGATCTCATCGCCGCCGTATGTCGCTTCGACGATCCCATCCATCTGATTGAGCGCTTCGCTCACGGCATCGATCTGCCGGTTGTCATCCAGTTCGATGCGGAAGACGTCATACAGCGGGTTGCGGTCCTCCCCTTCATAATAACGGAACATCTCTCCGTTTTCGGCGATGAGCTCCTGCAGCTCGTCCTCTTTGCTGGAAAAGGTGCAGGACTCCACATGATCGAGCTGCTCGATCTGCGCCTGCAGCTCTGCAATTTCTTTATCCTCACTAAATCCGGGACTGATCGTCGCCTGGATCTGAAAATCACTCTCAATGTTATCGGTAAAATCGCTGATGTTGCCGGCGATGACCACAAGCACGCCCACGATCAGCAGCGTTACGGTGACGGCAATCACGGATGACACGGTCAGCGAGATATGCCGGATCAGATTCCGCCATGCATCAGCCAGATGCGCCAGCAGATTCTGCATTCGTTTCTTCATTCAGTGAACCACCAACCTCTCTTTCACACCTTCTGTGTCTTTTTAGATTATAACATAGAATCATTTCCCCGTTATTGAAAGTCACCTGAAATTTTTTACATGGACATCCGTGCGGGAACGGTGCCGCTGAGAAAAGGTGAAGCCTGCGCCCTGTACCTCATCCGCATCGCTGACGACGAAAAAGGCCTCCGGATCGATGCGGGCGATCAGCTTCTGCAAGCTGGCATACTGGTTCTGCTTGACGACCGTCATCACCATCATCTTCTGTTCATTGGAAAAACCGCCCAGCGAAGGGATGAGCGTCACGCCCCGGTCGATCTGATCGCTGATCGCGCGGCGGATCTCCTCCCAGTGTTCAGAAACGATGAACAAGGTCTTGCTGGCCTGCGCACCGAGGGTGAGCACCCGCTTGATGACCTGTCCGCTGACGAATACCGACAACAGGCCGATCATCGATGCCTCGATGCCATAGACCACGGCGCCCAGGATGACGGTCGCGCCGTCCACGCACATCACCAGCGCCGACAGCGGCAGCCCGGTGTATTTGTGGATGACCAGCGGCGGGATGTCCATGCCGCCGGTGCTGCCGTCTACCCGGTACACCAGCCCGATGCCCAGTCCGATGCAGACGCCCGCATAGACCGAAGACAGGATCGGATCGGCCGTCGGGGAGAGATCGCTCGCCACCCAGCTGAGCAGCGAGATGAACAGCGGATAGACGATGGTGCTGAGCACCGTCTTCAGGAAGAACGCCTTTCCCAGGCAGAGCGAGCCGATGATGAACAAGCCGATCGTCAGCGCATTGATGATCAGCTGCGGCGGCAGATGAAGCAATGGCTGCAGCGCCACAGCGATGCCGGCCGTCCCGCCGGTCAGGATATTGGAAGGCAAGACAAAAAACGTGACGCCGCAGGCAACGATGAGATTGCCCAGGACGACATTGATCAGTTCATGGATCCATTCACGTCTTGATTGGTTACGCATTTCAAACATCTCCTTTTTTCGCACGGCATCTATTATAGCCCATGTTCCTGTCCGCAACAACCGGCTTTGCCGGAGCGGACGAAAGAAAACGCAAGCCTTGTCTTCCAAGGCACAAAAAAGGGCGGTCCCGGAAATCTTCCGTAACCTGCCCCATGATCGCTCTTAGTGGATCTGCATCTTCAAATAAGCGAAGATGAAATCATCCAGGTCGCCATCCATGACGCCCTGTACATTGCTCGTCTCGTACCCGCTGCGGTGATCCTTCACCAGTGAATACGGATGCATGACATATGAACGGATCTGTGATCCCCATTCATTGGCTTGCTGCTCGCCTCTGATCTCGGCCAGCTTGGCCTCCTGTTCCTCGATCATCTGCTGATACAGTCGGCTCTTCAGGATCCGCAGCGCCTCCTCACGGTTCTCATGCTGGGAGCGTCCGTTCTGACACGTCGCCACCAAACCGGTAGGCTTATGCACCATGCGCACCGCAGAGTCGGTCTTGTTGATGTGCTGACCGCCCGCGCCGCTGGCGCGCTTGGTCTCCACGATCAGATCTTCCGGACGGATCTCGATCTCGATCTCATCGTTGAACTGCGGCATGACATCGAGCGAGGCAAACGAAGTGTGCCGTCTTCCGCCAGAGTCGAAAGGCGAGATGCGCACCAGACGATGCACGCCCTTCTCCGCTTTCAGATAGCCGTATGCCTTGTCTCCCTCCACCAGCATGGTGACAGACTTGATGCCGGCTTCTTCTCCCGGCAGATAATCCAGCACGGTGACCTTGAAGCCCTTCTTTTCGGCATAACGGGAATACATGCGGTACAGCATGCTGCACCAGTCGCATGACTCGGTTCCCCCGGCGCCCGGATGCAGCTCCAGGATGGCATTGGACTGATCATATTCATGAGAGAGCAGCACACCGATCTCAAAGCGCTCAAAATCCTTTTCCATCTGGGTGTATTCTTCTTCGCAAAGCATGAAGATATCTTCATCCATATCTTCTTTAAGCAATTCGCCGCTTTCTTCCAAATTGGCCAATGAAGCTTCCAGCTTCTCATAATTCTCCACGACTTCCCGGATGCCGTTCAGCCGGCGGATCACCGTCTGCGCCTGCTGCGGATCATTCCAGAAATCTTCCTGCATGGTCTGTGCCGTCAGTTCTTCGATCTTCAGCTTTTTCTGAGCGAGGTCAAAGTGACTCACCAAGCGCCTTCAGGCGTTCCTGATGAGTGCTCACCCCCTGTCTGATCTCATACAGTTCCATTATTCATCTGCTCCATTCTCAGCTGTCTCTTCGGCAGGTGCTTCCGCCGGTGCAGCTGTTTCCTTCTCATCCTGTGCTTCTGCCTCAGCTTCAGGCGCTGCCTGTGCAGCAGCCTCCTGTGCGGCAGCCTGTGCCTGTGCTCTCGCTGCCTGCTCAGCCGCGATCTGCTCCTCGCTCTTGCGCTCGATGCGCACCTTGAGCAGGAAGAAGACGATCTCGCGGGCGATGCGTTCCGTCATCTCCTCAAACATCTCGTAGCCTTCGCTGACATAAGCCTGCAGCGGGTTGTTCTGCGCATAAGAACGCAGATGGATGCCGTCGCGCAGCTTGCTCATCATATCGATGTGCTCGATCCAGTTGCGGTCCATGTTGCGCAGCACCACCGTCTTCTCAAACGGCATGAACTGCTGGCGCACCGGCTCGATCTCCTTCTCATAACCGCCGAAGATCTTGTCTACGCAGTACTTGACGGTCGCTTCACGGTCCTTGCCCTTGATCTCGTCAGCCGTCACGCGGTTTTCCTCACGCATGCCCAGCATGTCGAGACCTTCGCATACGCCGGTATAGTTGATCTGTGAATCGCGGTGTGCGCTGTCGGTATTGGATCCGACGATATCGCTGACCACGCGGTCGAACATGCCCTTGACGATATCATGCACATCGTCATTCTCCAGCACATAGTTGCGCTGCTCGTACATGATCTCACGCTGCTTGCGCAGGACATCATCATACTCCAGCAGCTGCTTACGCATGTCGAAGTTGTATCCTTCTACGCGCTTCTGCGCCTGGGTGATGGACTTCGTCACCATCTTGGACTCGATCTGCTGATCGCCCAGCTGATTGAACAGCCCGTTGAGCTTTTCGCCGCCGAAACGCACCATCAGCGAGTCTTCCAGCGACACATAGAAACGGGAGAAGCCCGGATCGCCCTGACGACCGCTTCGTCCGCGCAGCTGATTATCGATTCGTCTGGACTCATGGCGCTCGCTGCCCAGCACGGCCAATCCGCCCAGGGCACGGGATTCCTCGCTCAGCTTGATGTCGGTACCACGGCCGGCCATGTTGGTCGCGATGGTCACGGCGCCGACCTGTCCGGCCTTGGCGATGATCTCCGCCTCACGCGCATGGTTCTTTGCGTTCAGCACTTCATGCGGGATATGCATCTTTCTGAGCATGCCGCTGACCAGCTCACTGGTCTCGACCGCGATCGTGCCGACCAGCACCGGCTGCCCTTTCTCATGCAGTTCCTTGACCTCATTTGCCAATGCCTGGAACTTCAGCTTCTTGGTCGCAAAGATCGCGTCCGGATAGTCGATTCGCGCGATCGGACGGTTGGTCGGGATCTCGATGACACGCATGTTATATGTAGAAAGGAATTCTTCCTCCTCGGTCTTCGCCGTACCGGTCATGCCGGCCAGCTTCGTGTACAGACGGAAGAAGTTCTGGTAAGTGATGGTCGCCAGCGTCGTCGTCTCTTCCTTGATCGGAACGCCTTCCTTGGCCTCGATGGCCTGATGCAGTCCATCGGAATACGCACGGCCCTTCATCAGACGGCCGGTGAACTGGTCGACGATGACGATCTCCTGATCCTCGCTGACCACGTACTCTACTTCGTTCTTCATGATATAGTTTGCGCGCAATGCCTGCGTGATATGATGGACGAGCTGCGTGTGCTCTACATCATACAGGTTCTTGACGCGGAAGAAACGCTCCGCGGCGCGCACGCCGTCTTCGCTGAGCATGACCTGACGGGTCTTCTCATCGATCTCATATCCGCCGCTGATGAGCTTCTTCTCTCCGGTGCGCTCATCCACCTCATACTGCGGCGCCTTCAGCCGCTTGACGAACTGGTCGGCCTGGATGTACAGGTTGGCAGTCTTCTTCTTTCCGCCGGAAATGATCAGCGGCGTACGGGATTCATCGATCAGGATGGAGTCGACCTCATCGACGACCGCCATCCACAGCGGGCGCTGCGTGCGGTCCTTGACATCCGTCACCATGTTGTCGCGCAGATAGTTGAAGCCCAGCTCCGAGTTCGTCGTATAGGTAATGTCGCAGTTGTATGCGGCGCGCTTGCTGGCAGCGACCAGCTCGCGCTTGTTCACGCCGACGGTCAGGCCGAGGTAACGGTATACCTCGCCCATCCAGGTGGCGTCACGCTCTGCCAGATATTCGTTGACCGTGACCACATGCACGCCTTTCTGCGCCAGCGCGTTCAGATATACGCACATCGTCGCCGTCAGCGTCTTACCTTCACCGGTCTTCATCTCGGCGATATCGCCCTGGTGCATCACGATGGCACCCATGATCTGCACCTTATACGGATACTCGTTGAGCACCCTGCGCGCCGCTTCGCGCGCCATTGCGAACGCTTCCGGCAACAGGCTGTCTAACGACTCGCCGTTGTTGTAGCGCTCCTTGAATTCGTTGGTCTTCGCAATCATCTCTTCCTGGCTGAGCTTCTCCACTTCTCCAGCCAGGGCCATGACCTCTTCCGCCTTTTTCTCGATCTTTGCCAGCGTACGCTTATCGGCATTCACCAGGCGTTCCAGAAAATTTGCCATGCTTTGTCCTCCATTCCAGCTTGATATCTTTCATTCAGATACAGTTTCAGCGATCTGACTTTCCTCAGAATAAAACACTATCGGGTCTATTGTATCACTAGACCGCCCGTCAAATCAACATCATACTATTTTGAGTTTCGGTTAATTGCATTGAGGTTTACATCAGATGCGCATACAATTCACTAATTTTGTTTCATCATCAGTTTTTCCTTGTTTCTTTATTTACTGGATACATCAAAACTGACAATCATTTTTTGATTGCCCCGTTGTTTTTTTACCGTACCGCTATATACTGAGCTGCAACTGCTTATACTTTCCTTTGCTTCGTATTCGCATCTGCTCTTTGATTCCTTTTTGGCTGAACTTCAGGATCTCATGAATCCCTGATTTGATCTTGTAAAACCATAAGCTGTTATCCATGCGCAAGCTTTTGCTTCTCTCTACTATCTTGATCACCAGCAGTTTTTTTATTCACCTTGTCTGCCAGCAAAGCAATATGTCCGAGATGTATCATCAACAAACACATCTGTGGTAAAATAGGACATGGAAAAACCTCCTTATAATTTTATTTTTGTTGCAAATTTATTTTAACATTTTCAAGAAGGTTTTTCCTCTAAAAAATACGATAAAAAGGACGTTTTCAGCACTAAGCTGGACGTCCTTTTCTCATTGTGGAAAATTTTCCCCGAAACTCAAACGCCAGGTATCTTGACAGCATAGGAAAATGAATGTATTATAACAGTGTTATATTACAGTGTCATGTGGAGAGAAATATGGAAGAAAAGATAAGCGCCACTTTGGAGAGCATACAGCAGGCTGCCATGCAGGAATTTCTTGACAAAGGATTTCAGGGGGCATCCCTGCGGCAGATCGTGAAGAACGCCGGGGTGACCACCGGGGCCTTTTACGGCTACTTCTCCAGCAAGGAGGCCCTGTTCAACGCCCTGGTGGAGCCCCATGCCGCTGCCCTTATGGGCAAGTTCATGGAGGCCCAGACCTCCTTTGCCGAGCTGCCCGAGGAGCAGCAGCCATCCCACATGGGGGTGGAATCCAGGACCTATTTGGACTGGATGGTGGACTACATCTGTCAGCACCGGGAGCCGGTAAAGCTGCTCCTCACCCGTTCAGAGGGCACCAGCTACGAGCACTTCGTCCACAATATGGTGGAGGTGGAGGTAGAATACACCCTCCAATACATGGAGGTTCTCCGCCGCCTGGGAAAGGACATTCCCGAGCTGGACAAATCCCTATGTCACATCATCGCCAGCGGGATGATGAGTGGTATCTTCGAGATTGTGGTCCACGATATGCCCCGGGAGCAGGCCTTGCGGGATGTGGATCAACTCCGCGATTTCTACACTGCCGGATGGCTGAAATTGATGGGGACTTGACCCCTATCTTTTTTGGATATTGGTTAGTCAATGCTAACTATTTTGATAAGGAGGGATTACTTTGAAACAAAAGAAACCAAGCAGCCTGACTCGCATCTTGGGCTATGCGGGCGGGCACAAAAACCTGACGATCCTGGGCTGTATCCTGTCCGCCCTGTCGGCGGTACTAGGGCTGGCACCCTACCTGTGTGTCTGGCTGGTGGCCAGAAGCATACTGGCCGCCTGGCCCAGCCTGGACGGGGCCGGGGATCTGGATCGTTTTGGCTGGATGGCGGTGTGGTTTGCCATTGGCAGTATCCTGCTGTACTTTGCCGCCCTTATGTCCACCCATATCGCCGCCTTCCGCACCGCCCGGAACATCCGGCGCGCCGCTATGACCCATGTGCTGAAGCTTCCCCTGGGCTTTTTTACCGGGAATCAATCGGGGCGGCTGCGCAAGCTCATCGACGACAACGCCGGGCTCACCGAGGACCTGCTGGCCCACAAGCTCCCCGACCTGGCCGCCACGGCGGTGACACCCATCGCTGCCATCGTCGTGCTGTTCCTCTTTGACTGGCGGATGGGTCTTCTGTGCCTGCTCACCATGGTGCTGGCTTTGCTGTCCATGTGCCTGATGATGGGCGGCAAAAATGCCGGCTTCTTCCACCGCTATCAAAAGGAGATCGAGCGCATGAGCGGCGAGGCGGTGGAGTATGTCCGGGGCATTCCGGTGGTAAAGATGTTCCAGCAGACGGTCTACTCCTTCAAGGCCTTCTACGCTGCCATTCAGGATTACAGCAACCTGGCCAGCCAGTACGCCATGAGCTGCCGGACAGGCCAGACCTGCTTCCTCACCTTCATCAACGGGGCCTTCGCCCTGCTGATCCCGGCAGCGCTGCTCATCGCCTCCGGCGGGGACGTGCGGACGACGCTGGTGAACCTGATCTTCTACGCCCTGTTCGCTCCTGCCTGCGGCCAGATGATCAACCGCATCATGTATATGAGCGAGGCGGTGATGGAGGCCGACGAGGCCATCGGCCGTCTGGATGAGATCCTGAGCCAACAGCCCATGGAGGAGCCGAAGGTCCAAAAAAGGCCAGCCAGTGACGCCGTGGCCTTTGACCATGTGACCTTCACCTACCCCGGTGCGGACCGGCCCGCGCTGGTGGATGTGAGTTTTTCTGTCCGGCCCGGTGAAGTGGTGGCTCTGGTGGGACCCTCCGGCGGGGGCAAGACCACCGCCGCCAGCCTGATCCCCCGGTTCTGGGATGTGGACAGCGGCAGCGTCACCGTGGGCGGCGCGGACGTGCGGAAGCTGGACAGCGCTGCCCTCATGGGGCAGGTGGCTTTTGTGTTCCAGGATACCCGGCTGTTCAAGGAGAGCTTACTGGAAAATATCCGGGCTGCCCGTCCGGATGCCTCCCGGGAGGAGGTGCTTGCCGCCGCCCATGCCGCCCAGTGCGATGACATCCTGGAAAAACTGCCCCAGGGGTTGGACACGGTGGTGGGAGCCAGAGGCGTCTATCTCTCCGGTGGAGAACAGCAGCGCATCGCCCTGGCCCGGGCCATTTTGAAGGACGCCCCCATCGTGGTGCTGGACGAAGCCACTGCCTTTGCCGACCCGGAGAATGAGCATCAGATCCAAAAGGCCTTTGAGACACTGACCCGGAACAAAACAGTGCTGATGATCGCCCACCGTCTGTCCACGGTGCAGAATGCGGACAACATCATCGTCTTAAACGAAGGAAAGATTGCGGAACAAGGCAGCCACAGTGCCCTATTAGAGAAAAACGGCGTCTACGCCGCCATGTGGGCGGACTATCAGCGCAGCGCCCAATGGAAGGTCGGAAAGGAGGCAGCAGTATGATAAAGAAATTACAACACGTCTTCGCCCTCAGTGAGAAGGGAGCCGAAGACCTGGTGAAGGCCGTGATTTGGTGCTTTGTGTGCAATCTGGCTCTCATGTTCCCCGTCGGGGCAGTCCTGTTTACAATTCAACACCTGCTTGGCTGTCTGGAGGGCGGCGGCAGTCCCACGGACGGGTTCTGGCTCTATGTGGGCTTTGCCCTGGCGGTGCTGGTCCTACTGTTCGTCCTTCACTGGTTCCAGTACGCCTCCCTCTACATCGCCACCTACCGGGAGAGTGCTAACCGCCGGGTGAGCTTGGCAGAGACGCTGCGCAGGCTTCCACTGTCCTTTTTTGGGAACCGTGATCTCAGCGACCTGACCTCCACCATGATCGCCGACTGCTCCAGCCTGGACCAGATGTTCTCCCACTATGTGCCCCAGCTATTCGCCTCCGTCGGCTCCACGCTGGTGATCGGGGTGTGTATGTTTGCCTGCGACTGGCGCATGGCCCTGGCGGTGCTGTGGGTGGTGCCTGTGGCGGTGGCGCTGACGGCGGGCTCCAAAAAGATTCAGGACGCCTTTGGAACGAAAAACATCCTGAATAAGCGGGCGGTGGCCGACTGCATCCAGGAGGGGCTGGAGACCATCCGGGACATCAAGGCCTGCCACCGGCAGGAGCGGTATCTTGGCGACCTGGAGGCAAGGCTATCTGCTATGGAAGGCAGTTCCATCCGATCCGAGCTGGCCACCGGCGTGTTTGTGTGCTCCGCTCAGGCGTTCCTGCGCCTGGGGCTTGCCACCACGGTGCTCACCGGCGGGGCGCTGCTGCTGGCCGAGGAGCTCTCTTTCCTCTATTTCCTGGGCTTCCTGTTCGCCGCTGCCCGGCTGTATGATCCTCTGGGGGTGGTACTCCAGAATATCGCCGCCACCTTCAACACCAAGCTGCAAATTGAACGGATGCGCTCTATTCTGGAACAGCCGGTGCAGACAGGAACAGAGAACTTCCACCCCGACCGATACGACATCACCTTTGACCATGTCTCCTTTGCCTACCGGGAGGGAGCAGGGGTGTTGGAAGATGTGAGCTTCACCGCCCGCCAGGGGGAGGTCACCGCCCTCATTGGTCCCTCCGGGGGCGGGAAGTCCACCGCCTGCAAGCTGGCTGCCCGGTTCTGGGACGTCACCGGCGGGAAGGTGCTTTTAGGTGGGACGGATGTGTCCACGGTAGACCCGGAGACCCTCCTGCGCTCCTACTCCATGGTGTTCCAGGATGTGGTGCTGTTCCGGGACACGGTGATGGAGAACATCCGTCTGGGCCGCCGGGGTGCCACTGACGAGGAGGTGCTGGAGGCCGCCAGGGCCGCCCAATGCGACGAATTTATCCGCAAACTGCCCCAGGGCTACCAGACGGTGATCGGGGAGAACGGCTCCACCCTTTCCGGCGGGGAGCGGCAGCGGATCTCCATCGCCCGGGCACTTCTAAAGGACGCGCCGGTGGTGCTGCTGGACGAGGCCACCGCCAGCCTGGACGTGGAGAACGAGAGTGCCGTCCAGACCGCCCTCTCCCGTCTGCTTCAAGGCAAGACAGTGCTGGTTATAGCCCACCGGATGCGCACCGTGGCGGGGGCCGACCACATCGTGGTGCTGGAGGACGGCCATGTGGTCCAGCAGGGCACCCCGGCGGAGCTGATGGAGCAGGGCGGCCTCTACCGCCGCATGGTGGAGCTTCAGAACGAGAACGCCCAGTGGCGGCTGGGTTAATTTTTCCGTCTATTCAAGTTCATTCATTTTTTCCTTCGGGAGTACAATATCCTTTGGCTGTTCAAGCAACATGCTGACGTTTTGACTAAGGGTGTCGTACTCCCGTTCCTCCCGCTGGGCCTTCCTATATTCCGATTGCAGGGCGGCCCTTCTGGCGGTGAGCTCGTCCATCTCAGCCCGGAGCCGCTGGGTGGCGGGCAGGGGTACGGCATCCAGGCGTTTCAGTTCCCTTGCCGCCGCCTCAAACAGGATGATCTCCCCCTCATGCCCCCGGAGGAATTTCTCCTTGTCCCTGGACTGGCGGTATTCGTCATGCAGGGGACGGAGCTGGCGGTAGGTGGCGGCGTGCTTCATGGTGAGAGTCAGCCGCTCCATTTCCTTCTCCGTTGCCCGGAGGGCTGCTTTCACCCTGGCGGTGGCGGCCGCCGCCCCGTCGCACCGCTCGGACAGGTCCTCCAAACTTCCGATGCCATGCTCCGTCAGGAAGTTCAGCGTTTCCGCCGCCCGCTTCAAATTTTCGATGGTCGCCCAGTGTTTGTAGCCGGCGCTCTGCTGGGCTTTGAGATTGTTCTGGATGTCGATGAGCAGGCTGGGCTTCCCGGTGCGCTGCTGGGGCTGGTGGGAGGGGCTGGGCCTTCCGGCGATCCGGGCGGTCAGGGCCTCCTCGGCGTAGTCGGCGCCCAGGGTTTTCAATCGGGTGAACCGTTCCTGGCCCGGAGCCCTGGCGGATATGTACTTGCCCCGTTTCAGTTCGTACCCTTCCCGCTGAAGGCGGCGGAGCAGGTCCTCCAGGCCGGCGCAGCCGGGCAGGAGCCGGTCGATGGCGGAGCGCAGCTTCGCCTTGTAGCTGGTGCCGTTCTGTTCCGCCTGGTGCTCAATGTAGCTCTTGCCCTTGTCCCAGCCGGGAACGATGACGGACAGGCCATGCTCTTTGCAGATCCGGTCGCTGGTGCGGCGGATGAAGTGATAGCTCCGCTTATTGGAATGGTAGTGCTTGTGGTCCTGAAAGCTGACCGCATTGAAAATCAGGTGGTTATGAACGTGGTTTTTGTCTATGTGGGTGGTGAGGACAAATTCATATTTGCCGCCCAGGACCTCCCGTGCCAGTTCCATGCCGATCCGGTGGGCTTCCTCTGGCGTGACCTCCCCAGGCTCAAAGGCTTGGATCAGGTGGCGGCCCAGG
>ERZ857972.1529-NODE-1529-length-12713-cov-2.207616_pt1 | contig 12713 bp, 10 predicted proteins | sample MGYA00519757_ERZ857972 | MGnify/ENA primary metagenome ERZ857972 (study PRJEB31778, sample SAMEA3449383) | human gut metagenome | biome: human gut; feature: human-associated habitat; material: faeces | place: United Kingdom | collected 2010/2012 ...
AAGGCAACGAGTATCGCTGGAAGAACATCTACGGCGACTATATATGGATACTTATGCGTACTGCAACTATCCGTGACAGAGACGGAAACATCGCTAAGATTGTCGGCGTTATCGTTGATATTGACCGTGCAAAGAAGAGTGAAAAACTCCTTACGGAAAGAGCAAGCTACGACAGTCTTACCGGTCTTTATAACCGTGAATCCATCGAGCGTACCATTGATAACGAGATCGAGCTTATCAATGTCCGCAAGAGCGAGGTGGCAATTCTGTTCATTGACGTTGATGACTTCAAGATTTACAACGACAAATACAGCCACGCTACCGGTGATCAGGTGCTGAAATTCGTTGCAAATACAATCAATTTTGTAATCAAGGGATTCGGTACTGCGGGTCGTTACGGCGGTGACGAATTTGTAGCCTGCGTAAGAAACATTGAAACAAACGAGCCTACAAGAGTAGCCCGTGATATTCTGTCGGGACTTAAGGAAGGCTTTACATCGGATAACGGCGACAAGCTCAGCGTCAATGCAAGTATCGGTATTTCAATCGTCAAGGATTCTTCGATGCACGTTGACGAGATAATCGGTATGGCTGACGATGCAATGTACAAAATCAAGAAGAACGGTAAGTCGAACTTTGGTATTCTCAACAAGGAAATGGTTGAAAGACCCGTTCCTGACAAGGTTGAGGAGGAAGACGTTATCGGCGGAAGCGATAACAACAATATCGGTGATGCCGTTACTCCTGATACAGCTAATGATACTGCAGAACAGCAGCAGTAATTAAAGTTAAAAAGAGTGTTGCGAAAGTGACACTCTTTTTTTATCGGAATCTGATTGATTTGTCAAAGGAGGCTATATGATAAGAGAAGTCAATGAAGATTAATACGAACAGCTTATGAGCCTTTATTGTCAGCTGCACGAAACAAGCGTACCGGAATATAAGGGCAAAACCAAAGAACTGTGGCAAACGCTTGTGAATGATCCCGACTATCACTTTATTGTAGCAGAAGAGGACGGGAAGATTGTATCTACCTGTACCTGCATAATAGTGCCGAATATGACGCACGGGCCTCGTCCTTATGCGTTTGTTGAGAATGTAGTGACAGACAGCGAATATCGTGGCAGAGGGCTTGCTACTGCGTGTCTTGAAAGGGCAAAGGAGATAGCGAAGGCTGAAAACTGCTACAGGCTTATACTTATGACAGGCTCAAAACTCGATAGCACGCTGAATTTCTACCGTAAGGCAGGTTATGACGATAAGGAAAAGACAGGTTTTATACAATATTTAGATTAAAACGAATGAGCCGTTTGCAAAAAAGCAAACGGCTCGTTTCAGCTATATCAAAAGGCTTTTTAACGTTATCCGTCTGAACTACCGATTTGGCTGTCAATGCACTAATTATATGATTTCTATTGACTTGAAAGCAAAAAAAGGTTATACTTAAATATAATGATAATAAAATCTGATAACTATAATCTTCCAAGGAGTGATAATGTGAATAATGCGGCGGAAAAGAACGCCCGTATACTTATTGTTGACGACTCTGAGATGAACCGTGATATGCTGAGCGATATGCTGAGCGATGATTATGATATTGTCGAAGCGGCTGACGGAGAAGAAGCGCTCAGTATCCTCAAAGAGCGTGTATATGATATAGATCTCGTTCTGCTTGATATAATAATGCCTGCTGTTGACGGATTCGGTGTGCTTGATGTTATGAAACGCTATCACTGGATAGATAACACTCCTGTAATAATGATTTCCTCCGAAACATCACAGAGCTACATCCGAAAAGCGTTCGAACTCGGTGTTACCGACTATATTATCAGACCGTTTGACAGCTTTATCATACACAAACGTGTTTCGAATACGCTTATGCTCTACCGCAAGCAGAAAAAGCTGCTAAGTGCCCTTGAGGAGCAGGTTTACGAGAACGAAAAGAACAACAGTATGATGATAAACGTTCTTGCCCATATCGTCGAATTCAGAAACGGCGAGAGCGGAATGCACGTTCATCACATAAAACAGCTTACATCTATACTTTTACAGAATCTGATTGAAAAGACGGACAAGTACCGTCTTACAGAAAATGATATACTGCTTATCAGCACAGCATCCTCCCTGCACGATATTGGAAAAATCTCGATAGACGACAAGATACTCAACAAGCCAGGAAGACTGACGGCGGAAGAATTTGAGGTTATAAAAACTCACTCGATCATCGGTGCGGAAATGCTTCAAGATCTGCATAACACGCACAACTATCCCCTTTTTGACAAAGCCTATGAGATATGTCGCTGGCACCACGAGAGATATGACGGAAAAGGCTATCCCGACGGGCTAAGCGGCGAGGAGATACCTATCTCGGCTCAGGTCACTTCTCTTGCGGATGTATATGACGCACTGACAAGCAACCGATGCTATAAAAAGGCGTTTTCGCACGAAAAAGCGATGGAAATGATACTCGACGGGCAATGCGGTGCTTTCAACCCTGTGCTTCTTCAGTGCCTTAAGGACTGTGAAAAGCAGATCCTTGCGGAGTTTTCAGACTCGATAGACACAACTCAGGACGACAGACTGCTCATCCGTGCGACCGAGGAGCTTGTAGAAAACAAGATTTCTTCGGACAAAATCGACTTCTCCGCTCACCTGCCTATCGCCGCAAGAGATCGCTGGAATTTCTTCTCTGACGGCTCGGGAGAAATTCAGTTTGAGTATGACGCAATACTTGATGTACTGCGATTGACCAAATACGGCGCTAAGGTACTGGGACTTCAGGAACTGACTATACATCCGAGAGGTCTTAAGCAGGGTTATCTCGGCGCACAGAATATACAGACTATACTGGACGCTATGCAAAGCGAGGCTTCTTTAGAAAAGCCTGTCGTAAAAATAAAGAAGCATATTTCGCTAAACGGGCCACGTCGCTGGTACGAAATAAGGATAAGGACGCTCTGGAGCAACGAGGAAAATCCGAAATATACGGGTATACTCGGCAGAATAATTGATATAAATGACAGCGAGCTTGCTATTGTTCGTCCCGAATACCGCATTTCAGAAAACAACGACGCAGAAATAAGGCAAACGATAAGCAAGCTGACTCAGGTATTCGATGTGGTAAGACTGGTTGATATAACCGACAACGAAATCGTCAGAAGCGGCTGTAAGCCCGGCAACGAGGAAATGATAAACGCTTGCCGTGGGAATAAATGCTATGCGATATGGGGCAAGACACAGCGTTGTAAAAACTGCGTATCGTCAAAGGCTTTTGAAAAGCGTGGGCAGGTCAGCAAGCTGGAATTTGCCGACGACAGCATATTCCAGATAATTTCAAAATATGTTGAAATCAGCGGAAAGCCGTATGTGCTTGAGATGATATACAAGGATAATGACGGCGTTCTGCTCGGCGCTTACGGTAAAACCGATTTTATGGACAATATCGTAAACTATAACAGACAGCTGTATCACGATGCGCTGACAGGCGCTTATAACCGCCGTTATTACGAAGAACAGGCTAAGTCCATGCGTTATATAGACGCTGTGGCAATGCTTGACGCTAACAATTTCAAGGACATAAACGATCATTACGGACACGCCGCAGGAGATTGCTTGCTGAAGGCGGTATGCGAAAGCATAAAGGAATGTATAAGAAGCAGTGATATTCTTATAAGGCTTGGCGGCGATGAGTTTGTGCTTCTTATGTCTAATATTCCCGAAATTGTGTTTTATCAGAAAATTTCGGAGATAAAGCAAAAAATCTCAGAAATAAAGCTGCCTGATTACCCTGATATTAAATGTGCCGCCGCTATCGGCGGTGTGTACGGAATCCAACCGATAGAAAACGCATTGACAGAAGCAGACAGACTTATGTATTTAGATAAGAACGCTTCAAAGGAGGGAAAATGACTCTCGAAGAATGTTACAGGGCGCTTGGAGGAAGTTATTCGGACGTTCTTGCAAGGCTGGTTGACGACAAGATGATAACAAAGTATCTCAACAAGTTCACAGAGGACACAAGCTACAGGGATATTTTCGCCGCACTTGAAAACAATGACTATGAAACGGCTTTTCGTGCGGCACATACGCTTAAAGGTATCTGCCTTAATCTCGGGCTTGAAAATCTCTACAAAGCCGCATATAAGGTCACCGAGGCTCTGCGTCAGAAAATGGACGAAACCACTCCGGAAATGCTGGACGAGCTGAAATCAAGCTACAACAGCTCAATTCTCGCAATACAGCAGCTTTAATATGCGGTTTTTGCCGCATAACCGCACAAACCGGTAAGCCGATATATTCGCAGGGCTGTAAACGGCTCTGCGAATAATTATATCACGCAGAATTGCCGAAACGGATTTTAAAGGTCACAGGAGTGTCGTGCTGTGAATTTCTGCATACTTTTATTGCCGTTCGTAGCTTTTCACTTGACGATAACCGTAAAAAACGGTATAATAATCTTATGCAAATAAATCAACCCGCCGGTTTTAAGAAAGGGACAAGCAATGACAGTTAGAGAAATGCAGGATGAAATCCTGAGAATAAAGAAAGAAAAAGACATCTGCATACTGGCTCACGCATATCAAAGACAGGATATACTGGATGTAGCCGATTTTGTCGGTGATTCGTTTGCATTGAGTCAGATGGCGGCAAAAGCGCCTCAAAGCACAGTTCTTATGTGCGGAGTACGCTTTATGGCTGAAACGGTAAAGATACTTTCGCCTCAAAAGAAGGTTTTACTTTCAGACAGCAATGCAGGCTGTCCTATGGCTGAACAGATGGATAAGGACCTTATCCTGCAGCTTAAGGAGATGTACCCTGACTATAAGGTCGTGGCTTATATCAATACGACCTCGGAGCTTAAAACGGTATGCGATGTATGCGTGACCTCGTCAAGCGCAGTAAAGATAGTGAAAAAGCTGGACAGCGACAAGATACTCTTCATACCCGATTGCAACCTTGGCGATTACGTTCAGAAGCAATGCCCCGACAAGACATTCAAGCTGGTGAGCGGCGGCTGTCCTACCCATCTGCGTATGACAGTAAAGGATGTTGAAAAAGCAAAGGCACAGCACCCTGACGCACTTCTTCTTGTTCATCCCGAATGCGCTCCGGCGGTAACGGCTCTTGCAGACTATGCAGGCAGTACAACTGGCATAATGAGTTATGCCAAAAAAAGTGACGCAAAAGAATTTATCATCGGCACAGAAAACAGCATAGTGGAGCATCTCAGCTTTGACGAGCCGGACAAGAAATTCTATCCGCTGTCAAAGGACTGCGTCTGTCACAATATGCACCTTACAAATCTCGCCACAGTATACAACTGCGTATGCGGCAATGCAGGAGAAGAAATCGTGCTTGACGAAGAAATCAGGCTCGGCGCAAAGCGTTGCATAGACGAAATGTTAAGGCTCGGCGACTGAATGTATTATCTCATTTGTCAAAACGTGGCTCAAAACGCTTTTAACCCAATGATTTCTTGACTTTTAAAGCGGTGTGAAATATAATAAATAAAACAGGCAAAAGAAGGACTGTCTGCAGCAGCAGGCTTTCCTTTAAGACAAAATGTTTATAAAAAGCATAAACTGAAAGGAATACAAATTGAAATTCAGAAGAAAATTAGCGGCGGTATTAGCCGGAATAATTACAGTAACCGCCTTTTCGGGCTGTTCAATGCTCGGCAATCAGACAACCAACGCACTTGGCACTTACGACTTTACACAGATGGATCTGGTACAGCTCAACAAGCCGTCGGAGGGTCAGGACGTTGCAGTGATAGAAACAAATCTTGGCACGATAACGGCTGTTTTATATGCCGAATTCGCTCCCAAAACCGTGGCAAACTTCAAGAAGCGTGCCGAGGAGGGATTCTATGACGGAAAGCCGTTCTTTGCGTTACAAAAAGGTATTTACGCAATTACCGGTGCTTCAAACGATGAAGGTACGGAGGGCGTTACCGACGACGGCAAGTTCATTGAGAACGAATGCTCGGTCAACCTTTGGCCGTTCAAGGGCGCACTTTTAGGATACAGCTCACAGCAGGGCTACTCGGACAGCCGTTTCTTTTTCACGGGAGCGCTTGAGATAACCGAAGAAAACAAAAAAGAGCTGAGAGGCTATACAGACCAGGAAACAAGCGCACAGGTAATCCCCGATGAGCTTATAACAGCCTTTGAGAAAAGAGGCAGTGTTCCGGGCTTTGCCGGCACTTACACGGTTTTCGGACAGGTGATAAACGGCTTTGACGCGCTCGACAAGATACTCTGGTCGGCTTCCGACAAGAGCACGATGAAGCCTCTTGAGGAAATCAAAATAGTAAAAGTTACACTTGACTCCTACAAGGACGGAAAGTTCACCATAGAAGAACCTACTTCCGACAAATATCTTACTGCCAAAGAAATTGCAGAGCTTCAAAACGAATCCAATGGTACAAGCGACAGTAACAGCTCAACGGCAAGTTCTTCGGATTCATCATCAAACTAAAGCCTGCAGGCGAAAGGACCGATAAAAATGAGGTTTAAGTCTTTATGCAAAGCTGCAGCGGCAGTAACTCTCGCCGCTGCCATGATAACGGCAAGCGGCTGTAATAACGAGAAAAACGATAACACCGCAGAAATAACCGTAGGACCCGGCGATACCCTTGCCGAAATGACAATTCAGATAGGCGAGGAAACGGGAAAGATACGTTTCAAACTCTTCCCTGAGGTTGCGCCAAAGGGCGTCGATAACTTTGTCAAGCTGGCTCAGAGCGGATATTATGACGGCAAGACAATCCACAGAGTAATCAAGGATTTTATGATACAGGCTCGCTCAGGGGTAACGGCACAGGCGGAACAACAGCCGACAAGACCGAGATTCCCCGTGAAACGAACAACCGTATGAGAGCTTATTACGGTGCGCTGGGATATGCGGAAGGCAGTGACGGCATCAACAGCCAGTTCTTTATCGTTAACAACAAAACGCCGTTTGACATTGCAAAGACTGCTGCGAATATTTCCTCAGACCTTGAAGAATACAAGGACAGACTGAAGGAGGAGGACAAAAAGACTTATACCGATTATCTTTCAAAGCTCAACTCCGTTCCGGACGATGTAAAAGCAAAGTACCTTTCAAGCGGCGGTGCGTTCAGCATTGACGGTAACTATACGATATTCGGGCAGGCTATAGAAGGGCTTGATTTTCTTGACAAGATAAGTGCGGTAGAAGTTTCATCCGGCAATTCCATTGACGATGAGGCCGGCATCGCCTCTAAACCCGCAGTTTCGATAATAATCAAGAAAATCGAAATCGCCACAATCCCGACAATAACCGAAACAGAGGCTACCACCACTACAAGAAAGCACATCCGCCCGTCAGCGACTACTCCCGCTCCGAGCGATACGACCACAGCGGAAACTCCCGCTCCAGACAATACAACTGCGGCAGAAACTACTGCTCAGTAACGAAAACAAAAAACACCCCTGCGTTGCGATTTAATGCAACGCAGGGGTGTTTTTTGTGTATGTTAATTGTGAAAGTAGGCATTATGAGTTGTGTGTGGGAGGCAGATTTTAAATGCGAACAGCTTTTTAATGTCGAATTATTTGAATTACTTGCCGTACTTCTCTCTAAGAATCTCCTCAATCCTGAATGCGACCTTATACACATCGCCGCAGCCCAGCGTGATTATCATATCGCCGCTTTCGGCGTTGTCTGCAACATAACGTGCCACCTCTTCAAAGGTGGGGAACCACTTGCAACCGGGAATCTTAGCCGCAAGGTCGGCAGAATAGACGTTGTATGTGTTCTTTTCACGGCTACCCATTATCTCGGTAAGCACTACCCTGTCAGCTATTTCAAGCGCTGAGGCGAAATCATCCATGAGCGTGAAGGTTCTCGAATAGGTGAACGGCTGATGTACAGCCCATACACGCTTGAAATCCTGCATAGCCTTTGCCGTCTTTAATGTTGCGGCTACTTCGGCAGGGTGATGAGCGTAATCGTCAACAACGGTTATGCCTCCGATAGTCGCAAGACGTTCAAATCTTCTTCCGGCACCCCAGAATGTGCTGAGTCCTTTATTGATGTTTTCTGGGGTAACTCCCGTAGCAAGTGCGGCGGCACAGGCGGCTACCGCATTAAGCACATTATGTGCACCGGGAACGTGTATTGAAATACGTTCAATCTTCTTACCGTTTTCCATAAGGTCAAAGTCGGTCTGAAAATCGGATATGCGCTTGATATTTTCCGGGTAATATCTGTTCTTGTCGGTCTTTCCGAATGTGATGATCTGCTTGTCAAAGCCCGATGCCTTAACCGCTCTCATCGTGTTTTCATCATCGCCGTTTACTACAAGAATGTCGGTCGTATTATCGCAGAACTTCGTGAATGACGCTCTGAGATTATCCATTGTCTTGAAGAAATCAAGGTGGTCTGCGTCAATGTTCAGTATTATAGAAATATTGGGGAACAGGTGCAGGAACGTATTTGAGAATTCGCACGCCTCGCATACCATAACATCGCTTGAGCCTGCCCTTCCGCTGCCGCCTATAGCTTTCAGCTTTCCGCCGATAACGGTAGAAAGGTCTATGTTCTGTGCAAGATACATATGCGTCAGCATCGAAGATGTTGTTGTCTTGCCGTGTGTGCCTGATACGCATACGGCTTTATTATACCAGCTTGTAACAAGTCCGAGCAGTTCACAGCGTTCTACGGTCTTTACACCGCTTGCCTTTGCGGCGATAAGCTCAGGATTATCGCTCATTATAGCCGCAGTGTATACTATAAGGTCAGCGCCCTTTATATTTTCGGCTCTCTGTCCCATATATACGGGTATTCCCATATTGCGTACCGCTTTTAGCGTTTCTGTTTCGTTATTGTCAGAGCCTGTAAGATAAAAGCCCTTGCTGTGAAGTATCTGTGCCAGCGGATACATACCGCTTCCGCCTATGCCGATAAAATGAACGTGCTTTTTTCCTGTAAGGAAATCTTCCATTGTACTCCTGTCCTTTCAGTCAATAGAGTTGATTATATGCGGTCGCTCAGCCGAGTATCATCTTTGCTTTAAGTAAAGCGAGCTGTGTCTTTCCGTCCTCGATTTCGCCGTTCATAACCATTTCAACGGCTTTATCAAGCGGTATTTTCACGACCTCAAGAAATTCGTCATCGTCGAGGTTCTGCTTTCCGCCCTCAAGTCCTGTCGCAAGGTACATATGCGTTATCTCCTGACAGTAGGCCGGTGTAGGAATCATATATCCCATATATCTGAACTGCTTGCAGGTGCAGCCTGTTTCCTCCTGTAGCTCTCTCCTGCCGGCTTCTGCGTGATCTTCGCCTGCGTTGAGCTTTCCTGCGGGAATTTCCATAAGTACCTTCTGGAACGGGTATCTGAACTGCCTTACAAACAGGACATCTCCCTCATCAGTAACGGGAACAACACCCACACCGCCACTGTGGCGGATAACATCACGGGATACTATCGCACCGTTTTCAAGCTCCGCCTTATCCGAGCATACGGTGAGAATCTTTCCCTTGTACTTTACTTCACTGTCGATTGTCTTTTCAAATAAATGCATATTGTCCTCTTTTCTGCGGTTTATTCTGCTGTATCATCATCGGATATATCCGCATTTTCATTGCTTTCATCACTGCCGTTATCTCCCTTGGACAGTTCATTGCTTTCAAGCTGTTCGTCAACCGTTTTTTCTATCGTTCTGATATATGCGTTATGATTTATAACGGTATCAAGCTGTTGCTGTTCGTACAGATGAACATTGGGGTTCGGCTTATATCTGAATACCTTTTTCAGAACGATGTAATATATAACGATAATTAATGCCGCTCCGACCGTGCAGACAACGCCTGCCTTAAGTCCGGGTGTAACATAATTGAATTCTATATTGCATTCGCCTGCAGGTACTTTTATTCCCATCACGCCACGGTTTACCTTTTCTATCTCGGCTTTCTCGCCGTTGATTGTTGCGCTCCAGCCGCTTTCCCACGGTACAGTGAACGTAACGAATCTGTCCTCAGTGAACGAGGAAGTAGCCTTAAAGCCGTTTGCCGTAGGTGTGAACGTATCTACAGCCGTCTTTGCAAGCTCCTGTGCGTCCTTTTCAAATGTATAACAGTTGAAATCGGAATATCTGTCGGGGTCAAGCTCAGGCAGAATATCGCTGTATTTTTCAATCTGTTCATCTGTCAGCACGACAGCACGGGCGAGCATATTGTCACGGTTGCTCTTAGCAATCTTTTCGTACTCGTCATCGGAAATATAGTAGCTGTTCGAATAACCTATCGGGATATATGCCTTGTTCTTGAATATAGTAAATCCGTCCTGCTCATCAATCTTCTCAAAGTTCTTGAGATTTTCGAGCAACGTCTTTGTATCGCTGTACTCCAGCTTGTAGCTTTGAATAATGAGATATTTCGTGGAATTTATCGAACGCATAGCGTAATATGATCCGTCGGGATCTGTATTTACCGAACGGTTGAAGCCCATTCCGCTGTAGTACTCAAATGCAGAGCCGGGAAGAATGCTGTGGAAGCTGCGGAAGCCGTACATTCCCCACAGCATATTTGCGTTATTGGTAACGCCGTAGGTTTCTACCCTGTAGAAGCTGTCATCGTCAAGCTCTATCGTAGCGTTTACAATATTGTTGTAATCGCCCACCTTTGGCCCTATCGCTCTGCCGTATATCAGCGTGTAGTACGAGAAGCAGAGGCACGCAACCATAGTAAAGCAATAGGATTTTTGCAGGAATTTATTTGTTCTGATTTTCGCTTTGTTTCTGACAAGAATATAGCACACTATAATTGCGGTTATTGCAAGAACAACCGAAATCCAGAACGGCAGCTTCTCATTAGGCATTTGGAAAAGCTCGGTCACCTTTGTTGTTGTCGTATCTCCCGTGCCTATATCGACTATGTCCTTCGATACCTCAGACGGAAGTATGCCTACCATAGAAATAAGCACTACGGCAAATCCACACCACTTAAGGCCGTACTTCATATCTATCTCGCTGTTTTCAAGGGCATAAGCCGTCATAAAGCAAGCGACAAGTATCGGCATATAGAACCAGCGTGTGTAATAGTTGTTGTTGAAAAGCACGAAGCTGGAATTAAGAACGGGGATAAGCGCAAACAGAAGGCATATCGGCATAAGCCACTTTGCCCAGTGTTTTTTCTTGTACTTGATGAACGATATGACACCTGCCATAGAGAAAAGCGGAAGATATGCCGATACGCTTGCCCATCTTGCCGATGAATCGGGGAAGAAGTTCTGCCTTGCAGGAATATCCGCAGGGAAGAACAGGCTCTGGAAAATCAGTCCGTATCTCTGGGCGGGATTATGGAATACGAGATTCCATCCGTTTAAAGTATTGCTTGAACGGGGCGTATCTATACAGGTCAATATTGCAGGAACAAACATTGCACCTGCAAGCGCAACGCCGATGACCGATTCAAATGCAAGCACAAGGAACGTTTTAACCGTAATCTTGAACTTGGGGTCGGTGAGCCTGCACAGAAAATAAATCACAAGGAAAATACATTCTCCGATAAAGAAGAAGTAGTTTACAAATGCATTGAGCGCAACAGTAAGCGCAAAGAATACTCTTCTCTTGTTTACTACGGTTTCTTCAAGGGCTATAAGCATAAGAGGGAATACTACCATAGCCTCGTGGAAATGGTTGAAGAACACATTGTACATCGAGAAGCCGGAGAATGCGTACAGCAGTCCGCCGATAAGCGCCGACTGCGGCTTTCTTACAAATCTTCTGATATATGCGAAAGCAAACAGCGAACAGCACGATATTTTAAGCACCAGCAATGGCGCCATAAGATATTTTGCAAACTCCGCCGGGAACGGCATACTCAGCCAGAAGAACGGGCTTCCCAGCAGATAGAAGGTATAGGAACCGATAAAATTCGCGCCGAGATCGGTGGTCCAGCTCCAGCCAATGTTGCCGCTGCGGATGGCGTCGTGGCACATCTGGTAGAACGGCACCTGCTGCACATTGAAATCGCCATAGAACAAAAAATAGCCGTTATCCCAAATGATGAAAGGCAAAAAGAATACAAGGGAAATGCCGATCCCATAAAGGAACGCCCTCCAATAATTGCTGGAAGCTTTTTCCGGAAAACGCAGCCGCGTCACAGAATCACCTGACTTTCGTTATCTTTTTCGTTGTTTCGTCATTTACCGTGGTATTTTTTCCCGCAAGATGCTATTATTATAATGCGTATGGGGCAAAGCCACAAGCCTGGAAACCGGCCCATGGACCGGAAAAGTGGATGAAGCGTGGACTCCGGCCGATCTTTGTGGGAAACGCGCCGCCGTGGTTTATCGAACAGGAAGCGTTCTGCCTGCCAATTCCATCCATAAAAAACCAGACCTATTATACTATAGCACAGCCCCATGGAAAACAAGCAAAAAAATGGGCGAGCCCGCCAGAGCCACAAAAAGAGGCCAACGCGCACGGCGGTCTGGCTGGCCGCCTATCATCTGATTCTTATAGAAAAACATTTGACCGGCGCGGCTTTTTTCAATTCTTCCAATTTCTGACTATTTTTGGGAAGGATCTGAAAGATTCTGCGCCCTTCAGTGGTATTGGAGGTATAGAGGAAATGCCATCCGAATTTTTCGCCATGCTTTCGCGCATGAAATATATCGACCGTTGGGGGCTGATGCGAAACACACGACAGGAAAATCTGAGCGAGCATAGCTTTGAGACCGC
>ERZ857972.1534-NODE-1534-length-12677-cov-3.906829_pt1 | contig 12677 bp, 10 predicted proteins | sample MGYA00519757_ERZ857972 | MGnify/ENA primary metagenome ERZ857972 (study PRJEB31778, sample SAMEA3449383) | human gut metagenome | biome: human gut; feature: human-associated habitat; material: faeces | place: United Kingdom | collected 2010/2012 ...
GCGGCCCATGTGGCGAAATCGGCCTGCGGAGCGATGTAGGTGATGTGGAAGTCGACATCGCGGTCGAGTGCGGGCACATAGCCGCGCAGGCGCTTGCCCATTCGGATCTTTGGCATCAGCGTCTCCTTGATGTTGAATGTCACCCACATGTCGCTCATGTCGAGGATGGCGACCACGGGATAACCGCTGCCCACCAGCTCGCCCTGCTCGGCGATGATCGTCGAGATTTCGCCCGTAACGGGCGAATAGACCATCGCGTCGCTCAGGTAGCTCTCCACCTCCGATACGACGCCTGCGGCCTGCCGCACCTGTGCCGCGGCGGCGGCTTTCTCCTCCTTCGAGGCGCCGTCGACCGCCAGGTCGTACTGCGCCTTGGCGGCCGCGGCGGTCGCGGTCATGGCGTTGTACTGCGCCTGCGCCTCGTCGAATTTCTGCGCCGGCACGACCCCTTGTTCGTAGAGCGCTTTCACGCGGTCGAAGGTCTTTTTGGCCAGTTCGCGTCCGGCCTGCGCCTGCTGCCACATGTTGAGCGCCGCTTCGATCTGCTGCACGCGGGCGCCGGAGAGCACTTTCTGGTCGATTGCCGACGCTGCGCTCCGCACCGCTTCGGCCTGTTGCAGTTTGGCGTCCAGTTCGGGCGTGGAAAGCGTGTATAACAGTTCGCCACGCTCGACGCGCTGCCCCTCCTCGACCTTCATGTCGACGATGCGGCCGGCGATTTTCGACGAAGCCTTGTAGGTCGTACATTCCGTCGTGCCTTGAAGGAGGATCGGCGTCCTGGCCTTCAAATAACGGCTCACCAATAGGACTGCCGCGATGATGACGACGACGGCGACGAGGACTGCGATGATGTTTTTCTTCTTCATATCTCTTTCGTTTTTACTATTTCTCGAATGTGATGCGGCGGGCGTCCTGCCGGCGCATGTAGGCGGTGAATTCGTCGCTGATGCCGGCGGCTTCGAGCAGTTGCGCCAACGACACGTCGTAGCGATAGGCGGCTTCGATGCGCTCGGTCTTTACCTTGGCCAGATTCAGTTCGGCGTCGATCAGGTCGGTCGACGAACTCATCCCTTCCAGAAACGCCGCGTTCTTGGTTTTGAGATACTCCTCGGCGAAGGCGAGCGAAGCCTCGATCGAGGCCATCTGCGTGCGGTAGTTCTCCATCTGGTTGTAGAGCTTCTCGACGAGTACCGAAATGTCGTTTCCGGCTTTGTCCTGCAACGCTTCGACACGCCGTACGGTCTGTTTGGCCGCCGAATATTTGTATTCGCGGTTCAGGCCGTCGAAGAGCTTGAAGTTCACGCCGACGCCGACCGCCCAGCGCGGCAGCACCTTGGATACTTGATAGTCGTAAAACGACATGCCGCCCATGGCCACCACCTGCGGCAGGAACGACGAACGCTGCGCGCGTACCCCTTCGTAGGCCAGCCGGCGTTTCTGGTCGACCTGATCGAGCAGCGGGTTGCGTTCGGCGGCCAGTGTCCGGAAATGGTCGAGCGGTTCGATGCGTTCGAGTATGAACATCGCCGTGACGGGCTGGTAGTCGTCTGTCTGGCCTATGGTGCTGTTCAGCGCGGCGGCGATCGTCTCGACCTGCGACTGCGCGTTTTGCAGGTCGCGTTCGGCCTCCGACATCTTGAATTCGACGTAGAGCTTTTCGCTGCGAGAGATCATGCCCTGTGCTTCGAGAGCTGCGGCGTCTTCGAGGTGCTTGCGCACGCCGTCCACCACCTGCTGCCGTACGACGACGACCTGCCGCGCGAGCGCCAGCCCGTAGTAGCGTTCGACGAGTTCCGATACCAGTGCATTGCGCTGCTGGATTCCCTGCGATCGGGCCGTCTGTTCGTTGATCCGCGCCGCACGGTTGGCGGCGTTGATCTTGCCGCCCATCCACAGCGGAACCGTCACGTCGCCGCCGACGAATCCCAGGCTGCGGTCTTGCAGCGGCAGTGCCCAGCTGGCCGCCATCGCTCCGCTCAACATTTGCGAAATGGAGGGGATGTAGTCCGACGGGATCATGCCGCTTTGGAGAATCTGTCCCGCGAGATTCTGCACCGGCGTCTTCATATTGTTGAGATCGATTTCGATGTCCTTACCCAGATAGGCGTAACTGCCCGTGATGCCGATCTGCGGCATACGCAGACCGATGGTAGCGCGGCGCTCCTGTTGTGCGGCGCGGCGGTTGAACTCGGCGGCCCGAATGGCCGGATTGTCCGAAAGCGTCATTTCGAGTGCCTCTTCCAGCGACAGCGTCCGCCCCTGTTCCTGTGCGGGAAGCTGCATGACGGCCGTCAGGGCGAGCATAACCAGCGTGACTTTTTTCATATCTTTTATACTTATGATGTTGCGAAGATAGAGATTATCCGCTTCAAATGTGTTTTTGTAAGGATAAAAAGGACATTTTTAGTCCGTTTAGTCCACTTTTTCTCTATTCGTGGAGACCGAGGTGGCCGTTGATCGCGCGTACTTCGCCTGCCAACTGCGGATAGACGCGCACCTCGACGCCGCCCTTGCGCAGCCGCACCGCTCCTTCGCAGCATACGAAGCACGACGGTTCGTATAGAGCAAAAACCGTGCGCGAGAAGCCGTGGCGCAGAATCAGTTCCGAACAACTCTCCGGTTCGCTGCTGCGCGTCGAGCACGGCTCCATCGAGGAGTAGATACTCGCGCCGTGCAGATCGGCTCCGGCGGCCGTCGCTTTGAGGATCGCCTCCTGTTCGGCGTGGTGCGTGGGAGATGTTTCATGGGTATACCCCGTGAAACGGTCGCCCGAACGGGTCACGATGACCGCCCCCACGCGGTAGGAGGTGGCGCAGGGCGTACAGCGGCGGCTCAGGGCGATGGCCTGCCGCAGGTAATGCAGATCCTCCTCCGTGCGGTCGGGATGCAGCGTGTAGGTCGTCACCTCCATTCCTTCCAGCCGTCGGCGCTGCTGCGGGAAGCGTGCCGGATCGAAAGGCGGTTCGAAACGGGGGGCGTGCGGGTCGCCGACGCGGACGGCGGGATTGACGGCCATGCGGAGCGTGTCGACGAGCCCCTCCGCAAAAAAAAGGCCGAGTGTGCGCGGGCCTCCCTCGACGAGCAGCCGTTCGAAGCCCCGCTTTTCCAGTTCGGTGAGGATCCTCGCCGCCGAAAGGTCGGGGATACGGACGATTTCGGCCGCTGTTTCGAGCGGCGATGCGGCAGCGTTGTCGGTGAAGACGATCCGTGCGCCCGAGCCTGCGGTGAAGAAGTTCGACGCGGGGGCGAGTCGCAGCGAACGGCTCAGTGTGACCTTCGCGGGGTCGGCCGGCCGGTTTGCCGCAAGGCGCTCCCGGCGGAGCGCTTCGTCGCGCACGGTGAGCGACGGGTCGTCGCGGCGCACGGTCTCCGCCCCCACGAGGATCGCATCGGCCCACGCCCGCAGGCGCATCACCTCGCGCCAGTCGGCGGGTGTCGAGAGAATCAGTCGCCGGGGCGACCGATCGTCCATATAGCCGTCGCCCGACAGGGCGACCGAAGCGTACACGTTCATCGTCGTAATTCGAACAGGGTTATTTCGGGATTCGCACCGATCCGCATGGGAAATCCTACATATCCTATGCCGTCGTTGACATAGAGCGTCCTCCCCTGCTTCTCGTAGGGGCCGCTCCAATGGCGGTACATCAGTTGCGCGGGCGAGAAGGCGCGGCCGAAGAGCCGTATTTTGCACTGCATGCTGTGAACGTGCCCCGAAAGGGTCAGGTCGCCGTAGCCCGCATCGAGAATCTGTTCCCAGAGTTGCGGAATGTGCGCCGCCGTGATGTTGTAGAGTTCTTGCGGCACGTCGCAGTAGGTCGTGCCGAAATCGTAGCCGGGCAGCGTACGATCGTGGCGCTGACGGGCCAGCGAGCGGTCGTAGGAGATACCCGACAGGGCGATCGAATCGTCGCCGCGCCGCAGGTAGACCGTTTCGTTGTCGAGTACGCGCCACCCCATCGCCCGCTGGCGTTCGACGAGCGCGGCGATGTTGGTCGCCGGCGGCAGGGAGAGCGTATCGCGGACGTAGTTGCCCGTATCGTGGTTGCCCGTGATCGAGAAGGTTCCGTAACGGCTGCGGATGCCGCCCAACAGGCGCATGGCCGTCGAATCGAGTTCCGTGTAGCGGATGTTGACCAGATCGCCGCAGAAGATCACCAGATCGGGCCGCAGAGCGTTGAGCGAGTCGACCAGCGCCCTCATCTCGCGGTCGGGGTCGACGAGCGTCCCGATGTGCAGGTCGGTGAATTGTGCGATGCGTAGCCCGTCGAACGCCTCCGGCAGCCGGTCGCTGCGGAGCGTGACGCGGTGTACGGCCAGCGTGCGGCGGCCCGACACGGCACCGTGAATCAGTACGCCCGCCATGCCGAGCGCGGCGATCGGTGCGAGGATGCGCGTCGCGCGGCCCTTGCCGAACGCGCGCACGGCGTAGTAGGCCATGCGCGGCAGCGTGAGGAGCAGATAGGCGAAAAAAATCCACATGGCTGCCGTCACCACGCCGCCGGTGTTGTCCTTCACCAGCCAGAAGAGGACGATCCCGGCAAGCGGCAGCAGATCGCCCGCCGCGACGAGCGTCAGGAGCAGGTTCCGGTAGCGGTACGCTTTGCGGTGGCGGCGGAAATACCAACCGTCGGCGGCGAGCGGCAACAGAATCAGGAAAAGCGGCATCCACATCATAGCTGATAGATTATGAAGACGTTGCAAATATACGAAAAGGGGCGGAATATCCGACCGCGTCGATTCAAGAATCGGGTCAAATTCTTTGGCATATATCTTGCTTTCGGTAGCAGCGAATATTAACTGGCTGTTATCCAACATTAATAAACGGTTTTAAATCAAAAAAACACACAAGAGCTTATGAAGACAGTTCGACTTTTCATCGTTGCGTTGTTCCTGACTGTTGCGGCTTCGGCGCAGCCTAACGCATCCTCCGCCCGGGACGGAAGTTCGCCTACGGTTTACATGATCTCGGTTCAGGAGACCGATACGCTCATTCCCTGCGAGTGGCGAGCTCGTGCGGCCCGTAACCGGATGGCGATGATGGACGCCGTCGACGATTACAACCAAACGCACCGCACCGGTTTCCAGCAGCCCGGGCGGCCGCAGTTCCTCTTCGCGCACAAACAGAACAAGTATTCGCTGGCGCTCGGAGGGTTCATCGCCCTGCGTACCAGTTACGACTTCGACGGAACGCCGTCGGCCACCGACTTCATCCCTTCGTCGATTCCGGTTCCGGGCGATTACGCTTCGCGGCAGCGGCTGTCGATGGATGCCTCTACCTCGCGCATCTATCTTAAAGGTATTGCCAACACCCGTGCGCTGGGCCGTGTCGTAGTCTATGTCTCCACCGACTTCCGCGGCGGTGCGCAGGGCAGCTATACGCCGCGCCTGCGCGAAGCCTACGTGTCGTTCAAGGGCTTTACCTTCGGCCGCGACGTGACGACCTTCTGCGATCTCGACGCAGGCCCCACGACGATCGACTTCCAGGGGCCGAACGCCTATAACTTCACCTTCGCCACGATGATCCGCTACGAAGTTCCCTTTGCGAACGATCATCTGAAATTCGGTCTGGCGGCCGAGCTGCCCAGCGTGAGCGGCACGTTCGGCGAGACGTTCGATCCGATTCCGCAGCGCGTGCCCGATTTTCCGGTCTATTTCCAGTATGCCTGGGGGGCCAAACGCGACAGCCATTTCCGCGTGACGGGCGTCGTGCGCGATCTCTATCTGCACAATGCCGCCACGGGGAACAATACCTCCCTGTTGGGTTGGGGCGTGCAGGCGAGCACCTGCATCAATCTGGCCCGCGTGCTGACGATCTACGGCAACGGCGTCTACGGCGAGGGCATTACCAACTACATTCAGGACCTGTCGGGACTGGGCTACGACTTCACCCCCGATCCGCAGGATCCGGCCAAGGTGCAGACCATGCCGATGTGGGGCTGGTACGGCGCGGCGCGCATCAATATCCTGCCGCAGCGTCTTTTCATATCGGGAGGTTATTCCGAAGCGCATATCCAGCAGAAGCACGGCTATTTCTCGGGCGACCAGTATCGTAACGGCCAATATATCTTCGGAAATATCTTTTATAACTTCACCTCGCGTTGCAGCATCGCCGCCGAATACCTTTACGGCAGCCGCGAAAACAGGGACGGCATGAAGAACCATGCCAACCGCGTGAGCATGCAGGTGCAGTACAATTTCTAAACGACGATTGCCTGCGGTGCGGGTTCCCTCCCTTCGGTGCGCGGGGCCTCTCCGGCAGTCGCGTCGGTATGGCCGGCGATCCTTTTTACGGGATCGCCGGTTTCGTTTCCGTTATTCGACGGTCGGAAGATCGGGTCGGAAACGATGCGGATTCCGGCCTTTTTAGCTCTTGGTTCTACTCTCGGCTTGCACACTTTGCGGAGGACGAGCCTCCGCTCGGATAGGCTGCGCCTCGGCAAAACCCAAATAAATTTGGTTCTGCACTCGGCTTGCACTATCTTTGTCCGCATGGAGATCAAACGCGCCACTTTCAAATGCAGCTCGCAGCAATTGTCGCAGATTCCGCGCGACACATTGCCTGACATCGCCTTCATCGGGCGGAGCAACGTCGGCAAATCGTCGCTCATCAACCTGCTCACCGGCCACGGTTCGCTGGCCAAAGTATCGGGAACGCCGGGTAAGACACGGCTCATCAACCATTTCCTGATCGACGACCGCTGGTATCTGGTCGACCTGCCGGGCTACGGTTACGCCCGTGTCTCGAAGAGCGAACGGGGCGAATTCTCGAAACTCATCACCGACTACGTGTTCCGGTCGGAGAAGATGCACTTCCTCTTCGTGCTGGTCGACTCGCGGCTCGAACCGCAGGCGATTGATCTGCGGTTCATCCGGCTGCTGGGCGAACACGGCATTCCGTTCGGCATCGTCTTCACCAAGACGGACAAGCTCTCGCGCAACCAGCTCGAAAGCAGTGCCGCCCGCTATAAAAAGCAACTGCTGACCGAGTGGGAGGAGCTGCCTCCGCTCTTCTTCGCTTCGAGCGCCAAACGCACGGGGCGCGAGGAGATTCTCGCCTTCATCGACAAATGTTTGAAGGATTCTTAAAAAAAAGCGGGAATCGTTTGCCGCCTTTTCGCAGGATGCTTATATTTGCACCGTCAAATCCCTTCAAACTGTTATGGCCATTCATAAAATCAAGTTCTTTGCCGGCCGCGGTTCCCGCTACCTGGCAGAGAAAATCGTAGCCAGCTACGGCACGAAACTCGGAGAGTCCGAGGTACTGAATTTCAGCGACGGCGAGTTTCAGCCCTGTTTCCTGGAATCGATCCGCGGATGCACGGTCTTCGTCATCCAGTCGACGTTCCCTCCGACGGACAATCTGATGGAACTGCTCATGATGATCGATGCGGCCAAACGCGCTTCGGCGCATCAGGTGATCGCCGTGATGCCCTATTTCGGCTGGGCACGCCAGGACCGCAAGGACCGTCCCCGCGTGCCGATCGGTGCCAAGCTGGTGGCCAACCTGCTCGTCGCGGCCGGTGTCGACCGCATCATGACGATGGACCTGCACGCCGATCAGATTCAGGGATTTTTCGACGTCCCCGTCGATGCGCTCTATGCCAGCGGCATCTTCGTTCCCTACATCCAGAGCCTCAATATCGAAGACCTGTCGATCGCTGCGCCTGACATGGGCGGAGCCAAGCGCGCCAACACCTATGCCAAATACCTTCATACGCCGATCATCATTTCGCACAAGGAGCGTGCGAAGGCCAACGTCGTAGGCAAGATGACGGCCATCGGCGACGTCGAGGGGCGCAACATCATCATCGTCGACGACATGATCGACACGGCCGGCACGATCTGCATGGCCGCCGACATGCTCATGAAGAAGGGGGCCAAGAGCGTCCGCGCCGCCATTACCCACCCCGTGCTGTCGGGCAGCGCCTACGACAAGATCAACGACAGTGCACTTCAAGAAGTGATCGTCACCGACACCATTCCGCTGCGCGAGGGCGAAGACCTCCGCAAGTTTACCGTCCTGTCGGTGGCCGACATCTTCGCCGACGTGGTCGAGCGGGTACACAACTACAAGGAGATCTCTTCGATCTTTTTCAAATAGCCGATCCTCCACGACCGGCAGAACCGGCACGCCGCACAATGTGCGGCGTGCCGGTTTTTCATTCCGCAGGCTGCCTGTCCGACGAACTCCGCCGCACGGCCGGAGGCATCAGCCATCGGTCCGGAAACAGCGATTCCTCCCGACGAAAACGACCCGCGGATGTTCCGCTCAAAAGAAAGGCACACCGCCAATAATGGACAAATACTTTTTTTATTATCTTTGTTCGTCAGCAAAACAGCGAGAAACAAAACGAACAAAATTACAATCGCGCACAAAAATGAAACACACCACATTTTTCCGCAGCATCCTGCCGCTCTGCATCGCAGGAACGGTGCTGTTCTTCGGAGCCTGCGACGACAACGAAGAGACGGAGGAGATCGGCTCGCTCCTCTTCGAGAGCAAAAACGTAACGCTGGCACTCGACGAAACGGTGCAGCTCCGTGTCCGCCTATACCGGCCCGGTTCGACCGAAAATACATGGTACGACACGAGCGCCAACCCCTACAACCTGCAATGGAGCAGCGGCGATCCCTCCGTCGCCAGCGTCGACGCACAGGGACGCCTCACGGGACACGCCATCGGATCGACGGTGATCCGCTGCGCGATGCCCGACAACAGCGTCCACGCCACGACGCGCGTCACCGTGCACGACGGAACGGGCGAATCGCTGGCTGCCGAACTATCCCGGCCTTTCGACGACGCGCTCGTATACAGCCGGTCGGTCTACCTGCAACGCAACACCATCATGCAGAGTTTCGACGTCGAGACCGACGGCACGCTCTGGTATCTCCAATTAGGCGGCAACGACCCCGAACTGCTCTACGTCTTACGCGGCGCCCCCAACGAATCGCCCAAAGACTACATGATGCTGCGCTGGTTCGGTCACGGCACCAATTTCGCAGTCGAGGAACAGGGCACGGAACGTTACATCTGGATCGGCAGCAACGGCAACAAACTCTCCGACGGTTCTTACAGCCAGAGCAACACCGTCTCCCGACTGAAATACTCCCCTGACAAAAACCGGAAACTCGATCTGTGCGGCGGCGACACCTTCTTCATCAAGGACAAGTGGAACGTCCATCCGGCTATCGACACGGACAACGACATCCTCTGCATCACCGCTTCGACGACCGGCGTCCGCGATTTTATCTTCTACCGGCTGAGCGACGCATTGGCGACACCCCTGAGCAAGGTGACGCTACGCACCCAGACATACGGCGGCGAGGATGCCGATTCTCCGCAGAAAACCGAGACTCGCACCATCGAGGCGCACGACCTCACATCGATCGCACCGCTCGGTTCGTTCACGATATCGGTACCGGGCAAAGACAATCTGAGTCAATACGATTTCCAAGGATTCGACGTACAGGACGGTCTGCTCTATTTCTACGAAGGCGAAGCCGCCGGAAAACAGCCCAAGTCGATCGCATTCGTCACGGTGCTCGATATATCAGGCAACATCGTCGTTCCCCGCACGCAGGTCGGAGCGATCAACGACGTGAACGCGCTGGTGGAGGCGGGCATTTGCAGCAGCGACTCCAACGGATACATCGAGGCCGAAGGCATCAAGATGAAGCACGACCGGCTCTACATCGGATTCGCCACGCACGGCCCCGGAGCCAAACGCTGGGCCAACGTTTTCCGCTACTGATCCGCATACGGCGGAGAGGCGGCGACGCCTCTCCGCCGATAAAGCCGCTCGGGATTCGCATTTCCAAATCCCGAGCGTTTTTTTCGTATCGACGCACGTTTCGGCACCCGACCGTTCCCGCGCATTCTCCGTCAGGCGATCCGCTCCACCAGGATGCGCGGGTCCTGCTGCAACAACTCGACGAAAGCATCGCCCTTGCGGCTCTTGCGCGCCTGCAACAACAAATTGGCCCGATAGATGATCCCCGACGCGGTACGCTCGCTCTCCAACTCATAAGAGACGATGCCGTAACCGCGCGTCCGCAACAGTTCCAGCGCCTCCTGAATCGCCTCGCGCTCCACGGCAGAGAAGACGAGCGCCGTACGGTGCGCCCCCAACCCGCCGAAGATCAGGTTGAGCACCTCCAACCCCACGAGCGTCAGCACCGTGGCTGCCGCCGCGACGCCGTACATCCCCGCCCCCGTAGCCATACCTACGCCGGCAATGGCCCACAGACTCGCCGCCGTGGTCAGGCCGCGCACGATCTGGCGGTGGAAGATGATCGCGCCGGCCCCGATGAAACCGATGCCGCTGACGACCTGCGCCGCCACGCGGCTCGGATCGAGCCGCAATCCGTCATGATACGCGAGGAACTCCTCGAAGCCCCACTGCGACACGATCATGAAGAGCGCACTGCCCAGCGAAACGAGAAAGTGGGTGCGGAATCCCGCCTCCTTGACGCGCCACTCGCGCTCGATGCCGACCACCGTACCCAACAGGCCGGCCACCACCAGCCGAAAGATAAAAACCCAAGTCATAACCTAATCCTATAAGATGGTTCCGGCCTGCGGCCGGAACGCTATTCCTTCTTCTCGAATATGACGCCTACGACGTAATAGTGCGGCGACAATCCGACCAGTTCGTCCGTCAACGCGGGATCGATTTCGGAAACGCCGCAACTGCGCACGACGCCCGCCTTCGGATCGTACCAGCCCGAACTGTAAAACGCCAACGGAATCTCTTCGCTTCCGGCTTCGACCGCCGAGAGCTTGAACGGACGCAAGCTGTAAAAATAGCGAGGTTCGCCGCCCGCCCCGCTGTCGCGTAATTCGAGCGGCAGACTGAACCGCATCATTCCGGGGATATGCACCGTCAGCAGCTTCGTCGAATCGTTCTTCTGCGAAAAAATCAGCGTCAGCGAACGTCCCCGCACATACTCGGTCGTCGTTTCGGGCAGGTGGAGCTCCTTCCTGAACCCCCTTCGCACCTCTTCGGGCATTCGTGTCAACTGCTGCCGCGTACCGCCTGCACGCACGGTATACAACCGTTCGGTTCCCGTGCTGTCCGCCTCGTCGAGATAGACGGCCACATCGTAGTTCTCACGTGTGAAATCGCTGAAATCGAAGCGCAGCACATCGACGCCCAACGCCCCGAGCGCCGCCACGACATCCTCCTGCTGCACCTCGGCCGGGCGCACGCGCAACTGCTCCTGTGCCGAAACCGTGCCGAAACACAGGCAGGCGGCAACGGCAATCCTCATCGTTTTTCCTTTCATGGTTGACGGCGTCTGATATGAAGGACAAGATAAGAAAAGCCGCTGACAAAAGCAAATCTTATTTGCAGTTCGCCGAGGCTGAGTATCCGAAGCGATGCCGAAATACGAAAAGACGCATGCAAAAGCGAACTTCGGTTCGCTCTTGAAAATGAAGGATCAAACATTCCGTCATCCGGAAGAAGAACCTGAAAGAATTCCGACGTGAGGATCGATTGCCGGAGTATTTGCAGGCCGAAGACTGCGAAGTACACCCTTATAGCGGGTCTCCGCGGCGCACTCTTCGACCCGGGCGACACAACGTATCGCCCGCGAAATCGGGCACCCGCACCCCGCGATAGCGATCGCAGCGGAAAGGCCCGACCGGCGGCGTGCCGTAAAAAAACGGCGCCGAGCGAAGAATCTCCGAAATAATTCGTATCTTTGCACGCTATGTTTAACTAAATTACTTTTACGACAATGCCAAAAATGAAAACTAATGCCGCTGCAAAGAAGCGTTTTACTTTCACCGGCACAGGTAAGATCAAGCGCAAACACGCTTATCACAGTCACATCCTGACCAAAAAGACGACGAAACAAAAGCGCAACCTCTGCTATTCGGGCACGGTTTCGCAGGCCGACGAGGCCAAGATCAAGAACCTGCTGGTGAAATAATCCGGCCGGAGTTCGCACTTTTTATTAACACGGAGCGAATCAGCCCCGAAGAACGTGAGAGAATCACGTCGCTGACAGCTCTATCAAAAACTTTTAAGTATGCCACGTTCAGTCAACGCTGTTGCGTCACGCGCAAGAAGAAAAAAGGTTTTGAAGCTTGCCAAGGGTAACTTTGGTTCAAGGGGAAATGTATGGACCGTCGCCAAAAACACGGTCGAGAAGGGTTTGCAGTATGCCTACGCACACCGCCAGCTCAAAAAGCGGACGTTCCGTTCGCTGTGGATCACGCGTATCAACGCCGCCGTCCGCGCCTACGGGATGACCTATTCGGAGTTCATCGGCAAAGTCAACGCCAAAGGTATCGCCATCAACCGCAAGGTCATGGCCGACTTGGCGATGAACGAGCCGAAAGCATTCGAGGCAATCGTAAAAGCAGTTAAATAGCCGGTCGGCGGCATCCGCAGGCGCTGCCGCCGGATGTCGGGATCGTGCGGTCGGGTTGCAGTCCGGTTCGTCCGGAGCAGCCGAACCGCGACATCGAGCGGGGTTTCGGTCGTTTGGCCGACACCTCGCTCAATCTTTTCCGCCCGAAATCCGAACGAAGCGACAAGGTGTGCCGAATGTTTCCCGACCGAAGGCAAGCGTACCGACACAACCGGTAACGAACTTTCGCCACTGCTTTTCCGACCGCTTGCAAACGCTCCTGCCCTTATTCTCGATTTTCATCCGCCTGCAAGCGG
>ERZ857972.1539-NODE-1539-length-12653-cov-8.507858_pt1 | contig 12653 bp, 4 predicted proteins | sample MGYA00519757_ERZ857972 | MGnify/ENA primary metagenome ERZ857972 (study PRJEB31778, sample SAMEA3449383) | human gut metagenome | biome: human gut; feature: human-associated habitat; material: faeces | place: United Kingdom | collected 2010/2012 ...
CCAATTGTTTAACCATGAAAAAACTCCTTTTATAGATAAGATACAAAGCCGTAAAACAACTCTCAGGGAAATAGGGGGACCAGTCGCAGGAGTTTATCTCCAAGCAGGGCCCATCTTTTCCCCCGAGTTGTAGGCGTGTTCAATTAGATAAGATTCAAATCCTTCACTTTAAGATTTGGCTTTTATTTTTATAGTAGAAAATTAAGTTGAGGGCAAATGTACTATTTTATATAGCACTCACTTGCTCGCCTATTAGTCTATGGAACTTTTCTGAAAGAAGGCCTAAGTCAAACTTTCACCAAACTTAACTTAAGAAAAGTTTTAGTTAACCTTCAGAAATGTTTTAGCTAAGTCCCGTAAACTGTAATCATCAAAACGAATCCGAGAGGAAAAAAAGATATGAAATCAAAAAAACTAAAAAAATGGACGACTTTAGTAACCTGTGCGACAGCCCTAACAGTCATGACAGCTTGTAGCCAATCAAACAGTCAATCAACGGGGACGACGTCAAGCACGACATCAAAAACAAGTGCTGTAACCGCAACAACTAGTAAGAAAACGACTAATAACAACAGCAACTATCTTACTTCAAAAGATTCAGACACAACTTATGATGAAAGTTCTGCCTCTAAGATTAAGTTATCAGGCTCATCTGCGGATGTTTCAGGTGATGGCGTAACGGTATCAGATTCAACCGTAACCATCTCCAAAGCTGGGACTTACGTCATTTCTGGAAAATCTGATGGTGTGCAAATCAAGGTGGATGCTGGTGATTCAGATGATGTCCATATTGTTCTAGATGGTGCTACCATGACAAATACAAATGCACCAATCAACGCTACAAAAGCCGGGCATGTCTACCTAACGCTTAAAGATGGAACCACTAGCACCCTCTCTGATTCAAGTTCTAATAGTGATGAAGATGCGGATGCCGTGATTTTCTCTAAGGGAGATTTGACCATTAATGGGTCAGGTACTCTTAACATTGATGCCAAGAAAAACAACGGTATTAAAGCCAATGACAGCCTTCATATGACTGGCGGTACCTATAAGATTTCCTCAGTCGGTGATGCCTTCAATGTCAATGATGAACTCAATATCACAGGAACAACTATGACTATTGAGGCTGAAGAAGATGCTGTTAAGGTTGATAATGATGACGACACCTCAGTAGGTACCATGTATCTGTCTGACAATACCATGACCATTAAGGCTGGTGACGACGGTATTCATGCGTCCGGTGACCTGATTATTGATAGTGGTACTTACAAGGTTGAAAAATCAACCGAAGGTATCGAAGGTAAATCTGTGACCATCAATGGTGGAAATATCGATGTCTATGCGACAGATGACGGTATCAATGCCGCTAATAGTAATGCCAGTCAAAGTGAGATTTTCTTCAAGATGACCGGTGGAACCCTAAATGTTGAGGTTGGTGAGGGTGATACAGACCCAATTGACTCTAACGGCGATATTATTGTATCGGGTGGAACGATCAATCTGACTGGTCAGTCTGGCTTTGACTTCGATGGTTCAGCGACCTATACCGGTGGTGACATTACTATCAATGGTGAAAAACAAACTAAGATTGAAAACTCAATGCCTGGTGGGGGTGGCCCTCAAGGTGGTGGTCCCCAAGGTGGTGGGCAACCAGGTGGCTTTAGCGGAGGTCACTAAAGAATCATAGGATGAAACAGAAAGGAAGTGCCTATGTATATTATTATTCCAGCTTATGAACCAGACACTCGCCTGATTCAGGTGGTTCAAGATATTACTTTAAAACTCCCTAAATCACGCATTATTGTTGTCAATGATGGGAGTGGACCACGCTATAACGACTATTACGACGAAACAGCCCTTTTTGGAGCTACGGTCCTTAAACACCCGATTAATAAAGGAAAAGGAGCCGCTCTAAAGACTGCTTTCGCTTATATCCAAGAAGAAGAGGTCAGCCAACATCTGTCTGCTCAACCTATAGTAACAGTTGACAGCGATGGTCAGCATCTGATTAAAGATATTGTCCGTGTGGCCAAGGCAACCGAGGAAAATCCAAGTCATCTTGTTTTGGGTGCGCGTGCCTTTGTTGGTAAGGTGCCAGCACGTAGCCGCTTTGGAAATAAAGTGACTGCTGGACTCTTTCGTCTAGTAACTGGTCAGAAAGTCACAGATACTCAGACGGGTCTTCGAGGCATGTCAACTGACCTGATTCCATGGCTTCTTAATGTGGATGGCAATCGTTTCGAGTACGAGTTTAATATGTTGCTCGAAGCCAAAAAATCAGGCCACCAAATCTCTGAAGTCCCTATCGAGACCGTTTATCTGGAGGAAAATAAAAGTTCGCACTTTCGCCCCATTCGTGATTCCATCCGTATTTACAGCCCTTTTTTAAAGTTCTCTGGCACGGCCGTTTTGGCCTCAGTCATTGATGCAACAGCCTTATTTGTGCTCTTTGCCTTGACGAAAAATCTGCTCCTTTCGGTCGTGCTATCCCGTGTCATTTCGGCTTCCAGCCAGTGCTTGCTGAACGCCAATGTGGTCTTCAATCCGACAAGCTCTCTCTTTAGATCGAGTGTTCGCTACTTTATGTTGGTTCTGGTCCTCTTGGCTTGTAACTATTTCTTACTTAGTAGTCTAGTTGCCATTGGTTTAGGCCTGGTTCTGGCAAAATTAGTCACAGAAACCTTACTCTTTTTAGTCAGCTACAGGGTCCAATATAACGTCGTTTTTGCTTAATAGCTGACTTGAAAATCGCTAACTGATTGAATAGAGATAGCTTATTTACCTCCCGATTACTTCTAAAAATTTTCCTAAAAAAGAAAAAAACTACCGTTTCTTACATTCGGTAGTTTTTAATGATTGTCGAAATGTTTTTCAATTTACATTATGATTAAAAAGTTAAAAGGTCTGATAAAGTCTCCAAATGCTTGAAAAAAATATGCTATAATGAAATTGTTTGAATTATGTAGATTTTCATTCAAACTAGGAAAATGAAATGAGGACCTAAAATGGGAAAAAAGGTACATTATAAGCTTCACAAAGTTAAGAAGCAATGGGTGACGATTGCCGTCACTTCGGCAGCACTTGCCTCTATCGTAGGTGGTGCTACAGTTGCCAATCAAAAGGTTTCAGCCGATGAAACAACTCAACCAGTTGCCTCTACGACAGCTGAAAGCGATGTTGTCGTTGAAACGCATGAAGTAGCTGCTCCTGCAGCGACTGCTACGACAGATGCGACAGCAACAACAACTGACAAGGCTGCTGATACTGCAACGGTCGAAACTCCTGCGGCAGTAACCACTGCAGCAGATACAAGTGCTAATACGGTGGCACCAGCAACAAGTGATCGTGCAGCAGTAGCAAATGGTGCGACAACAGAAGCACCAGCTGCAACTGCGACTGCGACAGATACAACGCTTACAGTAGCTGAAAAACCAAAATCTGGCGTTACTGAAAAAGAAGAAACAGCAGCACTCTCTTTGGACAACATCAAACAAGTTGATGGTAAATACTATTATGTCAAAGAAGATGGTTCATACAAAACAAACTTTGCTGTTTCAGTTAATGGCCAGTTGCTTTACTTTGGTAAAGATGGTGCTTTGACAAGCACATCAACACACTCGTTCACACCAGGTACAACTAATCTAGTTGATGCTTTCTCTTCACATAACCGTGCTTACGATTCTAAGAAAGAAAGCTTTGAGTTGGTAGATGGTTATTTGACACCTAATAGCTGGTACCGTCCAGTCACTATTTTGGAAAATGGTGAAAAATGGCGTGTATCAACTGAGAAAGACTTCCGTCCACTTTTGATGGCATGGTGGCCTGATGTAGATACACAAGTTGCCTACCTCAATACTTTCTCTAAACACTTTAACCTTAACGCAACTTATTCAACCAGCCAAAGTCAATCTGAATTGAATGCAGCTGCTAAGACAATTCAAATTAAGATTGAACAAGAAATTTCAGCTAAAAAATCAACTGAATGGCTTCGTCAAGCAATTGAGTCTTTTGTAAAAGAACAAGACCAGTGGAATACTACAACTGAAAACTATACCCTTGCTGACCACCTTCAAGGGGGAGCTCTTCTTTATGTCAATAATGACAAGACACCTTGGGCAAATTCTGATTACCGTTTGCTTAACCGTACACCAAGTAACCAAGATGGTTCTCTAAATGGTACAGGAAGATACTTGGGTGGTTATGAATTCCTACTTGCCAATGACGTTGATAACTCAAATCCAGTTGTGCAAGCTGAGCAGTTGAACCAAATTTACTATCTTGTGAACTGGGGATCAATTGTTATGGGTGATAAGGATGCTAACTTTGATGGTATCCGTGTTGATGCAGTTGACAATGTCGATGCTGACCTTCTCCAAGTTTATACAAACTACTTCCGTGCGGCCTTTGGTGTGGATAAATCTGAAGCCAATGCACTCGCTCACATTTCTATCCTTGAAGCTTGGGATTTAAATGATAATGATTATAATCAAAAACATGATGGTGCAGCCCTTGCCATGGATAATAACCTTCGTTATGCAATTATGGGTGCACTTTATGGATCGGGCTCTTCATTGAAAGATTTGATTACTAGCAGTTTGACAGACCGTACAAATAATAGTAAGTATGGAGATACACAAGCTAACTATATCTTTGCGCGTGCTCATGATAACCTTGTTCAAGATATCATTCGTGATATTGTTCAAAAAGAGATCAATCCAAAATCAGATGGTTATACCATGACTGATGCTGAATTGAAACGTGCCTTTGAAATCTATAATGAAGATATGAAGAAGGCAGAAAAACGTTATACTATTAACAATATTCCAGCTGCCTATGCTTTGATTCTTCAAAATATGGAGCAGGTAACTCGTGTTTATTATGGAGATCTTTATACGGATAACGGCCAATATATGGCTACCAAGTCTCCTTACTACGATGCTATCACAACGCTCTTGAAGAACCGTATGAAATATGTTTCAGGTGGACAATCGATGAAAGTCGACACGTTCAATGGAAAAGAAATCTTGTCATCTGTTCGTTACGGTAAAGATATTATGACTGCTGACCAAACTACGGGTGTAGCAGAAACAAGTAAACATTCTGGTATGTTGACACTTATTGCCAATAATCAGGATTTCTCATTGGGTGATGGTACTTTGAAAGTTAACATGGGTAAACTTCATGCTAACCAAGCTTACCGACCATTACTTCTTGGTACTGATAAGGGAATTGTCACTTACGAGAATGATGCGGCAGCAGCTGGAAAAATTAAATACACTGATGCTGAAGGGAACTTGACTTTTAGTGGAGATGAAATTAAGGGGTATCGTACTGTTGATATGAGAGGTTATCTTGGTGTATGGGTACCAGTAGGTGCACCTGATAACCAAGATATCCGTGTTAAAGGTTCAGATAAGAAACTTGACAAGACATTTTCTGCTACTGAAGCATTGGACTCACAAGTTATCTATGAAGGTTTCTCAAACTTCCAAGATTTTGTTGAAAAAGATAGCCAATATACTAATAAATTGATTGCAGAAAATGCAGAACTCTTCAAGTCATGGGGAATCACATCATTCGAGATGGCTCCTCAATTTGTATCGGCTGATGACCGTACCTTCCTTGATTCTGTTATCCAAAATGGTTATGCCTTTACTGACCGATATGACCTTGCCATGAGCAAGAATAACAAATACGGTTCTAAAGAAGATCTTCGTGATGCCCTTAAGGCGCTTCACAAGCAAGGTATTCAAGCAATTGCTGACTGGGTTCCAGATCAACTTTACCAATTGCCAGGACAAGAAGTTGTAACAGCAACACGTGCTAATAGTTATGGTACTCCAAAGGCCAATGCCTATATCAATAACACTTTATATGTTGCAAATTCTAAATCATCAGGTAAGGACTTCCAAGCTCAATATGGTGGTGAGTTCCTTGATGAGCTCCAAAAGAAATATCCACAGTTGTTTGAAGATGTGATGATATCAACTGGTAAGAAGATTGATCCATCTGTTAAAATCAAGCAATGGTCTGCTAAGTACATGAATGGTACTAATATCCTTGGTCGTGGTAGTCGTTATGTTCTCAGTAACGATGCTACTGGTCGCTACTATCAAGTTACTGAGAATGGCATCTTCTTGCCAAAACCTTTGACAGATCAAGGTGGTAAGACAGGTTTCTACTATGATGGTAAGGGTATGGCCTACTTTGATAATAGTGGTTTCCAAGCTAAGAATGCCTTCATTAAATATGCTGGAAATTACTATTACTTCGATAAAGAAGGTTATATGTTAACTGGTCGTCAAGATATCGATGGTAAGACTTATTTCTTCTTGCCAAACGGTATCCAGCTTCGTGATTCTATTTATCAACAGGATGGTAAATATTATTACTTTGGTAGCTTTGGTGAGCAGTACAAAGATGGTTACTTTGTATTCGATGTACCGAAAGAAGGTACTTCAGAAACAGAAGCTAAATTCCGTTATTTCTCACCAACTGGAGAAATGGCTGTTGGCTTGACTTATGCTGGTGGAGGATTGCAATACTTTGATGAAAATGGCTTCCAAGCTAAAGGTACTAAGTATGTTACTCCAGACGGAAAACTCTACTTCTTCGATAAAAATTCAGGTAATGCCTACACAAATCGTTGGGCTGAAATCGATGGTATCTGGTATGAATTCAATGATCAAGGCTATGCACAAGCTAAGAAGGGTGAATTCTACACAACAGATGGCTCAACATGGTTCTACCGTGATGCAGCTGGTAAAAATGTGACAGGTGCTCTTACTTTGGATGGTCACGAATACTACTTCCGTGCAAATGGTGCCCAAGTTAAAGGTGAATTTGTTACTGAAAATGGCAAGATTAGCTACTACACTGTAGATAATGGTTACAAGGTTAAAGACAAGTTCTTCGAAGTAAACGGCAAATGGTACCATGCTGATAAGGATGGTAACCTCGCCACAGGTCGTCAAACAATTGACCACCTTAACTATTACTTCAATGCTGATGGAAGCCAAGTCAAATCTGATTTCTTCACTCTTGATGGTGGTAAGACATGGTACTATGCCAAAGATAATGGTGAAATCGTGACAGGTGCCTATAGCATTGGCGGTAAAAACTATTACTTCAAAGAAGATGGTAGCCAAGTTAAAGGTGACTTTGTTAAGAATGCTGATGGTTCACTTTCTTACTATGATAAAGATTCAGGGGAGCGTCTCAATAACCGTTTCTTGACAACTGGTAACAATGTTTGGTACTACTTCAAAGATGGTAAGGCTGTAACAGGACGCCAAAATATCGATGGTAAAGAGTATTACTTTGATCATTTGGGACGTCAAGTTAAAGGTAGCCCAATCAGCACACCAAAAGGAGTGGAATACTACGAATCAGTTCTTGGAGAACGTGTGACAAACACATGGATCACTTTCCAAGACGATAAGACTGTCTTCTTCGATGAAAATGGTTATGCTGATTTTGATAAATAATCAATCAATCTAATCTTAATCTGAGAGATTAAGTGAAAAACGATATGATTTGACATGAATTTATAGGTGAAATTTCTTGAAAACGAGAATCGTTTAAAGAAATTTTGCCTTTTTTTGCTCCTTAAAGAAAAAAATCTGACAAATATCAATTTTGAGTCAGAATCGTTGTAAAAGCCATTGTATCAAGGGTTTTAGTGGTTTTTATAGAAAATAGTTTTACTTATCAAATGATATGAAAATGAGAATTGAAAGCCTATGAAATAGGTGTGTTACAAAACTTTTCTAATGTTGCTGTTATGTTACATATAATTTATAAAAAAACAATTAATTCGAGAAATAGTTAGAAAATAATGATATAATGTAATTGTTTGAAATCGGATAGATTTCAGTCTGATTTTGACAAATAAAATCACGGGGAAAATTATAATGGAAAATAAGGTACACTATAAGCTTCATAAAGTTAAGAAGCAATGGGTCACAATTGCAGTTGCCTCTGCAGCACTTGCTACTGTCGTAGGAGGATTGTCTGCAACAACATCTTCAGTTTCAGCGGATGAAACTCAAGATAAGATAGTAACTCAACCAAATTTAGATACAACAGCCGATTTAGTTACTTCTACAGAAGCAACCAAAGAAGTCGATAAACGTACAAATACAAAAGAAGCAGATGTTTTAACGCCTGCTAAAGAAACAAATGCCGTCGAAACAGCAACTACAACGAACACACAAGCAACAGCTGAAGCAGCTACAACAGCAACAACTTCTGATGTAGCGGTGGCAGCTGTTCCAAATAAAGAAGCAGTTGTGACAACAGATGCACCAGCTGTTACAACTGAAAAAGCAGAAGAACAACCAGCAACAGTGAAGGCTGAAGTTGTAAACACAGAAGTTAAAGCGCCAGAAGCTGCTTTGAAAGATTCAGAAGTAGAAGCTGCGCTTTCCTTGAAAAACATCAAAAACATTGATGGTAAATATTACTATGTTAATGAAGATGGTTCACACAAAGAAAACTTTGCCATTACTGTAAATGGTCAATTGCTTTACTTCGGTAAAGATGGTGCCCTTACAAGCTCATCAACATACTCTTTCACACCAGGAACAACAAATATTGTTGATGGTTTCTCAATAAATAACCGTGCCTACGATTCATCTGAAGCTAGCTTTGAATTGATTGATGGTTATTTGACTGCAGATAGCTGGTACCGTCCAACTTCTATCATCAAAGATGGTGTAACTTGGCAAGCATCAACTGCAGAAGATTTCCGTCCACTTTTGATGGCTTGGTGGCCAAATGTAGATACACAAGTTAACTACTTGAACTACATGTCTAAAGTATTTAACTTGGATGCTAAATACACTAGCACAGATAAGCAAGAAACTTTGAATGTTGCTGCTAAGGATATCCAAGTTAAGATTGAACAAAAGATTCAGGCTGAAAAATCAACACAATGGTTGCGTGAAACTATTTCTGCTTTTGTTAAGACACAACCACAATGGAACAAAGAAACTGAAAACTACTCTAAAGGTGGCGGCGAAGATCACCTTCAAGGTGGTGCCCTTCTCTATGTAAATGATTCACGTACACCATGGGCTAACTCTAACTATCGTCTTTTGAACCATACGGCTACTAATCAAAAGGGTACAATTGATAAGTCAGTTCTTGATGAGCAGTCAGATCCAAACCACATGGGCGGTTTCGACTTCTTGCTAGCTAATGACGTAGATTTGTCAAACCCAGTTGTTCAAGCGGAACAATTGAACCAAATCCACTACCTTATGAACTGGGGTTCAATCGTTATGGGTGACAAGGATGCTAACTTCGATGGTATCCGTGTCGACGCGGTAGATAATGTCGATGCAGACATGCTTCAACTCTACACAAACTACTTCCGTGAGTACTATGGTGTTAACAAATCTGAAGCAAACGCTCTTGCTCACATCTCAGTCCTTGAAGCATGGAGTCTTAATGACAACCACTACAATGACAAGACAGATGGCGCTGCGCTTGCTATGGAAAACAAACAACGTTTGGCTCTCCTCTTCTCATTGGCTAAACCAATCAAAGAACGTACACCGGCTGTAAGTCCTTTGTATAACAATACTTTCAACACGACACAACGTGATGAAAAGACTGATTGGATTAACAAAGATGGAAGCAAGGCCTATAACGAAGACGGAACAGTTAAACAGTCTACAATCGGTAAATACAACGAGAAATACGGAGATGCGTCAGGAAACTACGTCTTTATCCGTGCCCATGATAACAACGTTCAAGATATTATTGCTGAAATCATCAAGAAAGAAATCAATCCAAAATCAGATGGTTTCACAATCACTGATGCTGAAATGAAGAAAGCCTTTGAGATTTATAACAAAGACATGCTCAGCAGCGACAAAAAATATACCTTGAACAACATCCCAGCAGCATACGCTGTTATGTTGCAAAACATGGAAACAATCACTCGTGTCTACTATGGAGACCTTTATACAGATAATGGTAATTACATGGAAACTAAGTCTCCATATTACGATACCATTGTTAACTTGATGAAGAATCGTATCAAGTATGTATCTGGTGGACAAGCTCAACGTTCATACTGGTTGCCAACTGATGGTAAGATGGACAATTCAGATGTTGAACTCTACCGTACAAATGAAGTCTATGCTTCAGTACGTTATGGTAAAGACATCATGACAGCTGATGATACAGAAGGTTCTAAATACAGCCGTACATCTGGTCAGGTAACACTTGTAGCTAACAATCCAAAATTGACTTTGGATCAATCAGCTAAACTTAATGTTGAAATGGGTAAAATCCATGCCAACCAAAAATACCGTGCTTTGATTGTTGGTACAGCTGATGGTATCAAGAACTTTACATCTGATGCAGATGCAATCGCAGCAGGTTATGTGAAAGAAACAGACAGCAACGGTGTCTTGACTTTCGGTGCTAATGACATTAAGGGTTATGAAACATTTGATATGTCTGGTTTCGTAGCAGTTTGGGTTCCAGTTGGAGCTTCAGATGATCAAGATATCCGAGTAGCGCCTTCAACAGAAGCTAAAAAAGAAGGAGAGTTGACTCTTAAAGCGACTGAAGCTTATGATTCACAATTGATCTACGAAGGATTCTCTAACTTCCAAACTATCCCAGATGGTTCAGATCCTTCAGTTTATACTAACCGTAAGATTGCTGAAAATGTTGATTTGTTCAAGTCATGGGGCGTAACATCATTTGAAATGGCACCTCAATTTGTATCTGCTGATGATGGTACTTTCCTTGACTCAGTTATCCAAAATGGTTATGCCTTTGCGGACCGTTATGACCTTGCTATGAGTAAGAACAATAAATACGGTTCTAAAGAAGACCTTCGTGATGCTCTTAAGGCACTTCACAAAGCTGGTATCCAAGCAATCGCTGACTGGGTTCCAGACCAAATTTACCAATTGCCAGGTAAGGAAGTCGTAACAGCGACTCGTACTGATGGTGCTGGACGTAAGATTGCGGATGCCATCATTGATCACTCGCTTTATGTAGCTAATACTAAGTCATCAGGTAAAGATTACCAAGCTAAATACGGTGGTGAATTCTTGGCTGAGCTTAAAGCTAAATACCCTGAAATGTTCAAGGTTAACATGATCTCAACTGGTAAACCAATTGATGATTCTGTTAAATTGAAACAATGGAAGGCTGAATACTTCAACGGAACAAACGTTCTTGAACGTGGTGTTGGCTATGTACTTAGCGATGAAGCAACTGGTAAATACTTCACAGTCACTAAAGATGGTGACTTCATTCCTCTTCAATTGACAGGCAATGAAAAGGTTGTTACTGGATTCTCAAATGACGGTAAAGGAATTACTTACTTCGGTACAAGTGGTACTCAAGCTAAATCTGCCTTTGTAACCTTCAATGGTAACACCTATTACTTCGATGCTCGTGGTCACATGATTACAAACGGTGAATACTCACCAAATGGTAAAGACGTTTATCGTTTCTTGCCAAACGGTATCATGTTGAGTAATGCCTACTATGTTGATGCTAATGGTAATACCTACCTTTACAACACTAAGGGTCAAATGTATAAGGGCGGTTACACTAAATTTGATGTTACTGAAACTAAAGACGGTAAAGAGTCTAAGGTTGTGAAATTCCGTTACTTCACTAATGAAGGTGTCATGGCCAAAGGTGTTACGGTTATTGATGGCTTCACACAATACTTTGGAGAAGACGGTTTCCAAGCTAAAGATAAATTAGTAACCTTTAAAGGTAAAACTTATTACTTTGACGCACACACTGGTAATGCTATCAAGAACACTTGGAGAAACATTGAAGGTAAATGGTATCACTTTGATGAAAATGGTGTTGCCGCTACAGGTGCTCAAGTTATCAATGGTCAAAAACTTTACTTTAATGAAGATGGAAGTCAAGTTAAAGGTGGCGTTGTTAAGAATGCAGATGGTACTTATAGTAAGTACAAAGAAGGTTCTGGAGAATTAGTTACTAACGAATTCTTCACAACTGATGGAAATGTATGGTACTATGCAGGCGCTGACGGTAAGACTGTTACAGGTGCTCAAGTTATCAATGGACAACACCTCTACTTTAAAGAAGATGGAAGTCAAGTTAAAGGTGGCGTTGTTAAGAATGCAGATGGTACCTATAGCAAGTACGATGCTGCAACAGGTGAACGTTTGACTAATGAATTCTTCACAACAGGTGATAACAATTGGTATTATGTTGGTTCTAATGGTAAGACAGTAACTGGTGAAGTTAAAATCGGTGCTGATACCTATTACTTCGCTAAAGATGGTAAACAAGTAAAAGGACAAACGGTAACTGCTGGCAATGGTCGTATTAGCTATTACTATGGTGATAGTGGTAAGAAAGCCATCAGCACATGGATAGAAATCCAACCAGGAATCTACGTTTACTTTGATAAGACTGGTATTGCTTACCCACCTAGAGTGTTAAACTAATAGAATAAAATAAAAAGGAGAACTTCGGTTCTCTTTTTTCATGTCTATTTTATATCAGGAAAACCTTTTGGACTTTTTGTCAACTGTAGTGGGTGACGAAAAGCTAACATCTAGAGAGGACCTGATAGGTCTTCTCTTTTTGTATGTTCAGAGTGATGAAAACACGCTTCCTAAAGTTAATAAAGT
>ERZ857972.1542-NODE-1542-length-12609-cov-3.848893_pt1 | contig 12609 bp, 8 predicted proteins | sample MGYA00519757_ERZ857972 | MGnify/ENA primary metagenome ERZ857972 (study PRJEB31778, sample SAMEA3449383) | human gut metagenome | biome: human gut; feature: human-associated habitat; material: faeces | place: United Kingdom | collected 2010/2012 ...
CCCACGGCAACGAGCCGAGCCACCACGTGTTGTACCTCTATACGATGCTGGGGCAGCCGTGGAAGACGGCCGACAAGGTGCGCGAGGTGCTCACGACGCTCTACCGCGCCGAACCCGACGGCCTTTCGGGCAACGAGGACGTGGGGCAGATGTCTGCATGGTACGTCCTTTCGTCGCTGGGCATGTACGAGGTCGAACCCGCCGGCGGACGCTACTGGTTCGGTGTACCGCTCTTCGACCGGGCAGAAATCGACGTCCCGAACGGCACCTTTGCAATCGAGGCGCGGAACCTCACCCCCGAAAACCGCTACATCCAGCGCGTATGGCTCAACGGCGAGCCCTACACGAAGGGTTGGATCGCCCATGCCGACATCATGCAGGGCGGCGAGCTGGTCTTCGAGATGGGCGCCGAACCCAAGGTGTGGTACTGTCCGGACGAGCCGGAAACCTACGCCGACCAGCGCCCGGCCGAAGAGAAGCGGCTTTTCAGATCGGAAGCCGTGGAGCAGGAGATCGCGCGCGTGTGCAGCCTGCTGACCAACGAGCGGTTGCGGTGGATGTTCGCCAACTGCTTCCCCAACACGCTCGACACCACGGTACACTACGGCGAGGACACAGCGGGAAATCCCGACACGTACGTCTACACGGGCGACATTGCGGCGATGTGGCTGCGCGATTCGGGAGCTCAGGTGTGGCCCTACGTGCAGCTGTGCGGTAAGGACGCGCAATTGCAGCGGATGATCGCGGGGGTTATCCGCCGCCAAATGAAACTCATCAATATCGACCCCTACGCCAACGCCTTCAACGTCGCGCCGACGGGCGTACACAACGAGACGGATTTCCCCGAGGCCGATCCGATGGTCTTCGAGCGCAAATGGGAGATCGACTCCCACTGCTATCCCATCCGCCTGGCGCACCACTACTGGAAGACGACGGGCGATGCGTCGGTTTTCGACGCCGTGTGGGTCGATGCCATGCGGGCCGTTCTCCGCACGCTGCGCGAACAGCAGATGAAGGAGGGGCCCGGGGACTATATCTTCCTGCGCACGACCGACCGGCAGCTCGACACGCGCTGCCACGTGGGGCGCGGCAATCCCGTGAAACCCGTGGGGCTGATCGCCTCGGCGTTTCGGCCCTCGGACGACGCCACGACCTTCGGGTTCCTCGTGCCCTCGAACTTCATGGCCGTCACGTCGCTGCGCAAAGCAGCCGAAATTCTGGCGACCGTAAACAATGAGAAGGAGCTCGCCGCGGAGTGTACGGCACTGGCCGACGAAGTGGCTGCGGCGCTGCAAAAATACGCCGTTGTCGAACATCCGGAGTTCGGGAAGATCTATGCTTTCGAGGTCGACGGTTTCGGCGGACGACAGCTGATGGACGACGCCAACGTACCGTCGCTGCTGGCGATGCCCTATCTGGGCGATGTGGAGCGCACGAACCCGATCTATGAAAATACCCGCCGCTTCGTGTGGAGCGACGGCAATCCTTACTTCTGGCGCGGTGCGGCGGGCGAGGGCATCGGAGGCCCCCATATCGGCGTGGAGATGATCTGGCCCATGAGCATCATGATGCGGGCCTTCACCTCCACCGACGACGAGGAAATCCGCGACTGCATCGTCTCGCTGATGACCACCGATGCCGGTACGGGTTTCATGCACGAGTCCTTCTCGCGCCACGACGCTGCGGATTACACCCGCGCGTGGTTCGCATGGCAGAACACGCTGTTCGGGGAGCTGATACTCAAACTCGTGAACGAAGGTAAAGCAGATTTGTTAAATTCCATCCGATAATGAAGAAATACGCATTCATCGTGCTGGCGGCCCTCGCTGCTGCCTGCGGTCATGTCCCTCACGACACCGGAACCGCGATTCGCCCCTCGGAATACGTCTCGACGCTGGTCGGCACCCAGTCGGACTATGCGCTCTCGACGGGCAATACCTATCCGGCGGTGGCTTTGCCGTGGGGAATGAATTTCTGGACGCCCCAGACGGGCCCGATGGGCGACGGGTGGGCCTACACCTACGGAGCGCATACCATCCGGGGCTTCAAACAGACCCACCAGCCCTCGCCGTGGATCAACGACTACGGGCAGTTTTCGCTGATGCCCGTGCGGGGCCGGGACAAACTCGGCGAGGAGTCGCGTCAGAGCTGGTTCTCGCACCAGTCGGAGACGGCGAAGCCCTACTATTATTCGGTTTACTTGGCCGACCACGACATCGTGGCCGAAATGACCCCGACGGAGCGCGCCGCCGTGATGCGCTTCACGTTCCCCGAATCGACGGAATCGGGCGTGGTCATCGACGCCTTCGACCGCGGCTCGCGCGTGGAGATCGTCGACGCGCAGACCGTTGCCGGCTATACGACACGTAACAGCGGCGGCGTGCCCGAGAATTTCCGCAACTGGTTCGTCATCCGCTTCGACAAGCCCTTCGCAGCCTTCGAGCTGACCGATGCCCCCGCCTCCTACGAGGCGGGTAGCCGAGAGCTCTATCCCGAAGGCGGCAAAGCGGTCGAAGGTGACCACGCCGTGGCTAAGGTACACTTTTCGACGGTGCGTGGCGAGCAGGTGACGGCCCGCGTGGCCTCGTCGTTCATCTCCGCGGAGCAGGCCCTGCGAAACCTCGAAACGGAGCTGGGAACGGATGATTTCGAAACGGTGAAGGCCCGGGCACAGGAACGCTGGGACGACGTGCTGGGACGTATCGAAGTCACGGGAGGAACTACGGATCAGTACCGCACGTTTTACTCGTGCCTCTACCGTTCGACGCTTTTCCCGCGCAAATTCTACGAGATCGACGCTGCGGGCAAACCTGTGCATTACAGCCCTTACAACGGCGAGGTGCTGCCTGGCTACATGTATACCGACACGGGATTCTGGGACACGTTCCGGAGCCTGTTCCCGCTGCTGAACCTCGTCTATCCGTCGGTCAACGCCGAGATTCAGGCCGGGCTGGCCAATGCCTACCGCGAGAGCGGCTTCCTGCCCGAATGGGCTTCGCCGGGACACCGCGGCTGCATGGTCGGAAACAACTCCGCATCCGTAGTCGCGGATGCAATACTCAAAGGCGTGACACCCGAAGAGGATGTAGCAACCCTCTACGGGGCGATGCTCGCGGGACGCGACAAAGTACATCTTACGGTAAGCTCCACGGGACGCCTCGGGCACGAATACTATAACACGCTGGGCTATGTACCCTACGATGCAGGCATCAACGAGAATGTCGCACGAACGCTCGAATATGCCTACGACGACTGGTGTATCGCGCAGGTGGCGAAAAAGCTGGGCCGGACCGAAGATGCGGAGCGGCTGGAAAAGGCCTCGCAGAACTACAAAAACCTCTTCGATCCTGAAACCAAGTTGATGCGCGGCCGCAATGCCGACGGGACGTTCCAGTCGCCGTTCAGCCCATACAAGTGGGGCGACGCATATACGGAGGGTAACGCCTGGCACTACACATGGTCGGTTTTCCACGACGTCGAAGGGCTCGCCGAGCTGATGGGCGGCGGGAAGGAGTTCTCGAAGATGTTGGATTCGGTATTCGTCGTCCCGCCGATCTACGACGACAGCTACTACGGCGTGCGCATCCACGAGATCACCGAAATGCAGGTGGCCAACATGGGCAACTACGCGCACGGCAACCAGCCTGCGCAGCACATGATCTACCTCTACGATTATGTCGGACAACCCTGGAAGGCGCAGTATTGGGTACGAGAAGTTATGGACCGGCTCTACTCCGCCAAGCCCGACGGATACTGCGGCGACGAGGACAACGGACAGACCTCGGCCTGGTACGTGTTCTCGGCCCTCGGGTTCTATCCCGTCTGTCCCGCATCGGACGAATATGCGGTGGGTTCGCCGCTCTTCAAAAAAGCGCTCATCCACCTCGAAAACGGCGAGACCGTGGAGATCGAAGCTCCCGGGAACGGCCCCGAGAACCGTTATGTCGGAAAGATGACACTCGACGGAAAGACTCTCGAACGAACTTTCCTGAAATACGGCGAACTGCTGAACGGAGCGAAGATCGCTTTCGAGATGCGGCCGGAACCGAACGACAGCCGCGGCACGAAAGCCGAAGACGCTCCCTATTCGATGAGCAACAGGGAATAAGGTCTTCAAAAGGCATATTCTTTTTCCGAGCCGGCCGTCCTGCCGAAGGACGGCTGGCTTTTTATAAACCGGACGACGATTATAATAAGCTGTGGGTATGCAGTACAGTCCTAACGGAAGAGAACGGTTGCATTTTCCGGATATGTTTTCTGCATTTGCAGTGACATGCTGAAAACACGGAACGTGTAAGTTTATTCTCGGTGTTCGATCGGGAAAATTCAACGGGAGAAGAGAATAAGCCGACATCTTCTCGCGTCGTATCCATCCGTGAATATGAGCGTGGGCTTGTTGTTTGTTTTATCCCGAGACTGTTCCGGATTCCAGTACTTATTAAAATAAGCTTTCGGCGCCATCGCTTCTCTGTCTTTTTTCGGGCCGTCGGGGTATGGACGGAACTTTTTCGAAGCCTATGGAAAAATTGGTTTTGCCGGCGTGCATCGTGCTGTGTGCAGGGAGTGTGTCGGCGCGGAATGCAGGGATCTATTGCTTCTTCGCCGACGGAGCGAACTCCGTCTATGAGGTCGAAAATCTCAGGGTCGCCATCGGTGTCGACGGCGGAAATCCTTGTCGGGTGGTGGCGAACAAGTTCTGTGACCGGACGTCGGACGCCTCCGATTTCATGGGAATCGGTTTCAGGTCTTGGAAGTTTGCCCGAGGGGTGGCCTTCTTCAAGTAGAAGAAAATTTTAAATGTACTTTTCGTAGGTAACCAATTGGGTTGTAAAACTACTGACTCCGCTGTTTGTCTTACTGGATCTTTATATTTAGTAAAAGAATTACGGATAAATCGTTGCCTGTCGGGATCGGAGGTTTTCAGGTTCAGCTACCTGTTCCGGAACCGGTTTTAGGCTGTTTTCAGCCATACCCTGAAAAAGAAAAATCCTGCAAGTATTTGATCTTGCAGGATTTGTCGTTTTGTTGCCGCCTGTCGGCTCCAAATTTGGCGGAGAGGACGAGATTCGAACTCGTGGTGCCGGTTGCCCAGCACGTCGGTTTAGCAAACCGGTGGTTTCAGCCACTCACCCACCTCTCCGATTCTGTGGATGCGTGCCGCTGACTTTCAGCAAACGCGGAGCAAAAGTAAGTCAAAAATGCGGAATTACCAAATAAAATCGGTTTCTTTTTCTTCTGCGGGATTTTTTTGCATTCCGTTTCGCGGTCGAACCGCCCGAAGAAAGGACGACAGGATACCGTGTGCAGACCGGTACGGGGGGCTTGCGCCGGTCTGCGACTGTATGGGCCGGTCAGGGCATCCACTCGACGATGCCCGTGAGCGGGTGTGTACGCCGCCACTCGGCGAAGGCGTCGTAGGTGCGCACGCCGTCGCGCAGCACGGCCACGTAGTATTCGATGCCGGCGATCTTCACGTCGTCGGGCGTGTCGTATTTGAGTTGCAGGATGGCGCGCCGCGTCACGGGTGTCAGCGCGGCGGCGATCCGGTCGGCCACACGTTCGAAATAACCGTCGTAGCGCGAACCCCGCACGATGTGGATCATGTCGAGCTGCCACTCGTCGCCGTCGCGATCGCGGTACGTCGCGTGCCATTCGACGCACGCCTCGTCGGTTGCGAGCAGGTTGCGGCACTCGATGCGACCCACGGCCGGATCGGCTGCCAGCTGCGCCATTGCCGCGAAGCTCTCTTCCAGGCGCAGCGGCGACGAATAGATGTGGAAGTCGATGTCGCGGTGCTTCATCAGCAGGCCCGACCGCAGCGATCCGACCTGTCGCACCTCGGCGCCGACCGACCGCCATATCTCCGCGAGCCGCGAGTCGCGGATGACCTCTTCCGCCCGCAACCGGTTGCGGCGGGCGATCCGTTCGATGGTATCCATGATGTTTCGGGATGATTTCGAGACGCGAAGATACGCAAGTTTTCCGGTTCCGCCGTATCCTCCGGTGCGATTTTGCGTGCGGGTGCCCGTTTTTCGCGCCATGCGGGACATTCCGTCCGTGCCGCTGCGATTTTTGCCGTCCGGCGGCGCGGCGTTGTACGTTCTGCATTTTTTTTGTACATTTGCATGATATTTCCACAGGTATGTCAGAACAGGATAACATCATAAAAGAGATAGAAGGCCGGGAGTACAAGTACGGTTTCACCTCCGACATCGAGACCGAGACGATTCCGCGCGGCCTGAGCGAGGAGGTCGTGCGCCTGATCTCGGCCAAGAAGGGCGAACCGGAGTGGATGACCGAGTCGCGCCTGCGGGCCTACCGCCACTGGCTCAAGATGGAGCCGCCGACGTGGGCGCACCTCCGCATTCCGGAGATCGATTTCCAGGACATCATCTATTACGCTGCGCCCAGGGTGCGTCCCAAACTGGGCTCCATGGACGAGGTCGACCCCGAGCTCAAACGCACGTTCGACAAGCTGGGCATCCCCTTGGAGGAGCAGATGCAGCTGGCGGGCGTGGCCGTCGATGCCGTCATGGACTCCGTGTCGGTCAAGACCACTTTCAAGGAGACGCTCTCCGAGAAGGGAATCATCTTCTGTTCGATCTCGGAGGCGATCCGCGACTATCCCGATCTCATCAAGAAATACCTGGGCAGCGTGGTGCCCTGCACCGACAACTACTATGCGGCGCTCAACGCGGCGGTCTTCTCCGACGGATCGTTCTGCTACATTCCCAAAGGGGTGCGCTGTCCGATGGAGCTGTCGACCTACTTCCGCATCAACGCCGAGGGTACGGGACAGTTCGAACGCACGCTCATCGTCGCCGACGAAGGGGCCTACGTGAGTTATCTGGAAGGGTGTACCGCCCCGCGGCGCGACGAGAACCAGTTGCACGCCGCCGTGGTGGAGATCGTCGTCGAGCGCGACGCCGAGGTGAAATACTCGACCGTCCAGAACTGGTATCCGGGCGACAAGGAGGGGCGCGGCGGCATCTACAACTTCGTCACCAAGCGCGGACTGTGCCGCCAGAACGCCCGCCTGTCGTGGACGCAGGTCGAGACCGGCTCGGCGATCACGTGGAAATATCCCAGCTGCGTGCTGCTGGGCGACAATTCGGTGGGGGAGTTCTATTCGGTGGCGATGACCAACCATTTCCAGCAGGCCGACACCGGTACCAAGATGATCCATATCGGCCGCAACACCCGCAGCCGGATCGTCTCGAAGGGTATTTCGGCCGGCCGGAGCGAGAACTCCTACCGCGGGCTGGTCAAGGTGGCGCGCAGCGCGGAGGGGGCGCGCAACTATTCGCAGTGCGACTCGCTGCTGATCGGCTCCGCATGCGGGGCGCATACCTTTCCCGAGATCGCGTGCAGCAACCGCACGGCGATCGTCGAGCACGAGGCCACGACTTCGAAGATCTCCGACGAACAGCTTTTCTATTGCAACCAGCGCGGCCTGTCGACCGAGGACGCCGTGGGACTGATCGTGAACGGATTCGCCAAAGAGGTGATGGTCAAGCTGCCGATGGAATTCGCTGTCGAGGCACAGAAATTATTATCTATCAGCCTTGAAGGTTCGGTAGGTTAAAGTAGAATTTAAACAGACGAAATATGCTTTCCGTAAAGAATTTACACGCTTCGGTCGACGACAAGGAGATCCTGCGGGGCATCGACCTCGACGTGAAGGCCGGCGAGGTACATGCGATCATGGGGCCCAACGGTTCGGGCAAGAGCACGCTGGCGTCGGTACTGGCCGGAAACGAGAAGTTCACCGTGACGGCAGGATCGGCGACTTTTCAGGGGCACGACCTGCTGGCGATGTCGATCGAGGATCGGGCGCGGCTGGGGTTGTTCCTCGGCTTCCAGTATCCGGTCGAGATTCCCGGCGTGTCGATGGCCAATTTTATGAAGATGGCCGTTCAGGAACAACGTAAATATCGTGGTGAAGAGGCTCTTACGGCCTCTCAATTCCTGCGCTTGATGAAGGAGAAGAGCGCCGTCGTGGAGCTCGATCCGAAGCTGATGTCGCGCTCGGTGAACGAAGGTTTTTCGGGCGGCGAGAAGAAGAAGAACGAGATTTTCCAGATGGCGGTGCTCGCGCCGAAGCTGGCCATTCTCGACGAGACCGATTCGGGGCTGGACATCGATGCACTGCGCATCGTCGCCACGGGTGTGACGAAGCTTCGCACGTCCGAAAACGCTACGGTGGTCATCACGCACTACCAGCGTCTGCTGGACTATATCGTTCCCGACTACGTGCATGTGCTCTACAAGGGGCGCATCATCCATTCGGGCGACAAGTCGCTGGCGCTCAAACTCGAAAAGGAGGGCTACGACTGGCTTATCAACGATTACAGGGAGGCGTGATGGAGCGGTTGGATTGGATCGGAGGCGAGGGGTTCGAGGCGTTGCGCGGCCAACGCGCTGCGCTGGTCGACGGACCGGTCTATACGTTGCTCGACCCGACGGAATATGCCGTCGCGGTGGGTGAGGGCGATCGGGCACGGTTGGTCATCGTCCACACGAAACCTGAGTCGGCGACATTGAGCATCGATGTAGGTGAGAATGCGAAACTTTCTGTCGTCGAGATGTTTATTGACGAGGCTTTCGTCGAATGTTCGATCCATCAACAAGGCGGGAGCCTTTGCGAGGTGACGATGGCCGAGCTGACGAGTGCCAACGTGAGTTACCGCATCGATCTCGACGGTGCGTTCGCCCGCAGTGAACTGGACGGTCTGTTTCTGGCTGCGGACAAGGAGCATTGCGAGGTCGGTGTGCGGGTCAGTCACAACGTACCCGATTGCAGCAGCCGTTCGCTCGTCAAGGGCGTTGCGGGCGGCGAGGCGACCGGCGCCTTTCAAGGTTTGGTCTACGTGGCGCCCGGCGCGCAGCGTACCGACGCGCAGCAGACGAGCCGCAACGTCGAACTCTCGACCGGCGCGCGCATCGTCGCCAAGCCCCAGTTGGAGATCTATGCCGACGACGTGAAGTGTACGCACGGCGCCACGGTGGGGCAGATGGACGACGAGGCGATCCTCTACATGCGGCAGCGCGGCCTGAGCGAACAACAGGCACGGCGGTTGCAGATGGAGGGATTCGTCGCGGCGATTGCGGCGCATTGTGCCGTCGAACCGCTTTGCGAGGAACTTTATCGGAGGATCGTGGCGAAACTCGAACGGATGTAGGAATGTTTGATGTTGAAAAGATACGTGCGGATTTTCCGCTGCTCTCGACCGAGGTATACGGCCGCCCGCTGGTCTACCTCGATAGCGGGGCTACGGCGCAGAAGCCTCGTTGCGTGATCGATACGGTCGATTACCTGCACCGGGAGTTGAACGCCAATATCCACCGCGGCGTACATCGTCTGGCCGAGGAGGCGACGGAGCGTTACGAAGCGGCGCGCGACCGTATCCGCGCCTTTATCGGCGCCGCGCACCGCGAGGAGGTGATCTTCACGGCGGGGGCGACGGCATCGCTCAACACGGTGGCCTACGCATGGGGCGATACGTTCCTGCGGGCGGGCGACAATATCGTCGTGAGCGAGATGGAGCACCATTCGAACCTCGTTCCGTGGCAGGCGGTCGCGTTGCGCAAGGGGGCCGAATTGCGAATGCTGCCCTTCGACGATGCGGGACGGTTGATGACCGAACGACTCGACGGACTGATCGACGGCCGCACGCGCATGGTAGCCGTCACGCAGGCATCCAACACGCTCGGCACACGGCCCGATCTGCGTCCGATCGTGGAGGCGGCGCACGCCGTGGGCGCACTGGTGTGCGTGGACGGATGCCAAGGCATCGTTCACGGCGGCGCGGATGTCGCGGCGCTGGGGTGCGACTTCTATGCCTTTTCGGGACACAAGCTCTACGGCCCGACCGGTATCGGCGTGCTCTACGGGCGGCGCGAACTGCTCGATGCGATGCCTCCGTTCCTCTACGGCGGCGATATGGTGGATCGGGTGTCGTTCGGGGGGACGACCTATGCGCCGCTTCCGCTGAAATTCGAAGCGGGCACGGCCAATTTCGTCGGGGCGATCGGGCTGGGCGAGGCGATCCGTTACCTGGAACAGTTCGATCCGGCCGAGATAGAGACTTACGAACGGGAGTTGCTGAGCTATGCCGCCGAACGGCTTTCGGCCGTCGACGGGTTGCGGATCTACGGCGCGACACCCGACAAATGCGCGATCGTGTCGTTCACGGTCGAGGGGACGCACCCCTACGACGTGGGGATGATCCTCGACAAGCTGGGGATCGCCGTGCGCACGGGCCAGCATTGCGCCGAACCGGTGATGACCCATTACGGGGTGCCGGGCATGTGCCGGGCGTCGCTTGCGATGTACAACACGCGCGGGGAGATCGATGCGCTTGCAGCCGGCGTCGAACGTGCCGTGAGGATGTTGCGCTGAGCGCGAAAGAACCATTTCGTTAAGCCGAGCGCAGAGCCGAACTTGTTCGGGCTATGCCGAGGCGAGAAATGGACGAAAGAAATTCAACCATTTCGTTAAGCCGAGTGCAGAGCCGAACTTGTTCGGGCTGTGCCGAGGCGGGGAAATGGACGAAAAAAATTCAAGATAAATCTACTGCCTGAATTTATGTTTATCGTACTCGAAGGATTGGACGGAGCGGGCAAGTCGACCCAGATCCGCATGTTGCAGGAGCTTTTCGCACGGCGCGGCGTCGCGTGCCGTTACCTCCATTTCCCGCGTTTCGACGCGCCGGTTTTCGGCGATCTGATCGCCCGTTTCCTGCGCGGCGAACTGGGGACCGTCGAGGCGGTCGATCCCTATCTGGTGGCGCTGCTCTTCGCCGGCGACCGGGGCGATGCGGCGGCTGAGATCCGGCAGTGGCTCGCTTCGGGCGAAGCCGTGGTGCTGGACCGTTACGTCTATTCGAACGTGGCGTTCCAGTGCGCGAAACTCTCGTCGGAGGAGGAACGCCGTGCGCTCAAACGCTGGATTCTCGATACGGAGTACGGCTATTACCGGCTCCCGCGTCCCGACGTGTCGCTGTTTCTGGACGTTCCTTTTTCGTTCACCGAGCGCAAACTGACGCAGGCGCGCGAGGGCGGCGACCGCGACTACCTGCAAGGGGCGCACGACATCCACGAGGCGTCGCTCGATCTGCAACAGCGCGTGCGCGGGGTTTACCTCGATGCCGCGCGCGAGGATGCGGCGTTCCGCGTCGTCGACTGCTGCGCGCCGGACGGCTCGATGGAGACGCCCGAACGGATCTTTTCGAAAATCGAAGCGGCGCTCGCCCCGCTCCTAAACGCTGCCGCCGATGCGTAACAGGGCTTTCAAATGGTTGTCCCATGCCTGCCGGATCGTGCTGGGCGTGACCTTCATCTTTTCGGGATTCGTCAAGACCGTCGATCCGTGGGGTACGGCGATCAAGATACAGGAGTACCTTTCGATCTACGGGCTGGAATCGCTGAGCGGTCTGCGTTTCGGCTTTTCGATCTGGCTGTGCGGCGCCGAGCTGATGATGGGGCTCATGCTGCTTTTCAAGGTGCGCATCCGGCTGATCTCGATTTTCGCGCTGGCTTCGATGATCTTCTTCACTGTGCTGACCTTCCTGAGCGCCACGTGGCTGCCGGTCGAGGACTGCGGCTGTTTCGGCGATGCCGTCAAGCTCACGCCGTGGGAGACGTTCGCCAAAAATCTGGTGTTGTTGCCGCTGTCGGTCGTCGTCTGGTGGCGCTACCGCCGCGACCGTATCTTCGCCTTCTCGAAGGCGGAGGTGGGGTGCACCGTGCTCTTCTTCTCCTTGGCCATGGGGCTGGGCATCTACTGCTATGCGCATCTGCCGCTGATCGATTTCAGACCCTTCAAGGTGGGGGTGAATATCTACGAGGCGATGAACGCCTATTCGGCGGACCCCGGGCCGCAGGCGGGGAAGACGGTGCTGATCTATCGCGACCGGCAGACGGGGCGTCTGCACGAATTTTCGCTCGACGATACCGAGTGGCAGGATGCCGGGCGTTGGGAGTGGGTCGATACCCGTACCGAAGAGCTAGACGAGCCGAAGGTCGATCCCACGCTGTCGGAGTTCTCGCTGCGTGATGCCGAGGGCGACGCCACCGAGTCGTTGCTGACTCGCTCGGGGCGGGTCTACATGCTCTGTGTCACCGATTCCGAGGGGTTGGACGCTCCCTGTGAACGCCGCTTCCGCGGCGTGGTGGAGCGAGCTGCAGCCGAAGGGGCTCTGGCGGTCTGCCTCACGCCCGAACGGCTCCGCGGCGTGACCTATCGTTCGTTCGCCGGAAGTGCGGCCGTGCGCTGTTATAATATCGACGCGACCACGCTCAAAACCATGTTGCGCGCTTTCAACGGAATGGTCGTGCTCGACGACGGCACAATCGTGGAGAAACGCAACTGCCGCGACATCCGTTGACGGCGTGTGCTGAAATACGATTGCGGGGCCGGCATATTTTGCCGGCTCCGCTCTGTTTTCGAGCTGTTTCCGTTAGGGATTCTCTGCAAAGAAGCTTATTTTGACTTCGCCGAAGATACTCCTGCTCGGCAAATTGCAAACTGTGTTTGCATTTGCTCTCACTTATTCGTATCTTTGACTTCGTCGAAGATACTCCCGCTCGGCAATGTTCAAATAAATT
>ERZ857972.1552-NODE-1552-length-12505-cov-8.655663_pt1 | contig 12505 bp, 14 predicted proteins | sample MGYA00519757_ERZ857972 | MGnify/ENA primary metagenome ERZ857972 (study PRJEB31778, sample SAMEA3449383) | human gut metagenome | biome: human gut; feature: human-associated habitat; material: faeces | place: United Kingdom | collected 2010/2012 ...
CTGTTTCACCTCGACCTCCCCAAGTATGGGCTTCAAGCTGTGGAAAAGCTTCTTTTGAATCTAAATGGTCCTGATAGGATTCTAAAACGAAACTGACCTTGTTTAGGTCATCACGGTAGAGTTCTCTACCATACTGAAGGCCATGAAGAAAATCTTCTGGTTCTTTCCCCTCAACAGACGCTACAGATTGCCCCTTTTGAATAGCGTAAGTCTTAAGCGTCTCACGTGCCCGCTCCCGAAAATCAGGACTGGCAAAGAGACCGTTATTACTCTCAAGATAAAAAGCTAGATGACGTTGGGTCAACCAATCCACAATCTTAGCCGCATCTTCCTTAGAAATCAGCTCATGCATGAGGACTTGGCCATGATGCTCTACATAAGAGCCATTACCACCAATCATCCTATCCAAGCCAATTTCCCATAATTCTGGCTGCATTTCTGCCTTACTACGACCAGTACAAACATAGACCAGATTGCCCTTTTCACGGGCCTGACGAATAGCCTTGATTGCTGATTCTGGAATGCGGTTATGATAATCCACCAAGGTCCCATCAACATCTAAAAAAATAAGTTTTGACATGTTTTCACCTCGAGTCTTCTTTTACTTTATTATACCCTGATACTGCTACAGGAGATACTACTATCCTTGGACAAACTGATACTATCCTACGATAGTATTGTCTCCAATCCAATGCATTGCCATTTTGCATGAAAGAAGCTATGATGAAAGTATGAATGATTTAAAAACACTACTGAATCACCTGCCCTATAAATTAGCAGCCTATGATGCCCAAGGAAACTTTCTCTACGACAACGGTGGCGCTGACGGTAGTTTCTTCCCCCGTGAGCCTGAAAATCTGCCCGATTGGATCATGTCTGAAGTTCTAGCATCTCCTACCAAAGAAAGAAGTTATCAGATTCCAACAGACAGTTTTGATCAAGTCCTCATCCAGACCTACCAAGCTGCTATCGACAACGAAGGAAAGGTCCTAGGATTTTGGGAGACTATTTATGATTTGAAGCAACCTCTCAAGACCTATCTGGATAACTCTGCTCAAGCTCTTGTCGCCTGGTCTGATGCCACTAGTGGCGCTAGTTTCAAGGAGGAAACTGACTTTTAAGCTAAATTTCTTGCTTTAATAAATGAAAAATTCACTTAATTCAAGACTAGCTCAAAACACCCTTATTCATAAAATGTGCCTAAGTCAGCACTACAAAGGCTTTTTGAAAATCAGTCACTTTAATATCTCTCACAGAATTTACAAACACTCTATTTTGCATTTTTGCGCTATTTAAGGTAGAATGGGAGTAATGAGAAAAAGAATAAAACCGATCGTTGTTTACGTGGTTCTAGCTCTTTTAGGATTAGCATTAGTTATTGCAAATATTCACAATACGTCCAAACAGCAGGCGCATCTCCAAAACGTGAAATCTGCTATTCCTTATGCTACTACACCAAAAACAACAACCAGTAGTACATCTAGCAGTTCCGACGAGGAGCTGATACTCAATCCCATTATCGACCTTTCAGGGTGGCAACTACCTCAGGATATCGATTACGATGTCTTGTCAAATCATATTTCTGGTGCTATCGTCCGCGTCTTCGGTGGATCACTGATTAGTAAGGATAGCAATGCCGCTAGTTCGAATGGGGTCGACAAATCTTTTAAAACACATATCAAAGAACTCAAAAAACGTGACGTTCCAGTTGCCGTCTATTCCTACGCTCAAGGTACTTCTGTCAAGGAGATGAAGGAAGAAGCTCGTATTTTCTACAAAAATGCTTCTCCATACAAACCTACTTATTACTGGATCGACGTTGAAGAAGAAACCATGTCCAACATGGAGCAAGGTGTCCAAGCCTTTCTCGCTGAGCTCAAACGTCTAGGAGCTGAAAACGTTGGTCTCTATATTGGTGCTTACTTCATGCTTGAGCAAGAAGTTTCAACTAAAAATTTTGATGCTGTTTGGATTCCAGCCTACGGTACCGATTCTGGTTATTATGAGGCTTTACCAAATACTGAAATCGACTATGACCTTCACCAGTATACGTCACAAGGAAGCCTGCCTGGTTTCGATAATATCCTAGATCTTAACCAAATCAATCCTGAGAAAAACAAACGTAAAACCTTTGAAAAACTCTTTGGTAAGATTAAGCAAAAACCAACTAAAAATAAGAAGACTACTTCGACAAGTTCATCTAGTAGTCAGTAAAAACCAGTGTCTAAGGCACTGGTTTTCTTCTTGTCAAATTGGCTTAGGCGTGCTCGGATGAATGTGTTATAATGGATGGTAGAAATGTATAACTTTAAAAGGAGATATGACAATGGCTAAGAAAGGCAAAGTCAAGAAGACCTTGGTTGACCAAATTCTTGATAAAGCTAATATTGACCATGATAGCTTATCCTTCAATGGTTTAGAAGGGGAGCTTCCAGAAGATGTGGCGCGTGAGAGCATTTATAAAACCCTCGCCCTTAAGGGAGATAAGACAGGACCAGTCATCGGCATCGTCCCTATCACCGAACACCTGTCTGAAAAGAAATTAGCTAAAATTTCAGGGAACAAGAAAGTTCAAATGATTCCACAAAAGGATCTCCAAAAAACAACTGGCTATGTTCACGGAGCTAACAACCCAGTGGGAATTCGCCAAAAGCACAATTTCCCTATTTATATCGATCAATCTGCCCAAGAAGCTGGCTTCCTTATTGTCTCAGCGGGAGAAATTGGGCGTTCTATTCGTATCAATAGTCAAGATCTTGCTGATTTTGTTAATGCTGAATTTGCTGATATTAAGGAGTAATCATGAAACTGTATTTTGTACGTCACGGTAAAACCGAGTGGAACTTGGAAGGCCGACTTCAAGGCGCCAAGGGAGACTCGCCTTTGCTTAAAGAATCTATCGAACAAGTACGTGAGTTAGGTCACTATCTCAGTGACACACATTTTGACTTGATCTTCTCAAGTGACCTACCACGTGCTAAAAAAACCACTGAACTCATCATGGAGTCTCAAAAGCCTAAAGTTAAAGTTACCTACACTAAAGCTCTGCGTGAATGGCAACTTGGTAAACTGGAAGGGCAAAAAATTGCACTCGTTCAGGCCATCTATCCAAAAGAAATGGATGCCTTCCGTCATAACCTAGCCAACTTCCGTGCTAATGACTTCCAAGCTGAGTCTGTTTACCAGACAACCAAACGTGTGGCCGAATTTATTAAAACACTTAAAGATAGTGATGCTAAAAATGTCCTCATCGTTGGTCACGGAGCTAACTTAACGGCTTCTATCCGTACCCTCCTTGGTTTTGAACCTGGTCTTCTTCGTAAGGCAGGAGGTCTTGACAATGCTTCTGTCACTATTCTCGAAACCAATGATTTCGAGCACTTCACTCTTAAATGTTGGAATGATACGTCCTATATGGATGAACAAAACAAGATCAGCTAAATCAGCGACTGACTTCATAAGACAAGCGATCCTGAACAAGGGTCGCTTTTTAGCAGTCAAAAAGCCCCTAAATCTATTACTTTAAGAGCTTCACTTTCATTATTTCCAACTCGGTTCCTCTGGCAAACGGTCTAATTCAACACCAAATCCTCGAGCCAAATCATCTAATTCCTTTTCGAAAACATCTAGTTCCTGTAAGACAAGATCATACTGTCCTTCAGACAATAAACGCTTAAAACGAAGACCACGACTCAAAACAAATTCCATATCTATTTTGACAGTTCTATGGACATGTTCCCAATAGTTGTTAGCAAACTCTCTTTGCTTTTCTTCTGCATTAAGGTGGTCTGATAATGCATTATAGGAATCCCAGGCAAGGCACTTCATCTGCTCTGCATCTCTAATACCTTCGAAGAGATCGTCACGTTTGGCTTCGAGTGCTTCTACCTCTTTTCTCAATGCATCACGCTCAGCACTTAGTGCTTCAATATCATGTTTTAAGTTGTTGATTTCTACCATTTTCAAACTCCTTATCTCACGTTCTAGACAATAAAACGGCCATACGAGGCCGCTCTATTATCTTCCATATTTCATACGAAGGATTTTTTCCTGGTTCGCATTCAAACGAAGAAGGATAACCACTTTATCAATACTCATATTGCTCTCAAGAAGACGTTCAGCCGCCATCATAAGACCATTATTGATACCTAGTTGAAGGACTGGATTTTCATTATCATTGATATCAAAGATATATTTGTTATTTGGAAGATCGAAAAGGACTTTTACCGCTCCAAAGAGTTGCTCAAAATTGTCGATTTCCAAGTCGAAGACTGGCTTAGTACCTGGTTTGAGGCTACGTCCACGGTGGTTAAACCACATAGAATGCCAGCCACCATTGAAGGCACCCATGACATCATTGTCATAAGAATCTCCAACGTAGAGCGTCGTCGATGGATTCATATCAAATTGCTCAGCTGCGAGGTTGAAGATTTCCTTCTCAGGCTTTTGGAAACCTGTCGCCTGACTGACGATGACACGCTTAGGGTCCACATAATCATAAAGTCCCAACTTCTTGACCTTCTTAAGTTGGTGCTCTGTTGGTCCATTGGTAATAATACCCATAGGAACATTTTTTTCCTTGAGAAAATCAAGGGTCATGCGCATCTCATCAAGCATGGTGATATTTTCCAACTCATGCTCGTAAACCTCTTGGAAATGGTTACCCGTTTCTTCATCAATTTCACGGTAGCCAAACTCCAAAAGGGTCTCTTTACAGCGCCAAAAACGGAAATACTCAGTTGTCCACTCACCAGCCATTACACGTGGAAAACCAACATCAGAATAGTGGCGGAAACGAATGTAGGCTTGATTCATGTGGCTCATATCAAAGTCAGGGAAACATTTTTCCATGGCAATACGATAAGGTGCCTGTTGGTCATAAATAGTATCGTCAACGTCAAAAACAATAGAAGTAATCATCTGTCCGTTCTTTCTTATATCATTCTCTTGTCAGGGACTTAGATAAATTAGGAAACTAAGAACTAAACTACTACATGAGTCAGCTCCTAATTTAATCTTCAGTCTTGCAAAAGTAAGCTTTTAGTCAACTGTCTAGGGCAATCTTACTCGTCTGTTTTTTAACTAAGATGCAATTGCCCAAACAGTCTTATTATACCGTTTTTACCCTTTCTTTTCAATTTTCGACCCCACTTAAGGAAAGATTATTCGCGTTTTGAAGATAGAAAAAGGTTTGGAACAATTTGTCCCAAACCTAATGCATCTTGTCATATTTAGACGCTTATTTAATTTCTTTAAAGGTCATTTTTTGTTTGACTTCACCCTGACCACCTTTAGCAATCTGGTAATAGAAATCCTTTGAAGTGAAGTGGTCACCATAAGCAAAGACCTTGTTGTACTGCCATTGTGACAATTGATCATCCTCTTTTTTACCAAGAGTCAAAGTAGTTTTTGTCACACTGTATTCCCACTTAGCTGTTTGGTCATTATAGGCCTTGTCAAAATCAGTCTGACTCTTAGCAGCATTAACCACTGTCGTACGATCCTGACTCACAAGCGCCTTATTACCACCCTCTTGGAAGGCTACATACATGACACGATTATTGACCTCACCGTTTAGAGTACTTGAGTATTGGTAAACCTTACCAGGTACAACACTATCTAAATGGTGTGTTCCCCAGTAATAGAAAGCACCAAATCCAGCTCCCGTAACCAAGAGACAAGCAAGAACAACACTAATAATGATATTTCTCTTTGACATGTCTTGCCCCTCTCTATTCGTCACCAGTTAGGTCAGAGAAAGTTGCCTCTGAGTCTGTTTCAGTGTGGCTTGTAGAACTTGATGATGAGCTTGAACTCATGCGTGTTTCTGTTTGAGAATCATCACTTGATGAAGCCTTAGATTCAGATGATTTTTCAGTGCTTGATGATGAACTTTCTTTTTCTTTGTAAACATCAACGTTGAAAGCCCACTTATCACCCTTATAACTTACCTGAATTTGAGCATATTTTGCCTTGATAAGATCTGACAGCTTACTATCACTGTTAAGAGCATCAAAAATCTTTTGAGCGAGGGCTTTGGCATTGGCTTCAGTTTTGGCACCATCTTTAGGTCCATCTACAATGTCTTTAGACTTAGGTGTTTCACCTTGCAGGTAAAGGGCTGTGCTTTCAGTGTCCTTCTTAGCGGTAGCATTTACACCAGTCTTATCATCTTCATGTGAGAAGAATTTCCATGCAGGACTACCTGAGCGATTTTGTCGATAAATATTTGAGAATTCTTCTTGAACCTTGTCTTGGAAAGCATCATCAGTCAATTCTTTTTCCTTAGAACTTTCTGTACTTGCTTTACTTTCACTACTGCTTGCTGTTGAGCTTGATGATGAAGATGATGAGCCACTTGTTGAACTTGATGAAGCATCTTTAGATTCTGATGATGTCGAAGATGAATCCTTGCCATCTTTAGACTCTTTAGTATCTTTGTCTTTATCGTTATTATTGTTAGTAGTGCTATTTGAGAATGAAACGCTATTGTCAGAATTATCTGGAGCGTAGATCACTGTATTCTTAGAATGGTCATCAGAGACAAAAGTGCTATTATTGATAATCACTCGGTTGTTATCACCGTAGTAGTTGTTGATAACAATCTTAGAATGTGCACAACGGTAACCATTACCAGTCACATGATAACCTGCTGGTACATCACCATCACGTTTCAAGATGAGGACATCACCTGCAAAGATAAGATCAATATTCTGAATATTGTTATCGTAGGCTAATTTTTCAATAGAAATTCCAGTCGCTTGAGAGATTCCCCACAAGGTATCTCCCCATTGAATCACGTACTGTTGACCATCTAACTGCTGTGGATTGATATTCTGAGTTGTCAAATTATTTGTAATTTGTTCAGGTGTGCTGGCAATCCAGTTTGTAATATCAGCAGCGTGAGCACTCGTTTGATTTTGATAAAAGCTATCTGCTAACACAGATACCGTAGGCATCCCAATAGGTGCTAGTAAAGCGCCAAGCATCACGGCTTTACTAACATAATTTTTCTTTTTCATCGTATTTCCTCCTTATATCATACGAAACTTACTTTGCTATTGTACACCCTTTTTATTATATTTGTCAATAAATTCTATAACTTTCTAATCAAAGATTAATGCTAGTTAACGATTTGTCCTAAAAATAGACAAATCCTAGCTTTATTTATCTGACATTTAATCATTTGTCCTATCTTTAGAAGGTGATTTATGATACAATAATTACGACTATTTTATGGAGGACTAACATGTCAAATCAACACATGGAAGAATTGAACGATCAACAGATTGTCCGTCGTGAAAAAATGGCGGCCTTGGCTGAACAAGGAATTGATCCTTTTGGTAAGCGATTCGAACGCACAGCTACATCTGGTCAATTAAAAGAAAAATACGCTGACAAAACAAAAGAAGAATTGCACGAAATCAACGAAACTGCTACAATCGCAGGTCGTTTGATGACTAAACGTGGCAAAGGTAAAGTTGGCTTCGCCCACATCCAAGACCGCGATGGTCAAATCCAAATCTACGTGCGTAAAGATGCTGTCGGTGAAGAAAACTACGACATCTTCAAGAAAACTGACCTTGGTGACTTCCTCGGCGTCGAAGGTGAAGTTATGCGTACAGATATGGGAGAACTTTCTATCAAGGCTACTCATATCACGCACTTGTCTAAAGCCCTTCGCCCATTGCCTGAGAAATTCCACGGACTTTCAGACGTTGAAACCATCTACCGTAAACGTTACCTCGATTTGATTTCTAACCGTGAAAGCTTTGACCGCTTTGTCACACGTTCAAAAATCATTTCTGAAATCCGTCGCTACCTCGATGCTCAAGGTTTCCTTGAAGTCGAAACACCTGTTCTTCACAATGAAGCTGGTGGTGCTGCTGCTAAACCTTTCATCACTCACCACAATGCACAAAACATCGATATGGTGCTTCGTATCGCGACTGAGCTCCACCTCAAACGTCTCATCGTTGGTGGTATGGAACGCGTTTACGAAATCGGACGTATCTTCCGTAACGAAGGTATGGATGCCACTCACAACCCTGAGTTCACATCTATCGAAGTTTACCAAGCTTACGCTGACTTCCACGATATCATGAACTTGACTGAAGGTATCATCCAACACGCTGCTAAAGCGGTTAAAGGTGATGGACCTATCAACTACCAAGGAACTGAAATCAAGATCAACGAACCATTCAAACGCATCCACATGGTTGATGCAATCAAGGAAATCACTGGCGTTGACTTCTGGCAAGACCTGACTTTGGATGAAGCCAAAGCAATCGCTGCAGAAAAGAATGTTCCAGTTGAAAAACACTACACTGAAGTTGGTCACATCATCAACGCCTTCTTCGAAGAATTCGTTGAAGAAACATTGATTCAACCAACTTTCGTTTACGGTCACCCAGTTGCTGTGTCTCCATTGGCTAAGAAAAACCCAGAAGACCCACGCTTCACTGACCGTTTCGAACTCTTCATCATGACAAAAGAGTACGGAAATGCCTTCACCGAATTGAACGACCCAATCGATCAATTGTCACGTTTCGAAGCACAAGCTGCTGCTAAAGAACTCGGTGACGACGAAGCAACAGGCATCGACTACGACTACGTTGAAGCTCTCGAATACGGTATGCCACCAACAGGTGGACTCGGAATCGGTATCGACCGTCTCTGCATGCTTCTCACTGACACTACAACCATCCGTGATGTCTTGTTGTTCCCAACGATGAAATAATAATCATATCCCATTATTGAATAATGGGATATTTTTATATGAGGTATAAACGTGTTTAAAAAAATGAAGTCCCTTTTTAAGAAAAAATCAACTGTGGTTGAACAGTCTGAGACAAAGATCGAAGAAAGTCAATTAGACTTTCCCATAGACCGTGCAGATTATTTTTTCGATCACGCACTTGTATTTTATTGTGAAGAAAATAATATCCCTTCAGAAAAACTAAGCCAATCAGACATGCTAGAGATTAGTAAAAGAGCTGCTTTTCATCTCAGTATCTTCGTCGCCTGGCTAGCAAAACATGATTTTCTGAATCCCCAAAGTGATGGATTTAACCTTGAGGATGCACAAAAACTCAAGAATGAAACGATTACGGGTACAGACTATCTCTTTAAATATCTTGATGAAAAACTCTATTCAACTGATATCAGTAACACACTCCTTCCCTTCATCTCTGATTTTTATGAAGATTACATGGATTTCTGTTATACAGTCTTGGTTGATGATGTTGCTAGAACTGAATTTGACTGGAAAATCTATCACTTGGTTGAAGATGATATTGACGAGATGTTTAGTCAATATAAGACTCACATCAGACAATAAGAAAAACGCTTCCCTCAATCGAGAGAAGCATTTTCTTATTTCCAAAATTTTGCCTTTGAAGCTGCGACCCAAGCTGACAAACAAGCAAGGGCTACTACTGCATAGATAGCGTATTGTTTCGCAGGATAGAGCCAGGCTTTGTTTTCTTCATGCCAGCGAGACTTCCAAAGGCCGATGTAATCGCCCGTCATTCCAGGATTTTTAAGGCGCTCCATGTAGTTGGCAGGTAGGTTATCTGGCTGATTCATCTGCACGTTAATGATAAAGATAACCAAAGCAAGCGCAATGACAACTAGGAGTGCCAGGGTAATCTTTTTCTTAGCTGTTAGTTGAAATGTTTTCAATTATTTTTTCTCCCTCATCTATGAAATCATCTACTCTTATAGTTTAGTATAAAAAGGCAATTCTGAAAAGTCCTCTATGACACCAATGTAAGATAAGTCAAAAACTTGCACATCTTCCTCCTAGTGCTATAATAAAAATGTCGGTCTGTCTAGAAATAATACACTTTTAGGCAGATATGACTTAGCAAGAGGTGTTTATGACATATTCAAAGAAGGTTTCCCTTTCTGAGGTAAACCAATCCATAGATACACCAAATAATAATCATTTTTGGCAAAATCTTAAGGCTTTCTTGGGACCTGGGGCTCTTGTGGCCGTGGGTTACATGGATCCAGGGAACTGGATTACCAGTGTCGTCGGTGGGGCGACCTACAAGTATAGTCTGCTTTTTGTCATCTTAATTTCATCTTTAATCGCTATGCAGTTGCAACAAATGGCTGGGAAATTAGGGATTGTGACCCAAATGGACCTAGCTCAAGCGACTGCCTATCACTCGCCCAAATGGTTGCGATACACGCTTTGGGTGATTCTGGAGCTGGCCTTAATGGCGACGGATTTGGCTGAGGTGCTTGGTTCTGCCATTGCTCTTAACCTGCTCTTTGGTATTCCAATTATGGTTGCCATTCTGGTGACAGTCCTAGATGTCTTCCTACTCCTACTCATCATGAAGCTGGGATTCAAGAAAATCGAGGCTATTGTTTCAACCTTGATTTTGACCATCTTGGTTATCTTTGTCTACCTGGTAGCCTTGTCTGAGCCTAGTATTACGGGAATCCTCGAGGGTTATCTCCCTACGCCAGCGCTCTTCGAGCCACATGCTGCTGGACATACCAACCAGTTGACCTTGGCGCTTGGGATTGTGGGTGCGACCGTTATGCCACATAACCTCTACTTGCACTCATCCTTGTCACAGACTCGTAAGGTTGACTATTCTGATGGCAAAGACGTGACTAAGGCTGTCCGTTTCATGACCTGGGATTCTAACATCCAGTTGACTTTGGCTTTTGTGGTTAACTCCCTCCTCTTGATTTTGGGGGCAGCTCTCTTCTTTGGTCATGCTTCTGATATTTCAGCTTTCTCACAGATGTACAATGCTCTTCAGGACTCTAAGATTGCTGGTGCGGTAGCTAGTTCGACACTTTCAACACTCTTTGCCTTGGCGCTCTTGGCTAGTGGTCAAAACTCTACCATTACTGGTACTCTGACTGGCCAAATTGTCATGGAAGGCTTTCTCCACATGAGGTTACCGCAGTGGGTAATTCGTTTATTCACACGCCTCTTCGCCTTGCTGCCTGTTATCGTTGTAGCTATTCTCTACGGTGATCAAGAAAAGACTCTGGATCAACTGCTAGTTTATTCACAGGTTTTCCTTTCACTTGCCTTGCCATTCTCTATCTTCCCTTTGATTTACTACACTTCTAAGAAATCACTCATGGGAAAACACGTCAATGCTAAGTGGAATACTTTCCTTGGTTATGCCATCGCTATTGTCCTAACCATTCTCAATCTCAAACTTATCTTTGATACGTTTTAAACAAAAAAATAAGGCCAGCGCCATGCTGACCTTGTTTTAGTTTTTGAAGGCGTCAACGAGAACTTGGAATTCTTCATTGCTAAGGGTAATCCCCTTACCCATCTTGGTATGGTCGGGACTCCATGTACGGATGTCATACTTAGCCGGTGCGCCATTAAAGCTCACACGATTGAGTTCCTTAGTCCAGCCCTTGTCATTCTCAGACAAGACCAAGAGTTTTTCTTCAATTTCAAATGAAAATTCTGCCATTTGCTTACCTCCACTAGTTTTATTCGTTTTTTCTGTGAAAATTGTGTGTTTTAGAAAGAAGTTATCCACAAAATTTCACCTTTCATGCTATAATTATTTTATCAAGAAACGAGGGAAATGACCATGATAAACTTTTTAGAAGCAGTAAAGCATCAGCTTCATCAGTTTGTGGAAACAGGTCACAGCAAACCTGTCCACCTAATGCAAAATCAGCTTATTAACGATATCTATCATGCTATTGATCATAACCAAATGGTCATGCTGACATCCAATCAGAAGCCCTATAAGGGCTACATCAACCGTTATGACAGAGAGCGACAAGCCATCTTTATCGAGCAAGATAAGATCATCAGCATGATTGAACTAAAAGAAATCAAACGTCTAAAAATCATATCACAACGAGGTTAAGTTTATCAATTAACCTCGTTTTATTATTAGGTTGACTATTTCAGAAGTGCTTGTTATAATAAGTTAACTATTAATTTATGAAAGGTTAACTAAAAAAATGACGCAAAATCGTACATTGTCACTCATACTTCCCGCCTTCGGTGCTGCTATCATTGCCACACTGGCTCAAATTGTTATTCCTATCGGTGCAGTTCCCATTACGCTTCAGACTTTTGCTGTTGGACTGGTTGCTGCCATCCTTAAACCCAGAGAGGCTACTCTTGCTGCCACCCTCTACCTTATCCTAGGAGCTATAGGTCTACCGGTTTTTGCAGGTGGTGGCGGTGGGCTCCAAGCCTTCTTTGGTCCTTCAGCTGGCTATCTGCTTGCCTACCCATTTTTTGCACTTGTCACATCTGCACTGGCTCATGCTAAGACTCCTATCTGGAAGATCTTTTTGGCTTTTGTTTTGGGAGATGCGCTTGTCTTTATCGGTGGTATCCTCAGCCTGCACTTTCTTGGAAAGATGGGTTGGTCTGCAGCTGTAGCTGTCGGTTTAACACCCTTTATCATCCCAGACCTTTTAAAAGGTCTGATTGTCGCTTTGGTGACTAAGCCAGTCTTGAAAGCTCTTAAAAATCATAGCTACTTTA
>ERZ857972.1564-NODE-1564-length-12412-cov-9.077527_pt1 | contig 12412 bp, 7 predicted proteins | sample MGYA00519757_ERZ857972 | MGnify/ENA primary metagenome ERZ857972 (study PRJEB31778, sample SAMEA3449383) | human gut metagenome | biome: human gut; feature: human-associated habitat; material: faeces | place: United Kingdom | collected 2010/2012 ...
ATCATTTGGCGGCGTTCGTTTGTTTGATTGCGGCGGTGTATTTTGTGTTTATGAAATAACGGCATCAATATTGGCATAAAGAATACCAATGCGATGATTGAAAATAGTAAACCTCCCATTGTGCCAATCGCAAAAGAGAACCAAAACGCCTCTGCCTGTGGACCATCAATCAAGAATGGAACTAAGCCCAATACGGTAGATAATACAGTCAATAAGACTGCAACAATCTTGTGATTATAGGCTTTTACATAGAGCTTAACAGGAGGGAGTCGTTTGGCTCGATCGGGGCAGTTGCTACGAATTCCGTTATATTCGTTTATGATATAGATAGCGGCATTCACCACCAGTCCACTTAATAGAACCAGCGATGCAAAACCACCTGTTCCAAAGTTAGTGCCGGAGAAATAGAACGTTAAAAAGGTCCCTATAAAGGATACCGGAATCAGTGATATTATCACAAGTGGCTGGCGTAATGACTCAAATAAGATTGAACAAGTGAAGAAGATAATGACAACGATCAGCAGGATCAACCAATATTGAGTTCCTTTATCGTCATACCATCCATAACTTGTGTTGACTACACGAAAACCGACCGGCAGAGCAGCATTCACCTCTTCGGTTGTCTTTTTAATAAACTGATCGGATAGCTCATACGTTCCCATATAATCAAATGCTACATCGAGCGAGTACTCTTGATTTTTTTTGGTGATTTGGTTGCTGACAGACCGTCGCCCAATCTCTCCGATGTGAGCATAACAGATGGGGTTGTCACCTACATTTATATAGCTGTTCATCAGATGCCACACATCGAACTTATCACGTAGTGAAGAGTGACAATCAATGTCTATGTATTGATCTTTATTGCGGTAAGTGCCTACCGATCCTTCGTTCAACAGTGCAGAAAGTGCTGAATATCCTTGATTGAGATTCAAATCGTAGAGTGCGATTTTTTTCATATCATACTTGATATACATTTCATCCGTCGAATTATCTTGATTGACATAATCGCCGGAGCCTCCTAACTCTATATCGATGTTGGTGACTCTCTTGTTGTTTTTAATCTTTTCGATTACCATCTCTGCATATTTGTAAAGATAGTCATAGTTATAACCACTCAACCCTATACGGCACGATTTACTTTTTCCCAGTGTGAGCGAGTTGGAGAAACCTTTTTCACTCACTCCTGTTGTGCTCCAGTCTACGCCGCCTATTGACAACGCTTCCCTAATCACTTGTGACTCTAAATGTTGAGGAAATGCCCCATATTTATATTCATCGGTAAATTCCACTTCAATAGAACCACTTTCTCCATTGACTTGTGTCACAAATTTCTTGATCTCCTTGTATTTTGCCAGGAAGTGATCCATTTGCCACATCTTTTGATTCAACACTTCCGCGTCGCCCTTTTCTGTTAATTTGGCCGATATTCGAAGTTTTACATCATAGTCACTCTGTGCAAATGTACGAGATGATTGGGTGGATGAGAAGAGATGCAGCGTCCCACCTGTCACCTTTTCAAGAGGCTGGCGTAATTTGTTTTGATAAAGCTCGCTACCAATGGTCTTATTATAGACTACTTCATACCATTTGAGTTCAGGCTTTTCTTTATTGCCATAAAAATAGTGAGACCGACCTAATTCTCTCGGCAACTGGTTTAACGGAATACCAAACAACAGCACCAAAATTGTGATATAGATCCATTTGTGTTTTTGGGTAAAGGTGATATAATAGTTATAGAATTTATTCCATTTTATGATCCTGTGACAACGGCGATAGTCCCTTTTCTCCTGACGACGGTTTAATCCATTGCGATCAATAATTGCTGGCACAAAAAACAGAGCCACAAACAGAGCCACAACAAGATTGATGATGATGATAGTAGCAAAATCATTCAGTGTTCCTCTTACATAATCAGGCATAAAAAAGATAATCACTAATGACCCGATTGTAGTGAGCAGTGCTGCCAAAATTGCGATGAAGACGCTTCGGTTACGGTAATAACTGTAGTGATCCACCATCACAATGGTGGTATCGATCATAATTCCGAACGATACGGCAACACCAGTCAACGAGATTAAATTCAACTCTATATCAAACAGATAAAAGAAGATAACCGATATCAGCACGTTTGCAAAGAGTGCCACGGCTATAATGGATAGATAACGACCGCTTCGACTTGATATCCAGATAAAAAGGAAAAGAATCAGTAACGAAAGGAAAGTTCGTTTTATCAATTTATTCAGTTCCTTAAGTACATCCTTAGCAGCATCATTGGTTAAAGAAATATAAAATCCATCTGAAAGATTGGCTTGTACCTCCTCCATCCGTTTACGTAACTCGGAAGAGGCTTTGATGATATTCACATCAGTATCGGCTGATATACTTAGGTTGATCGTATTCAGACCGTTGATGCGGTAAAAATTGCTTTCGCGGCGTTTTTTATAGTTTAGTTTAGCGATATTATCCAAATAGATGATTTTTCCCTCTATGGTGGTAAGCGGCGTCTTCCCGATATCAGAATCAAGCGGCTCAGTCTCTAAAAGTAGCGTGATACGCTCTTTATTACCATTACGGTCGATCTTGTCAATATCCCCGACAATAGATCGTTGCCCTAAGAAGTTTTGAAGCCCTGATGTGATTATATTGGATTCCAGGCCGTAACGTTGCAACTCTGTCGGATCATATTCTATATCCAGATAGGTTGGAGGTGCTCCCGAAACGGCGACCTCCCGCACATAATCAATTTGCGTCAGATAGGGTTTGATATTTCGTTCTACATAATTCTGAATATTGGCCGGATCCATATCCGCATTGATGATATAGGATAAAACTTGCCGGGAATTTTGTTTCATGCCGCTTCCGACATCTCCTCCTGACAGGGAAGGATAACCGGCTCCTTCAGGCAGCTTGCCGGCTACCTGTTTCAGCAGGGAGGATATTTCAAAACGGACGGCTGATACGCTGGCGTTCTCTTTCAGTTCTATCGCTACGTTTCCACTTCCGTAGGACGATGTAGAAGAGGTTTTCTCCACTCCAACCACTGATGAAACCATTCCTTCTATTTTAGAGGTAATCTCCTGTTCAATTACCCGTGGTGATGCTCCCGGCCAGTTGAACGAGACGTTCAACTGCTTTCCCTGTTTCGGCGTAGGATTATAAGCGACTCGCAGTAGCGGTACCAGCGCCATTCCAATCACCATCAATACCGCCATAATCAGTATGAGGGAGAAGCTGGGGATCCGCTCTAAAAAGCCTTTTTTTGTTATATCTTTACTCATAAGCAGCAGGATTAGCGTTTACGGTAAATAACATAATAAATCAACGGTATGAAGAACAGGCTGATAAGTGTTCCGACTGTCATGCCAATAATGATAGAGAATGACAATGGATATTGCAGATCCGAACCCATGTCCACCCGGTTCAAGAATGGTGCAATAGCCAATATGGTCGTTAGGGAAGTCATAATGATCGGCTTCAAGCGGCTGTGACCACCTACTAAAACCGCTCGCAGCAGTGACATACCCTGCTTTCGCAGGCGATTGATCGTATCCACTTTCAGGATCGAGTCGTTGATGATAATACCACTCATAACCACTAAGCCAATCATTGACATGATATTCAAACTCTCACCAAAGAGCCACAGACCAAACAACACGAAGAAGATATCAACCACAATCTCTGAAAGGATGATTAACGGTTGAACAATACTTTCAAATTGTGCTGCCAGAATAAAGTAGAGTAGCGAAATTGCTACCAGTAGAATGATGATCAACTCCTTGATGGTCTCACGGCTTGAAAAATACTCTCCAGTGAAGGCCACAAAGAAGTAACTATCCTCTTTTACAACCTGCTTGATGGTCTCCATTACTTGCTTCACATCGCTGTCCGGCACATCGAGGGCGATAGGGTAGTAGTCGCCATCACTACCCGAGTAGAGCTTTTTAAAATCTTCTCCTTTGGTTTCACGGATTACCATCGAGAGCGGTATCTCCACACCGTTCTTATTACGCACTTTGCCCGATAAAATATCAGAAGCTTCGGCACGTGATTCCCCCGTTGTGACAGGCATCGAATAACCGCCTTGATTGATGCGAAACAGCACATTCTGACTGATGATATTTTTCATCTTTCCATAGATATCATCATATGTGATATCATATACCGCCATCGCCTCCACATCGGCTATATAACGGATGTTTTGCTCCATCACAGCCGGAGGCACAACTATATCTGGCAGTGCTTTTCGAATCTTCCCTGTCAGCTCTGTTACCTGTTCCACTGTTGGAGCTTGTCCCCCTTTGCTATGTAATTGCACCACCAGTGGACTTCCCTGTTCGGCAAATATCAGATTAAAGATATTGCCCGAAACCTGAAATGTAACCAATGCTTTCGGATGGTTTTCTGCCACATAATCCGTTAGTCTTTTCTCTATCTTAGCCAACGTCTCCGCATCTTTCGCTTTGATATAAACCACGCTCTCAGAGGGGCTGATTTCTTTCGTGTGAGACATTAAAAACTGTTGCACGCCAATCATTGAAGTGGTTTGCTCAACCAAACTGTCAACTTGCGACAACAAACGATGCACCCGCAAATCATTCTCTTCGAGCGATATGCCGCTATTCCAATCGATTGTCATAATGGTATCATCATGCGAGATATGAGGCAGACGGCTCTTTTCAACTATCTGATAGATGAGATAGGTCATCGGAATAAGTGCAATAAAACAGACGATCATCACTTTGCCGTGCCGAAGTGTCCATTTAAGCGTCTTTTCATACGGACGGTAGTAGTTGAAAGTAAAAAAACGGGCAATAAAACGATTTTCGGTATGTGCCGGCAGTTTTTTGTACAACAAGTAGAAATAGACCGGAAGTACCAGTACGGCTACGAGCAATGAAGCAAACAGGGCTATCGTCACCGCCATTGCCTGATCGTAGAAGAGCGCGCCGGCCGTACCGCTTAGGAAGATCAATAGTACGAAAACCGAACAAGTGGTCAGCACACTGCTAAGCATCGGTGTAAAGACCTCACTGACTGCTTCAGCGATGGCATCATTGAGTTGCATCCCCGATTGCCATTTTTGTGATATATTATCAATTACAATAATCGAATTATCAACGATCATACCTGTCCCGAGAATTAAGCCGGATAACGAAATGATGTTAAGCGATATACCCAACAGATGGAATGACAGTAAAGTGACGATCAATGACAGGGGAATTGTCACAACGATCAGCATCGGTGAGCGGAGGTCCTTCATAAACAGGAAAATGATCAGTGCTGCCAAAATAGCACCTACCAACAGGTTACTATCCAAATTATCGATTGAATAGGCCAGCAACTTGGTTTGGTCACGGGTTAGTTCAAACCGGATGTTCGGATGTTCTGCCTCCAGATCGGCTATTAGTGTGGCGATACCCTGTTGCAGATCTTCCATCTTGGCATCGTTCTGTTTAATGATTGCCATTGAAACGGCTGGTTCGCCTTTGCTACGTACTAATCCATTTCGCTTGGCCGGACGCTGCACAATCTCACATAGCTCTTTGAACTGATAGATACGTCCATCGTGTTTGATGTATATGTTTTCGATGTCTTCTTTTGAAATGATATGCGCATCGAAATGAATGCTGTAGCGATATTGACCATCTTTGATGCTCAATGCACCCAAAGATATGTTGTTGTTATTGATTGCCTGCTCCAACAGACTAATATCCGCCCCCATAGAGGTTAGCTTAGTATAATTGGGAATACAAAGCAGTTCCGGTGTCACTACCCCGCTAATATCGACCATCGCCGTTTGTGGTAACTGTTCAATACGTTTAGAGATTACGTCACGAGCAAACTGTCCCAGCTCGCTAAAATCAATACCCGCTTCACGAGGCTCCCCCTCTTTGGGCGGAATACCATTTTTAAGTGACAGGTTGAGATAGAAAGCCGGAATATCAGTCACACTGGCTTTGATTACCTTGGGACGCTCCACATCTTTTGGAAGTGAGGTGATTGCCCGGTCCATTTTTTCATTGACATCAATAAAGACGATGTCTATATTGCAGTCGGGCTCAAAGTTCATATAGATCGCTCCGACATCGGCACGAGCTTCTGCGGTTATATTTTTCAATCCGGCCACCTGCGACAACTGGTTCTTGAGTGGTTTTAACAGAGTGTTGTCTACCTCTCGCACCGACAGACCGGGAGCTGATACCTGTACAGTGATCTGCGGTATATTAATAGCTGGCATAAGCGATACCGGCAGATAACCCACCGCCACCATACCCAGCACCACGATAGCAATTACGCTCATTGTCACTGCTATGGGGCGTGTTATCAGTCTTTTTATCATACTTTTAGGGATTAAGGGTTCGCCAATTGTGTGTTGTAAGCTATAAGTTGTGTCTTTTAATTAGGCGTTACCTCCGTTTTATCAGCCAAATTCAGATTGTTAGATACAATAACAACATCATTCTCTGAAATAGTAGTCTGTTTCTTTGCGTTGCCCGTAATCATATGAGAATCAATATTAGACATAACCACATCCACGTACGTCCATACCGCTCTACCATCTTTATAACGGAAAATCACTTGGAACCCATCTCGAAGTACCACCGCATCTTTTGGAACAACAAACTGCTGTTTCAATTCACGTTCTAACAGAATCTTCACATTCATCCCTTCCACCAAATAATTATTGTGGTTGCGTACTTTTGCACGTACTTTAATCTGTCCTCGTTCATCAATCAGCGGATTGACCTCCGTTATTTCACCTACAAAGCGTTGATCTTCATTGATAAAGGGTGAGACTGTGATCTGCAATCCTCGTGTCACCTCTTCCATCTCCGCTTCCAATACACTAAACTCCACATCGAAATAGGAGTCGTCAATCAACGTACATAGTTTATCTGTCGAACGACTATATATCTTGGAATCCAAATTTGCCACACGACCGCTAAACGGGGCGATCAGGTAACAGTTAGCTAACTGACGTTCGGCTGCCTCCAACTGATCCATCGCGCTTTCATATCCTGATGAGGCCTTCATATTCTGCAAAATAGTGGGTGGTACAGCTGTTGTATCAGCCGTATAGCCCTGTCCGATCAATTTATCTACCAAGTCAATGTTTGCTTTGGCCATTGCACGGCGACTTTTTCGAAGTTCTATTTCCGCCTCTTTCGTGTCGAGCACTGCTAGCGTCATTCCCTTGTTTATTCTGTCTCCGTTGTGTATATGAATAGCAGTAATAGTCCCCGAACCATTAAATGCAAGGTCACTCTTTACTACTGCACGTAACTTACCGTTACATACGATCTGTTTTTGGAAGGACCGTTTTTTCAATACCAGCGTATCAACAGTAATCAATTGTGTTTTCTCATTGCTCTTACCGATTGAAACTTCTTCTTTCTTCTTCCCGTCACCACAAGCTGTCACTCCCAACAGGCAAATGATTATCAATAGACTTTTATATAGGGCAAACTTCTTCATAGTTCTTATTTTTCAATGATTTTATCGAATTCCACGCTAATATCTTTTTTATAAATAAAGTCATATAACGATAATTTTCTTAGCTCAAAATAGGCACTCCAAAAGGTACTTAATTGTGATATATACTGCTCGCTGGCGTCATCCAGCTCTTTCTGAGCCGTATTCAGATCGGTCACGGTGATAGCTCCGTTTTGGAACCTGTCTTTGGTGATGTCGTACCGTTGCTGTGCGATAACCAGTGCTTTTTCCGATATCTCACACTGTCTGCCTTGTTGGTTAAACTGCATCACTTTAATTCGGATATCCTGTTGAAATTGTATTGCATCCTGTTCGTTTTGAGTGCGCGTCAACCGGGCTTTTGCTTCAGCCATCTTTACCTTTCCCCGGCTCATGCCCCAGTCGTAAATAGGCATTGTTAGCGAAAGTCCGACAATTTCCTGATCTTTCAAGAGGCGATATGCCTCATTGAAACTGTTTCCTGTTTGCGAAAAGCCTAGATTAGCTTGTAGCTCTACCTGAATACCTTTTGCCGCTTTGGCTTGTGCTACTTCCTGTTGCGCTTCAACCTCTTTCAGTTGAAGTGAAAAGTTCTGCGATGAATTTTGCAAGGCTTTGCTTAACACAAAATCATATTCCATAATGACATCCGGAGCTATTGTGGGCGGCAGCACCGCAAAAGAAGTCGTTTCCGAAATACCTAAATAGGTCTTAAAGTTGAAAAGTGCAATCTCTAAATTTGTTCTGCTATTACTAACCGTCAGTTCCGCATTTATCAGTGCCAATTCCAGTTGTAATAGTTCACTTTTAGTCACAGTGCCGATTTCTGAACGTTTGAGTGCTATATCATACATCTTTCGAGTATCATTCAGATTCTCTACATTTTTCTGATGACTGGTCTGTGCTGATAAAACGGAAAAGAATTGGGAGGTAGTTCGGAGGGTTATATCCTCCATTGCTTCTAAATATACTTTCTTTTCCTTTTCGTACCGCAAAGGTTCTGTTTTCTTCTGCCATTTTAACTCATTAAACGATCGCAGAGGTTGTGTATAACGGATTGTAAGCGGATTCGAGTTATAGATTTGTGTGCCATAATTGAACTGATCCAGTCGGTCGAGTGATGTATTAAGTGATACTTTACCACCCGTCAGAGAAATGTTCTGATCTATCGAAATAGACAAATCGTTGCTTAATGTGTTATTGGCTACATAGCTGATACGACCTGTTTCCGGATCACGTACATCTACCAACGAGCGGTTATAGTTCCCTAAATTACCATGCAAATTAAGCGACGGTAGTAACTGCGCTTTATAAGAACGAAAATTCCAGTACTGTGCCATAAAATTGAGCTGTGCCATCTGAACCTGTGGAGAGTGAGAATGTGCAATCTCAATCGCTTGTTCGAGGGTCATCTTTCTCGTAGGCAGATTTTGTCCGGTAATGACATTACTGAGTAGCCACCCGACGGATATTAATAGTAGCCTTTTTCGCATTTGTGTTTATGTCTTTAAATTTATCTTCTTTTTAATCTGCGATATCTGTTCCGTAGCTATATTCCCACAATAAATACTTTATATGCTCATTGAAAAGCAGGTTGTTTTCTCCATAGTATTCTGCGGTTTTCTTAACGTGTACAAAGGTCTGCTCATTGTTTTTTATAGTGTTATTGAGTTCTTTTATAAAAAATATCCCGAATAACTCAGCATTATGATTATACGGGACTTTTTATATCTTAATATATTATTGCAATTAGAATGGATTCCTGAATGTTATAGAATTGGAAACCTCTGAATTCATGCCTCGCCCATTACTATTTTGAGCAGAAACACGAAAAACTACCGGATCTGTTCCAACCCTATTATCTACATCGGATTGCATTGTATTATCCATAGGATATTGGGGCTTAACTCTCCTTTCTAGTTGCCACCTACCTGTTTTTAACGATCTATACTCGATAATATAAAATAGTATTGGCAATCCTCCATCACTAAGGGGCTTTTTAAATCTTAATTTACAGAAGTCAGCCTCTATGTCAAAAGCACTAGGTCTTCCTGGACGGCTAGGAGTAGTAGTAAGCGCAAATGTAATTGTTGCAACTGTTAAGCCTAAACAAGCAATTAACAATGGTTTCAGGATTCTTCTTTTAAGTGTTTTCATAGCTTTTTTATTTTGTTTGGTATAAAAATACAGATGTCTTTTGCAAAGGTAAAGATAATAACTATATTCGCAAGTAATTATCATTAATTATTTAAAAATACACACTTATGAAAACAAATGCTCAATTATTATTGCTTTTAATCAGTCTTTCTTTTTTTAGTTGTAATAGTGCTGTCAAGAATCAGGCTGCCCCTATCTCCAATATAGATACGGATTTCCCCATTACCGAAGAATTGGAATTCACCCCTTTTAATAAATTTGATATTCTGGAAATCGGTGGCTGCATGATTGATGACTCTATACTGTGGTTTGTCAGAAGAGGAGAAGATGATGATGACTTCGGATCCTGTTATAATTTAAATACCGGGGAGAAATTATCTATCATTGCATCGAAAGGAAGAGCGGCCAATGAATTAATTGGATTAGAAGACTTTCAAATAATAGGTGATTCCGTTCAACTTTATGCATATCCCAATATGATAAAGACTTTTGCTAAAAAAGAAATAATAGCTAATGTGCCTATGGGCGAACGAACATTTTCTGTGACAATAGTCCCGGATAGTATTTGGGTGCGCCGAATGGTCAAACTTCCTAATGGTTCTGTTCTTGCAACTATAATACCGGCTTTATCGGAATCTGAACAAACAGAAATAAATGAGTTTAATAAGAAATCAGTTACCATATTCAATAATGAGGAAGCGAACTCTTATGAAACAATAAATTATGGAAGTTTTGATCTTGAAAAAGCTAAAGGTATGGAACTGCCTGCAAATGATCTAATAAAATGTGCTTATGCTGATGGCTGTATTGCAATAAAGGGTAATGATATGGCAGCCTTTTCTGTATGTCATCAATTCATATTATATACGTTTGATATTAAGAGTGGAAATGTAGTAAACGAAAAAAGATACACAGAGATGCAGCGCGTTGAGTCAAGAGATGAAATGTCTACATCGCTTAGTACAATAAATAACAGGCAGATAGAAATTGAGACTATGCAAACTAATGACAAATATATTATATGCTCGGTTCGAGGATTTTTTAACGAAAAAGATGAAGAACTGAGACAATTTAGCGAGGCTATATTTGTATTTGACTGGGAGTTAAATCCAATCAAAAAGTTTGATTTGCCATATAGAAAAAATGGTTATTATACAGTCTCTAACGATGGTAGTGCTGTGTACTTCCGTGAGAGTAACGAAGATGGCCTCTCATTGTATAAAGCTGACTTAAATATTTAATTCATAGTCTTTATGTATTAATAGTATAAAGGAATAGAGAAAGTGACAAATAAACTTTGTACACTTTCTCTATTTCAAAATGTCCCAGCTATCCTTGGTGCTTTTTGATTATATTTATGTATTCTTTCTTCACATTTTTCACATTATACTAAGCTCCTGATTTATAGATATATCCTGTGAATAAATGATACTATTTTCACTCTTCACACCCTTCACCCTCTTCACCAGATACACATTCCCCAATCTTGTATGCTGTCGGCTGATACCTGCTGCGGTCAGCACTTGCGCCAATTGGATAGGAGTACAGTTACGCAGTACAGCCGGAAACCTCTTTTTCAATTCCTGATGAATGATAGCGACGGAGAGCGACAAACAATCCGGTTCATCCAACGTGACAGGTGCGTATGTGTTACGGACAATATCTTCTATGGGGTTAACATGATAGTATGCGCTGTTATGACATTGCAAAGCATGTTCTTCCTCCTTGCTGAACCAGTGACGGGCACCCGCAAGCAGTTCTTCTTTCAGTTGGGCATAGATTTGTGAATGTTCAATTCCGGTACAGTCAATGTCATGCTCTGCTTCAATACAAAAGAATCTGCGGCTGCCTGTCGGGTCGTGAAGCAGGTCGGTGCGGTTACTGGTTCCTATGAAAGAGGCGATACGAGGTAGCGGCCGGAAATTTTTCTGATAGGCTTTGCAGATGTTGAGGCTGGACATTTGCATCAGATTTTTCAGTAATGGCATCTTTTGTGCTCCGAATTTATCAAATTCATCCATGTTTAGTAACCCCATCTCGGCTAGGAGACGTTCGGGATTGCCTTGTGCGGTTAGTTTCAGATTATCCGAATAATAACGGGCTAGTTGTGGCGGCATCAGCATACGGCAGAAAGTGGATTTATGGCGTCCCTGTTCTTCGCTGATAAGTATCGGGGCTACGCTGTTTGCTTGTGTTTGATTCACTCCCAGCCATTGGGCAGCAAGTCCGAGCATCCAGGTGTGAAAGCTTTTTATCCATATAGGAATGTCGGATACTCGCTTTGCTAAGGGCTTTAACCGGTCCGTTCCGTCCCATATAGGTAGTTCGTTCATATAAAGCCGGAAAGGATGGTAGCTTTCCACTAGGGTAGAGTAGATGTACCTTTGAAGGTCCTTATCCCAGCAATTGATTCCTTCTTTGTGGGCTTCCAGGCAGAAAGTATTCAGTTCCCGCTTGTCTATACGACAGAAAGAGATGTCTCGTTGACCGGATGGGCGGAATTCGGTTTCTTCGGTAAGCAAGTTGTAGCGGAAGTCATACCGAACTTTCAAAAAGTCAATCACTTGTTGTGTCAGAAGGACGGGCTGTTTATGTACTTCTTGTCTATGTATTTCCTGCTTATGCATATCCTGCATTGGTTGTTCGTTCTTTGGCGTATTCGGTGAAACGATGACGTTTGACGATTCTTTCATCAATACCCGTATTCTTTTTGCCAAACGTTTCGAATTATATTCTAATGTCTTCATATTTTTCTTGTTTTTTAAATGAATAAATGTTGTTT
>ERZ857972.1565-NODE-1565-length-12409-cov-25.579974_pt1 | contig 12409 bp, 10 predicted proteins | sample MGYA00519757_ERZ857972 | MGnify/ENA primary metagenome ERZ857972 (study PRJEB31778, sample SAMEA3449383) | human gut metagenome | biome: human gut; feature: human-associated habitat; material: faeces | place: United Kingdom | collected 2010/2012 ...
TAACACTTATCGCAACAGGCGGTACATATACATTCAGCTTCAACAAGACAACAGGCGCACTTACAGTAACTAAAAAATAATCATTGATTATAATCTGGCGGTGTTTGTCACTTGTTCGTAAGCGAATAATAAGACATAACTGAAATTATTAAAAAATGCATCAGATCCCGAAAAGGTCTGATGCATTTTTGTTTTGTATAAAACCCGTACGGCGACTTGCCGTCGGCAAATTATATACAATATAAATTCGTATCCCATGCCGGAATATATGGGTGGTGGCGGAGAAAGATTTTGTAGTCGGGATTCACGCTGTGAATGTATAGTGCAAGGCGGAAAATATCCTCAAATCTGTGGTATGCCGAAAAATTCAGCTTAGGTTTGCAGTTTTCCATTGTTTTCTGCATACCGATGAGGGTTTCCATATCCGCCCCCTCAACATCGGCTTTAATGTAGCCTGCCGCCATTCCGCAGAGAATCGTATCGACTGTCGCAACCTTTGTTGCAACGCCCTTGTCGGCAATTGCGCTGTTGCGACCGGCCTTGTTGTTGAATATAAGCTCCGTGTTTTTACTGTATGAGCCGAGTTGCCAAAGCGACACTTTCACCATGCCCTTGCAATGAAGTTTCAGCTTTTCAAAATTCTTTGCGTTAGGTTCAAATGCGATTATACGCTTGTAACTGCCGTTTGCGTAGTGCAGAAATTCGTCAATCGTGTCGCCGTTGTATGCGCCTAGGTCAACATAGCTTTCGTTTTCACTGAGATTCAGAATATTGCCGAAAGCCTCGTCCTTGTCGGTTGTGACAGGGGGGAGGAGGTCAATTCTGCCTGTGTAGTAAAATTTCAGAATGTTTTCATAAACCTTTTTTGAAAGGTCATCGGCAAGCAGACTGTATGCACTTTCAATTTGCTCTTTATTTTCGGTAATAAAATCATTGTCAAAAAGTTTGTTTCCAAAAACGGGAACGGAGGGGACAAGCGTTTCGTGCTTTTCGGAAATTTTCGTTATGTGTTCCATAACATCGGGGAGCTGGCTTGCAAAGCAGAGGGCGATTATAATGTCGCCGAATTCGGTTTCAACATCGGAAAGCTTCTTCACCGTGAAATCGTGGAATTTTTGCCCACGCACAAAATCATCACTTGCAATAACGGCAGACGCTTTGATTCCGTATCGGTCAAATGCGGCAAGAACCTTGTCCGCACCGTCACCCATTCCGTAAAGCACAACAGGCTTTCCGCAATTTTTCAGTCGTTCCCATACGGATATTTCGTTTTTTAAAAGTTCGGTTATTTTAAACATAAGGATACTCCAATTAGTGTATATGGCATTGTAATTGTTTTCGCAATTTTGTAGGGGCGTTCATTGGACGCCCGTCTTGATGAAATTTTATGTTCACACACATATGTTTTGATGTGAAGAAAGCGGTGTATTGTTTTGTAGCGGCGAACCTTGTTCTCCCGTCTGAAATAAGTCGCAATGCGTTGCACATAAATGTGCTTCCTTTTGCTCGTTATTTCAAACAGCGCTCTGCTCCCTTTATCCGCCACAGGCGGCGGTCGCAAGGCTACCAATCGTTTTGGTTGCAAAACCAAAACGAATAAATACAAATTATATGTTTCAACCGATTATAATACCGAATTGAAATTATCATTTAGTCAATTCGTGTTTGCACACGAATTGATTGGCGATCACTGATCGCCGCTACAGTAGAACAATATCTTTGCAACATTTATATAATTTGTCCTTATCGCAAATATTGTGCCGTTACTTGCGGGCGTCCAATGAACGCCCCTACGGGTTTGCAAAGCAAAAAAAGTATAAAAAAACGCCCACCCTACTGGGTGGACACTTTATATGTTGGCATCTCCCTATTTTTCCGGGCCGTCACCAGCCAAGTATCTTCGGCACCACTGAGCTTAACTTCTGTGTTCGGTATGGGAACAGGTGGACCCTCAGCGTCATCAACACCAACTTATTAACTTTTGTTTCTCTCCTGAGAACAGTATTGATTATACTACGGGCTGCACCAAATGTCAACACTTTTTTTAAAAAAATTTAAAAATTCTTTTAAAACCCAGAAAAGCCCGTATTTATCCCGATTTATCGCCGTTTTAACCGTCATTAAACCCAATGTATACTTGATGCGGTGAAAAATTATACATATTTTGGCTTGTTAAAGCGTAAAAAATAGGATGCCGTTGTTTGCCGTAAATTATTGACTAAACGGATAAAAATGTGTACAATTAAATAGATTAGAACAGATTGGGATGTTTAGAATGAATAATGTAAATAAGTGTAAAATGCTTTTGTCATCACTCTCTGTATTCAGAGGTATAATGAACAGAAGCGTTCCGAAAGCCTTTTATGAACTTTTGCTTTCGCTCGACAAAAAGCCTGAGGAATTTCTCGGTGCATACGGCAAGCTTTGCTCAATGCTTTGCGAAAGAGGCTGTGCGGATAAGTTCGCATTTGCAATCAGCGAAACGGCTCTTTTTGACGATAACTGTTTTGCTCGTGCCGCAACAGCCGGCAGACAGGGCGAGTTACCCGAAAATGTTGTTTCTGCCGTTAAGACAGACTGCGACGCTATTTTAACAGCCGCAAAGCTTACTTCCGATGAAGTGCTTGAGGCATATACCTATGCCGATGAAATCAAGGAGCTTATTCCGATTCTTCCAAAGTGGCAGACAGGCAAGTGCGCTCCGTGCTTTGACGGATTTGACGGTTCACTTGACAAGCTTTCTGCTTATTATAAGGAAAACGGTTGCGGAATGTTTGCCCGTTACAAGGCATTCATCTGGCGTGACGGTGACATTCAGCCTGTTGAGCATCCGGACAGGATTGATATGGATACATTTACGGGATATGAGCGTCAGAGAAGTCAGGTTGTAAACAACACACTTTCATTTATTCAGGGCAAGAGCTGTAACAACTGCCTGCTTTACGGCGATAAGGGTACAGGTAAAAGTTCAACAGTCAAGGCAATTGCAAACGAGTTCCGCAAGGACGGACTCCGCATTGTTGAAATGCCTAAGGACAGGCTCATTGACTTTCCGCTTCTTGTTGACAAGATTGCCGCTCTTCCGCTTAAATTCATTATATTTATTGATGATCTTTCGTTCCAGCATCAGGATCAGAGCTATACAACCCTTAAAGCCGTGCTTGAGGGCGGACTTGCGGCTCGTCCCGATAATGCGTTGATTTATGCAACATCAAATCGCAGACACCTTGTTAAGGAAAGCATTTCCGACAGAACGCATACTGTTGATGATATCAATGTTCGTGACAATATGCAGGAAAGTCTTTCGCTTTCGGACCGTTTCGGTCTTGCAGTCTGCTACACAATTCCTTCAAAGAATGATTTTCTTGAAATTGTATATTCTCTTGCAGAGCAGAGAGGCGTCAAGATGACTCACGAAGAGCTTGCACTCGGCGCTGAGCAGTTTGCACTTTCAAGAGGCGGTCGTTCGCCAAGATGTGCAAGACAGTATGTTGAATCGCTGTTTTGCTGATTAATCGGAGGTCAGTTATGAAAACAAAAATAATTTCAATTGCTCTTGCAGTTGTGACAATGCTTTCGGCAGTTGCGCTTTTCAGCGGTTGTTCTGACGGAGAATATCCTGTTGAGGTGGCAAACATCACGATAGAAAGTCAGCCAAAGAACATTGTTGTTCTTGATGCGCCGACAGCCGATATCCTCATCGCAACAGGTTATGACAGATATATTGTGGGCAGAAGTGATGAGGTTGACCAGCAGTCAATCGCAGTTGCCCCGAGCGTCGGTTCATATGAAAATCCCGATACCGACAAAATTATCAATTCCGGCACAAACCTTGTGTTTGCAGGTCAGTCAATAAATGAGGACGCAAAGAAGAAGCTTCAGGACAAGGGTATTCAGGTTGTCACAATGTCACACGGTGACACTCCCAAGCAGGTTGAAACAAACTATGTGACAATCGGCAAAATTTGCGGCGGCACAAAAACGGGCGCAAAGAAGGGTGAAGATACCTACAATGAATTGCTTGATAAGATGAACAACTACAAACAGCAGGTTAATAACAGAAATTCCGGCATTCTTGATACGGTTTGTTATCTCTATACAGAAAACGACAGACTCAAGATGATGACAAGCGGAACATACGGCGATATGCTCCTCGGCTATACGGGGGCGGTTAATGCCGCAGTAAACATCAGCGACAACAATGTTGATGTTGCAACTCTCAAGATTGCAAATCCGAACTTTATCTTCTATGCAGACAAAGCTACTCTTGATAAAATTAAGGGCGATACAACACTTGCAAGTCTTGGTGCAGTCAAGACAGGCAAAATTCTTGAGGTTTCGCTTGAAGAAATGTCAAGACCCGGCAATACTGCTCTGGAAGCACTTGAAAAAATGGTTTACTTTATGTATCCCGACCTCAAGCCAAAGTCTGCAACAGACACAACAAAGGCTCAGGATGCGACAGCGTCAAAGACTGACGCAACAACCGCAACTCAGGCAACAACAACCGCAAGCGATTCAAAGTCGGTTGCCGATAAGTATAATCTTACCATTACATCAGACCTTTCACTCAAGCAGGAAGATGAAAATGACACGGTAAAGGCTATGCAGCTCCGCCTTTATAACATCGGTTACATTGCCGACAAGGACAATGTGACAGGCTACTACGGCGAAGTAACAGCCGAGGCTGTTAAGAAATTCCAGAAAAACAACGGTCTTAAAGAAACAGGTACAGCCGATAACGCAACTCTTGTATTGCTTTTTGACAGTTCAGCGAAAAAAGCCAAATAATTCAAATTGAAATTTGAAAATTGAAAATGGAAAATTAATGTTGGCAGTGTACCACCGCCCGTAATTTGAGAAGATAGTTAGATAAACGAAATGCATCAGATGCCCGAATAAGGCTCTGATGCATTTTGCTTTATATGGAAGTATATGGTGTGCCTGCTGGGGCGCTCATCGGGTGTCCGATGAGCGCCCTACTGACTTGCGACATTTACAAAATTTGTTTTTGTTGAAAAGCGTTTTGTTTCATGATACAATAACCAAGTCGGCTTCTTCCGTCAGGAAGGAGGTGAACCTGTTGTATTACATAACTTCTCTTTTTATTTCTATCGTGGCAGGTGTAATTAGCTACTACATCTGTAAGTGGATTGATAGGAAGTAGCCCGACAAAATCCCAAAAGAAACCCCCGAAGGCGGCCACCTTCGGGGGTTTCACTTGCATGAACCTGTGTTCATAACTTCTCTTTAGCTATCTTGATTATAGCACATAAGCTATTTGTTTGCAAGTGATTTTTATAATTGTCCGTTTTGTTTTATGATTTATTTTTAGCATAATATCTGTGCCATTACAAAATTGCAAAAACAATAACATGTTTTTGACATTACAAACTGTCTACATGAATTGGGAACGGCGGTGGTCGCAAGGCTACCCCTACAGTCGGGCATTAAATTTGTTAAAAAACAAACTATCTTCCCGACATTCATTTTCCATTTCCCATTTTCCATTTTCCATTTAAAAAAGTTCCGGGTGCATTCGGCTGTAGTGAAAAATGTACTGCTGGGCGATGCCTGCGTACTGACCGAAATCGTCGCCGTTCATATTCGGGAACAGCTTTTCCATTGCCCGTTTCATCCACACATCAATCGGAAAAGCCTCAATTCTGTGCATACCGAAAAGAAGTGTGCAGTCGGCAACCTTTTTGCCGACGCCCGTAATTTTCATAAGCTCCGCTCTTGCGTCTTCATAGCCAAGCGTAAAACAGCTGTCAAGATTCACCTCGCCGTTTGCAACCTTTTGCGCCGCATCAACAATATAACGGTTGCGAAATCCTGCCCTCAGCGGTGCAAGGTCATCGGGCGAAAGTTTTGCAAGTGTTTCGGCTGTCGGGAACGCAAATTCTCCGTCATCAAGCCGTGTGCCGAAGTTCTCACACAAACGCTCAACAATGCCTTTGATTCGCTTTATATTGTTGTTCTGCGAAATGATGAATGTGCAGAGTGCCTCAAAAGGCTCTTGTCTTAAAATCCTTATGCCCGGGGCGTACTTTGCCGCCTCTTTCAGAACGGGATGTATTGTGCTGATTTCTTCACGGATTTTTCCGTAATCAAGCGAAAAGTCAAAGTAGCTGTACCAGATGTTTTTGAAATCGTCAGCCGTTGCATTTTCAATGTACATATCCGTTTTGTCAAGGCTGACGGTTACGCTTTTGCCGTAGGCAACACCGTGAAAAGAACCGTCGTCCTGCAACTTCCAACGAAAGCTCTGACCGCAGTCGAGAGTCTGTGCAAGGTCAAGGTCATGCACATCGGTTATTTTGATTTTGTTGTCGAGTTCAATACATTCCATGATTTTCACCGCCGAAATTTTCTTAATAAAGTATATCACATTCGGGAAAATTATGATATACTTTATTTAAAATTGAAAATGGAAAATTGAAAATGGAAAATGAATGTCGGGAAGATAGTTTGTTTGTAAAACAGATTTCAGTCCCGACTGTATTTCAGACAGGAACTCATTGAACGCAAGCCTTGATGAAATATTTTGTTTAAACACATATGTTTTGATATGATGAAAACGGTGTGTTATAACCACCACATTAACTCAAAAGGAGAATTATTGTGAAAGAAACTATCTGCACAATTCCGATTAACGATATATTTATGCCGAAATGCGGTTGTCCGTTTTGCCGAATGGAGAGTATGCTTGAGGAGCAGTATGTAAAATTCATTACGGGCGATGCGATGATGGAGCCTAATATCAGGATTGAAACCAACAAAAAAGGCTTTTGTCACCGCCATTTTTCGCAGATGTTTGAAAAAGGACAAAAACTGCCGAATGCGCTTATTCTTGAAAGTCATCTTCAGGAAATTATTGATAACGATATGCCGAAAAAGCTGAAGGGCAAGCCTGATAAGAAACAGCTTGAAGTTATTAAAAAGCGACTTGATTCGTGTTATGTATGCGACAGAATCGAGTGGGATATGCACCATTTTTGCGACACGATTTTTGTTGAGTGGGCAAAGGGAGAGGAGTTTTATAAGCTGTACAACGAACAGCCGTTTATCTGCTTTAAACACTACGATTTTATTATGAATGTTGCAACCCAAAAGAGCAAGCTGCCGTCAAAGCTTTTACCGCAGTTCTATGCCGAAACGGCAGGTCTTACAAAAAAATATCTGCTGTCGCTTAAAGAAGATATCACATATTTCTGCTCAATGTTTGATTACCGCAACCACGGCAAAGATTGGGGAAGCTCCAAGGATTCAATTGAGAGAAGTATTGAATTTTTGACAGGCGAAAAGCCGTAAACGGCGAGCCGACTTTTTATGTTCGTGTAGACAGTTTGTGAATGTCAAAAAACATATTATGCCCAAGCGAAAGGTTTAATTAAATGTAAAATTGAAAATTGAAAATGGAAAATTAATGTCGGGAAGACAGTTCGCAAAATAAAATGCAATGTCTTCCCGACTGTTTTGTTAATATGAAATTTACTGTTTATTTATGGCGAACACGGTTCGGCGCTACTGACAAATTTTTGATATAAACAAAGATTGCATCAGAACTTTACTCGGGAATCTGATGCAATTTCTTTATCCTACTGCCTTCTCGAATAGACTGCGGTGGCACACCGCCGACCGCAATTTTCAATTTTCAACTTTCAATTTGAATCATTCACTGCCATACTGCCATAACGGCATTGAAGTATTCGTCAGAGAGAACCTTTCTCAACTGTTCTCTGCCGAATTCATCATTCATATATGCATTGCGGATGTTTCCGCCGACCTGCATTTCTTCACCGTTAAAGGTCAAAAACTGCTGTCTGAGTACCGAAACGCTGTCCTTAGTGAGCATATCAAGTGTAATTTTTTCTTTTAACTCCATTTAAATCCTCCTTGTTATATCCTGTAAATCAGCGAAAAGTTAATCTGTTCGCCGTCCGTAAAAGCACATTGTGTTTTATTAAGCGTCTGAAATGAAAGCCATGATGACTTCTTGGATATTGCACCCTTGAACATATTCCCTTTGTTGCTCATACCCGTGAAATACAACGGTGTGTCTGAGTTATGGATAAACGGCAGGTCTATCAGCGACCAAATTGAGTTTCCACCCAATGTTACCGGATTCATAATAATGGTTGTGTTCACGATGACCGTGTCGCCGATTTTTTTGTAAACGCAACTTGCGTTTTTGATTTTATCGGTAACGGTTGAGTGCGGTGTAAGCGTTGATGTACCGCTCTCTATGTTGGCAGAGTCGTATTTTGAGCCGATGCTCATATCCATACGGGTCAATCTTTCATTAAGGGTTTTGTTGTCAGCTTTTGCGTTAAGCAGAATGTCAACCTCATCCGACGAGTAGCTGTCGGCACTATCCCAGTAGTTGTCGGTAAGATACTTGATACTCGGATAATTTTGAGTATAGTCGGTAATCTGAGAGGAATCACTTACCTTGTTTAAATTGTCCTCTTTTTTTGTAATGTCGGACTGTTCAATTAACTTTTTGGTTTTGTCAATTTCAGTCCGACAAAGCTTTGTTTCGTCAAGAAGCTTTTGCGTTTCTTCACGAAGCTTCAGCGTTTCTGAGTTCGGATTAAGGTACTCTTTGTCCTCAATCGGAATACTCTCGTCTGCATAAAGCGTGACGATCTGAGTTTGGAAAACATAGCCGTTTTCGCCTCTGCCTTCAAGCTGAAGTTCAAAATAGCCGTGCATGAAAATGTCGTTTTTTCTGACCTTCCACACAAGTTTTGTGCCTGTTTCATCAATTGCGGTGCTGTCGGGAATTACCGAATTTACACTGCCGTCGGCAAAACGCAGATGAATGAAGTAGTCAACCGTAATGTCGCACATTCCCCGAATTAAAAATTCCTGTGTTTCGGCAAGATTTTCACCCGTGATGCCGACGCAGTTTGCACCGTCAAAAGTTTTTGGTTTTCGTTTGTCATAGATAATCATTGTTACACCTCCACTTAAAGAGGCAAAAACACGAAAAAATGCATTGTTTTATGCAATTTTCAGAAAAAATTTTTAAAAAAATTTTTATTTCCCGTCACAAGGGGAAAATGGTTGCAATTGCAATGCTTTGTGATATAATCTAATTTGAACAAAGGAGGACGGCAACATGCCGTGATATAAAATGAGAAAATATGTAGAAGTTTTTACTCGTGATCATTTGCCAAAGCTGAGGGATCAGCTGTTGTTTTCAGGATTGACGGATCACGAAATTTTTATGTTCATACAATATGCAAAACCGTACTATCTGTCGCTGAACCGTGGCGGAACGGCAAGGGTTGAAAACAAGTTCAGCCATATGACGGGACTTGTGTTTTCGGGAACTGCATACCTTTATTCTGTGGACTACAGCGGCAACAAAAGTCTGCTCAAAACCATTCGCAGCGGCGAGTCAAGCGGAACGCTTTATGCGATGTTTGACTACTACAATACTCTTGTTGAGATTATGGCAGGGGAGGACTGCGAAATTCTTTTTATTCCGCCGGAGCCGATGTTTATAACAGAGGATTCGCTTGCTTCGATTCAGCAGAAAATCCTCGTCAATATGCTTGCGTCACAAAGACAGGTGTTTTTGCAGATTTCGGAACACCTTGCCTGTCTTTCAAAGCGAAGTATCAAGGGCAAATTTATGCACCTTCTTCAAATCTATTGCAGGCGTGAGCATAGCTGTGAGGTTGATCTGCCGTTTTCCCGTGACGAGCTTGCAAACTATCTTGCGGTTGACAGAGCGTCACTTTCAAGAGCACTCGGTGAACTGAAAAAAGCAGGAATTATTGAATTTAAAAAGAGCCATTTCAAACTGATTGAAACAGCTGAATATCATTTTGATTAAATAACGGTCGGCAAACGGTGTTCTGTTTCCTTTCACCGCCGACTAAAATATAACGGAGGATAATATTATGAGTTTTGTGGAATTACTGCTGTTCGGCATCGGCTTGTCTATGGATGCATTTGCGGTTTCAATTTGCAAGGGGCTCTCCGTGCGTAAGTTAAGACCTAAACACGCAATTACTGTCGGATTGTGGTTTGGCGGATTTCAGGCGCTTATGCCGCTTATCGGTTATCTTCTCGGAAAGCAGTTTGAGTGGCTCATCACAAGCATTGACCATTGGATTGCATTCATCCTGCTTGCACTTATCGGTGCAAATATGATAAGAGAAGCTTTCGGTGAGGAAGAACAGCTTGACGATTCGTTTTCGGTCAAGACAATGCTGCCCCTTGCCGTTGCAACAAGTATTGACGCACTTGCGGTAGGCGTTTCGTTTGCGTGTATTGATGTTGATATCGTACCTGCAATCGCAATTATAGGCACAACAACATTCATACTTTCGGCTGTCGGCATCAAAATAGGCAATGTATTCGGTGCAAAGTATAAGTCAAAGGCAGAATTTTTAGGCGGTGCAGTATTGATTTTGCTTGGACTCAAGATTTTGCTTGAAGATTTAGGGCTTTTGCCGTTCTGACGAATTTCAAATTGAAAGTTGACGGCGAGCCGCCGTTACCAATTCGAGAAGATAGTATAATATAGAAATCGCATCAGATTCCCGAAAAAGCTCTGATGCGATTTTTTATATAAAAGTCGTTGCTTAAATGTAGGGGCGATCATCGGTCGCCCGCCTTGATAAATGATTTTGTTTAAACACATAGGTTTTAATGTGATGAAAATTGTGTATCCCAATGTAGCGGCGAACCGTGTTCGCCAATTGGACCGATTGAAAAATCGGTTCAACGGTATAAGTTTTTTATTTTAAAATAATTATCATGATGAAAAATTAAATTGTTATTTGTTCGTTTTGGTTTTGCAACCAAAACGATTGGCGAACGAGGTTCGCCTCTACAGACAATAAACGGCTTTCATCAAATCAAAAAATTTTTATTAAACATAAAGTTTCATTAAAGCGGGCGTCCGATGAACGCCCCTACACAGAATGGTACAATATATTGCAATGTTACGCTCGGGAATAATATGGCTTTTTAATATCATACTGTCTTCACGAACGGGGAACGGCGGCTCGCCGTTAATTTTCAATTTTCAATTTTTTGAAGTTGTCATTCAGAATTGTGCAGGAGTTATCTAACTTTTGCAATTCCTGTTCGGTTAATTTAAGTTCCAGAATGCGTTTTGCACCGTTTGCGCTTACTATGCACGGGTTGCCGATGAACACATCTTTCTTGCCGCCGTATTCGCCACGCAGACGAACCGATACTGTCAGAACGCTGTTTTCATCTTGAAGAATTGCTCGGACAATACGGACGATTGACATACCAATGCCGTAGTAGGTTGCGCCCTTTGCCTCAATGATTTTGTGGGCGGCACAACGCACATCATCGCTTATCTGCTCAAGCTCCTCCATGTAGTACGATTTTGGGTTATCACGCATGACATCCTTTAGCGGTTTGGCGGCAAGGAGTGCCTGACTCCACGGAACAAATTCGCTGTCTCCGTGTTCGCCTATTACATATGCGTGAATGTTGCGTGGATCAACCTCAAAATATTCGCCGAGGAGATATCTGAGCCGTGCCGTGTCAAGTGTAGTTCCCGTGCCGATGATTTTTGACGCATTGAATCCCGAAAGTTCATAGGTCACCCGTGTCATAATGTCAACTGGGTTTGTCGCAACAAGGAAAATTCCCTCAAAACCGCTTTGCACAACCTTTGGCACAATTGAAGAAAATACAACTGCGTTTTTCTGCAAAAGCTGAAGCCTGCTTTCGGTGGGCTTTTGATTTGCACCTGCGCAGATTACAACAATGTCGGCGTCGGCACATTCACCGTAACCTCCGCAACGGATTTTCATGCTTGAATGCGAAAATGCAAGCCCGTGGTTCAAATCCATTGCCTCACCCTCGGCACGCTTTTCGTTGAGGTCAATCATAATGAGCTCATCACACACATTTTGATTGAGTGCCGCATAGGCAAAGCTCATTCCGACCATTCCCGTTCCCACAAGTACAACCTTTCTTTTGTTTCCCGACATATGACCGTCCCTTTCATTTGTATTCTTTTTTTAGGATTTTCATATGTGCAAAAATTATTCTTCGGTTCAAAAAATTGATTGAATTGTGCTTTTTGGGGGATTGTGAAAAAAATAACGGCAGAATCGCTGTTTGTTTGGTGAAATGGCAAAGATTATATGTAAAAATCATCAAAATTCACTTGAAACGCAGATATAATTGTGCTAAAATTAATTCGACAAGGTGTTCGGAATACATTAGGCATATTCCGATTTTTATTTTATAGGAAAATATCAATTGCGAGATTCTTGTTTTTGAAAACTGTCAAATTTTGCCGAGTTGTGCTTTAGCATAAAATTCTTGCAAAGTTATGCTCTTATATCAAAAGTTTTTGAAAAGTAAGACTGTCTGCACGAATAGGGTGCGAGGCACTCGC
>ERZ857972.1567-NODE-1567-length-12407-cov-2.738990_pt1 | contig 12407 bp, 9 predicted proteins | sample MGYA00519757_ERZ857972 | MGnify/ENA primary metagenome ERZ857972 (study PRJEB31778, sample SAMEA3449383) | human gut metagenome | biome: human gut; feature: human-associated habitat; material: faeces | place: United Kingdom | collected 2010/2012 ...
CGATAGATTTAGCCTTCTCCTGCATCATTGCGGCAAACTTGTCAAGGCTTCCGCATATGAATTCCGCAAGAGCAAATAAAGAGTCATTGGCTGAAACCAGCATCATCGAATAAATTAAATCAAGTACAGATATTTTTTCTCCTGCTTCAAGATTGATAGATGCCGAGCCTTTCCAGTTCGAAATCTGCTTTATGACGCTGTCCGATACTGTTACGGTATCATTAGGATTACATTTTTCCAGAGCTATTATAGATGCCATTATTTTAATAAGAAAAGCAGGCGACAGTTTCATTCTGGCATTCTTTTCAAGCAGTATGCGACCCTCATGCTGAGTAACAACGATTGCCGCCTGAGCATTTATCTCGGGCATTTCGGTTTTCTGAACAGCTCTGACTTCTGACATTAAGATTCATCCTTCCGTAGTTAGTTTATGTGAATTTCAGTATCCGTAAGCAAAATTCAACATATTAATTATAGCACCGGAAAACGATAAATGCAATGACTTTTAAGATTATTTTAACTTAATTCATAACGCAAAATGACGAAAAATATTTGAAGGAAGTTTTGATTGGAGTGATAACCAAATATTATTTGCAGGAACGTGAGAATTATTTACAAATTTAACGGTAATGCTTGACATTTTCGGGTTTTGGGTATATAATGATAATGAATAAAAGTATACTTGTGGTAAAAATACACAGCAGTTTACAAAATTTGTAAGTTAAACAGTAATCATTCTTGATTAATGAAATATTAACAGGAGGTCTTTTAGATGCTTCAGAACAGCTACGACAATTACACACAGAAGCCGCAGCTCAACGCTAAGCTGAAAGTGCTCAGAAAGATAATCGCATTTGTATTTGCGATAAATATGCTGATCACCAGATTCTTCGGCGGACCTGCAGGCACTCAGCTCAGACAAGCTGAGGTGTTCACAGACAGTTCTGCTTCGCAGACATATGTGACCGACAGTGTTTACAGCACCGATTTGCCTTCGATTTTATCAGCGGAGGATTTTGACACTTCGGTAACCGCCAGCCAGTCTTCTGTATACAATAATCTCGTCGGAGATGTTTATAACGACGTATTCGGCTATGCTGCAGGCTTTACTCTGTTTACAGAGGGAGATTGCAACGTTATGGGCGCAGACAGCGGAGGACGTATTGCGGTAGGCGGAGATTTCACAGGTCCGGGTTGGTATGATATAAACCATCAGGATCCGAACAGAAATGATCCTAACGGATGTGCTTCTCTTATAGTAGGCGGCACGCTGAATAATTTCTGCACCAATAACGGTAACGTATGGGCAAACAACATCGGCGAGAATTACAGCAATTCAAATTATAAAACTGTAATAGGCGGCGTAAACAGCGACGAGTGCAAGTTTAATTTTGCCGATACGTTTGCATATTTACGTTCATCATCCGCACACCTTGCAGGATTACAGGCAAACGGAGTATATAACGGTGCATACGGAAATATTACGCTTGACGGCTATGATAAAGGCGTGAATATTTTCACCATCGATATGTATACATGGAATTCGATGGCGGGTAACGGCGGATACGCTCTTAATATCAATGTTCCCGAAGGCTCGACAATACTTATTAATATTACAGGTGGCGAAGGCGACAGCAGCACAAGTCTTAACCTTGCTATGCACAGCCTTATTGTAAATGGTCATCATTTACAGAATAATGAGCAGACAGGCAACCTGCTCTTTAACGTTACCAATGCGGCAACTATCAACATAAATGGCTTTAACGGTTCGATCCTTGCGCCCAATTCCGATATTAACGGCGGCGGTTGGCACCATGACGGTAACATCGTTTGTAAGTCATTCTCCGGTAATACAGAGTTTGGAAGTAACCCGTTCAATCCGCCTTTCGACGATGATGATTTCGATTACGGCGATGATGATACGGATACAGACACGGATACTGACACCGATACAGACACGGATACCGATACAGACACGGATACCGATACAGACACTGACACAGATACGGATACAGACACTGATACTGATACGGACACGGATACGGACACTGATACAGATACCGATAATGATCGTGTAAACGGTGATGAAGTTGACTTCGACGACAGAACACCTCAGGGTGAGCGTGTAAACGGCGATGACAGCAACGGTAATCTTGAGCGTACTGACTTTGACAACACAAACGGCAACCCCAATACCGGCGTTGGCATTGACGGAACGCTTGCGGCAGGTGCGGCGGCTACAGCGGCTCTTGCGGCAGCAGGACTTCTTCTCGGTAAGCGTAAGAAAAAGGACGAATCCGAAGAATAATCGGTGAATAACCAAACAGCTGTATGGCTAAAAACCATACAGCTGTTTTCTTGTATAAGGGCAAAAAAATAACGGCAATCAGCACGATTGCCGTTATTACTGCTTTGTCAGGTTTTCTTGAATTGACTGTTGTAAAGCTCAGCATAGAATCCGTTCTTAGCAAGAAGCTGTTCGTGATTACCGATCTCGATAATCCTGCCCTTATCCATTACCAGAATGGTATCGGCATTTTTTATAGTCGATAATCTGTGAGCTACTATAAAGCTCGTTTTGCCCTTTGTCATCTTAGCGAAAGCGTTCTGGATCTTCATTTCGGTCTTTGTATCAATGCTGCTGGTCGCTTCGTCAAGAATCAGCATAGGAGGCATTGCAAGCATTACACGGGCTATGCACAAAAGCTGCTTCTGACCCTGTGAAATACCGTCATTGTCGCTTATTATCGTATCATAACCGTCTTTCATACGCTTTATAAAGCTATGGCAGTGAGCGGCTTTTGCGGCGGCTACAATTTCTTCTTCAGTTGCATCCTGTTTTCCGTAAGCTATATTTTCACGGACTGTACCCTCGAAAATCCATGTTTCTTGAAGCACCATACCATAGCTGAGTCTGAGCGAATCACGGGTCACGTCCTTTATATTGTTGCCGTCAACCGAGATACCGCCCTTATCCGTATCATAGAAACGCATAAGCAGGTTGATTATAGTGGTCTTACCGCAGCCGGTAGGACCTACAATAGCTATCTGCTGACCGCTCTTTACATCAAGATTAAGGTCCTTGATAAGCTCTTTTTCGGGAACGTAAGAGAAGTCAACGTGGTCAATCTTTACGTTTCCGCTTACATCTGTAAGCACCTTGTTGTCAGCATCGGATATTTCATCGTCGCTTTCGGTGAGGGCGAATATACGTCTTGCCGATGCAAACGCCGATTGTAATTCGGTAACAACGCCTGAAATTTCGTTGAACGGCTTTGTATATTGGTTGGCGTATGATAAAAATGCGGAAAGCTGACCTACAGTGATACCGCCGCCTATAGCGCTGAGTGCGCCGAAAATTCCGACACCGGCATATACAAGACCGTTTACAAATCTTGTGGAGGGATTGGTAAGAGCGGAGTAGAACTGCGCTCTAACGCCGACCTTATACAGCTTTGCGTTAAGCTCTTCGAATTTTTCTTCGCTGTATTCTTCACGGGAGAAAGCCTTTACGACCTTCTGATTTCCGATATATTCTTCGGCAAGTCCGGTAATCTGACCTCTGAGCGCCGCCTGCTCCTTGAATTTCTTTGAGCAAAGTCTTGCTATGGTAGAAGCCACAATCAGTGATACAGGGGTTATAACGATAACAACAAGTGCAATGCCTACGTTTATCGAGAACATAAAGCAGAGTGTTCCTATTATAGTGACAGAGCCTGTGAATATCTGCTGAAATCCCTGCAGCAGACCGTCAGATACGGTATCAATATCCGCAACGACTCTGCCTATTATATCGCCGTGCGGAGTAGAGTCTATATATTTCAGCGGTACACGCTGGAGCTTGTTGAAAGCGTCTGTTCTTAAATCCCTTACCGTTCTTTGAGTGAGTATGTTGGTGCAATAACCCATAAACCACTGAAATCCCGCACCTACGATTACTACAACGGCGAGCTTTATAATTATCGGCAGAATCTTTTCGAAATTTACGTTGTTTATATCAATGATAAAGTCAACAGCCTGACCGATAAGCACGGGCGCATACAGCGTTGCTATTGCGCTTATAACAGCGCTGACTATCGTGAAAACGAGATAGAACGTATAAGGCTTAGTATATTTCAGCAGCTTTGCAAGAACTGTAAAACCGCTGTCGTTATTTTTTTTACTCATCGCCGTTTATCTCCTTTTCAAGTTCTTCCGCACTGAACTGAGTAAGACAGATCTGACAGTAATCGGTACAGCTCTGTAACAGCTCTTTATGTGTGCCTATGCCGACTGTTTTGCCGTCGTCAAGTACGATTATCTGATCGGCATTTTTGACCGTGTTCGCTCTTTGAGAAATGATAAACACCGTCATATCAGAGCAGTTTTCCTTGATTGCCGTTCTCAGCTTTGCATCTGTAGCAAAGTCAAGTGCGCTTGCGCTGTCGTCAAGTATCAGTATCTCCGGGTCTGCGGCTATTGCCCTTGCAATAGTAAGTCTTTGCTTCTGACCGCCTGAAAGGTTCTTACCGCCCTGAAGTATCTTATAATCAAGTCCGTTTTCGAGCTTTTCGACAAACTCATAAGCCTGTGAAATCTTCAGCGCACGCCATATCTGCTCGTCTGTTATATTATCTCCGCCCCACTTCATATTTTCACGGATTGTACCGCTGAAAAGTACGGCTTTCTGAGGAACGACCGCTATCTTTTTGCGAAGACAGTTAAGGCTGTATTTTCTGACATCTGTTCCGTAAATTTCGACCAAACCGTCTGATGCGTCATAGAATCGTGGGATAAGATTTATAAGCGTTGATTTACCGCTGCCAGTACCGCCTATTATGCCTATCGTCTGACCTTTTTCGGCGGTGAACGATATATCTTCAAGTGCATATTCACTGTTATCGTGATAGCTGAAATATACCTTGTCGAATTTTACAGCAGGAGCAGAGCTGTCGCCGTTTTCTTCGGTGTTGTCAGTTTCTGTAACGGACGGCTTCGTGTCAAGCACCTCGTTTACTCTTGCCGCACAAGCCGCCGACTTTGTGAAGATAACAACAAGGTTTGCAACAACCACAAGGGCGAGCAGGATCTGATTCATATAGTTTACAAGTGCGATAACCTGACCTTGTGTAAGGTCGCCGACATTTACCGAGAATCCGCCGAACCATATTATTGCAACGATTGCAAGGTTCAGTATGATAGCGTTGACAGGGCTGAGCAGTGCTGAAATCTTGCCGGCTCTTACTGCCGCTTTTTCAATATCCTCAGCGTTATCCTTGAAACGTTCTATTTCGTGCTGCTGCTTTGAAAAAGCTCTTACGGCTCTTGCACCGACAAGATTTTCACGGGTGATGAGCGAGGTCTTGTCCAGCTTTTTCTGTATCGATTTGAAGAAGGGGATAGTCCTTGTTGTGACAAGCCACATAACAATCGCAACAAGCGGAATAACGAGAACGAAAATCAGTGCTAATTTCACATCTATCATAAAAGCCATTATCGTTGAACCGATAACCAAAAACGGTGCTCTTACAACAAGTCTTATCAGCATCGCAACAGCGACCTGCAGCTGATTTATATCGGAGGTAAGCCTCGTTATAAGTGAGGGCGTGCCGAATTCGTCAACCTCCTTGTGCGAAAGAGTGTTGATATGATGATACAGCTCACGTCTTAGCTCTGTGCCAAAGCCCTGCGACGCAACCGATGCCACATACTGACATATAAGCGCAAATCCAAGACCGCATACACCGAGCAGAACAAGCACTCCGCCCATCTTCCATATATAACCGCTGTCTTTGTTTGCAATACCTATGTCTATTATCTTCGCCATAACCAGAGGAACGATAAGCTCGAATACCGCCTCGGTCAGCTTGAAAATGGGTCCGAGTATTACGTTTTTTCTGTATTTTTTAAGATACTTAACCAGTTTTAGCATATTTCACCGTCCAATAATAATGACATCGGAGCAAAATCCGATGCCATTACGAATATTTAATTATTATCAGCCAAGAACTTTCTTGATTTCTTCGGGAAGTGAGGCAGCGAAGCTGTCGCCTACCAACAGGCTGATCTCGTCAACGCTCGTTGTTATGAGCATTACATCGGCACATATGTTTTCGCAAGCCTGGAATACCTTAGCCGCAAAACCTGCCTGATCAACCATTTCCTCGCTCTTGATAACTATCTTTACATTACCGCTGTTTACACAGGGTGTTATTCCGTGTACTGCAGTTATTCTGGGTAAAACGGTAAGCAGTGTGGGTATATCATCATCGCTGAACGTAAAGCCGAATGAGAACATATCCGACTTAGGAGGTGTCTGCGAGATCATATCTACATTGATACCGCTTTCGGCTACCGCTGAAAGAGTAGTTGAAACAAAACGCTTTCTTGACGGAACATCTGAAAATGTTACGATTGATATGTTTTCGTATACTTTAATATCTGTCATATTGACCTCCGTTATGCTTCGGAAAGAAGATCCGACATCTGATAAAGACCTTTTTCACAGCCGCTTAAGAATACTGCCGCATTGACAGAGCCGACTGCGAATACCTGTTTTGAGCCTGCGCTGTGAGAAAGAGTTATCACTTCGTCACGTCCCGCAAATATAACATCATGCTCGCCTACTATCGTACCGCCTCTTATCGAGTGCATACCGATTTCGGTTTTCTCACGGGGCTTTCTCACGCTGTGGCGGTCATATACATAGTGCATCTTGTTGCCAAGCTCTTCGTTTATCGCTTCCGCTATCATTATTGCCGTTCCCGAAGGAGCGTCCTTCTTGAGATTGTGGTGCTTTTCAACTATCTCAATATCAAACTGATCGCCGAGTACCTTTGTTGCACGCTTTGCAAGGTCAACAAGAAGATTAATTCCGAGCGACATATTGAATGTGAAGAACACGGGAATCTGACCCGCCGCTGTCTTTATCTGCTTTATCTGTTCATCTGTGTAGCCTGTCGTTGCAATAACTACGGGAACATTGTTTATCTTGCAGTAGTCGAGCAGCTCGTCAAGCAGTGAGGGGTGCGAAAAGTCGATTATAACATCGGGCTTTTCCGGCAGATCGAATAACTTCTTGTAAACGGGAAAGTCAGCGTACTGTTCACCTGCTATATCAATGCCGGCTGTTATTTCGCAGTCATCTCTCGTATTGACAATGTCATTTATTACTCTGCCCATTTTGCCGCAGGCACCTGTAATTACAATTCTCGTCATATTAACGTCCTTTTTCTGAATTTACTTTGTAAGACCGAGCTTTTCCATAGATGAAAACAGCTTAGCTATCTTTGCGTCTTCCATTCTTATAAGCGGAAGTCTGCACTCGCCAACATTCTTGCCCATTATGTTAAGCGCTTCCTTAACGGGAATGGGGTTGACATCTATAAACAGATCGTTTGTAAATTCAAGGAGCTTTAGCTGTAACTCAGCCGCTTTCTTATAGTCGCCTTCAAGACAGTAGCTTGCTATCTCGTGCGTTTCGGCGGGAAGACAGTTTGCAAGTACCGAGATAACACCCTTACCGCCGAGCGACATTATAGGTACTATCTGGTCGTCGTTGCCCGAATAAATGTCAAGGTCGGTTTCAGCCGCTATCTTGGCTACTGCACTTATGTTTCCGCTTGCTTCCTTTGCGGCAACTATGTTGTCCTTCTTTGCAAGCTCCTTGTACGTTTCAACAGAAATGTTCACACCTGTACGGCTGGGAACGTTGTAGAGGATTATCGGCAGGCTTACGCTGTCCGCAATTGCACTGAAGTGTGCGACAAGTCCTCTCTGCGAAGTCTTGTTATAATAAGGTGTCACAAGGAGCAGTGCGTCAGCACCGAGTGCCTCGGCTTCTTTTGAAAGCTGAATGGCATAAGCGGTATCGTTACTGCCTGCACCTGCTATGACGGGAACTCTCTTTGCTACCTTTTCAACGCAGAAGCGGATACATTCCTTATGCTCCTCGTCTGTCATAGCCGCAGATTCGCCTGTTGTACCGCACACTACTATAGCGTCCGTTCCGCCGGCAATCTGCTCCTCTATACGATCTGCAAAATTATCGTAGTTGATGCTCCCGTCCTCGTTCATAGGGGTCACTATAGCTACTGCAGAGCCTGTAAAAATTGTCTTTTTCATCGGATACCTCCGTGTTCAATGAATCGAAATCAGTCGAAATAACCCTTTGCGGCATAAAGCTCAGCCATTTCAACTGCGCCGCCTGCGGCACCTCTTAATGTGTTGTGTGACAGGCAGACAAACTTGTAGTCGTACTGTGTGTCTTCTCTTAATCTGCCGATTGAAACTGCCATACCGCCTTCAAGGTTTCTGTGCAGCTTAGCCTGAGGCATATTGTCTTCTTCAAAGTAGTGAAGGAACTGCTTGGGAGCGGAGGGAAGCTCAAGCTCCTGCGGTGCGCCCTTGTATTCCTTCCAGATATTGAGGATTTCTTCCTTTGAGGGCTTGTTCTCGAAGCTAACGAATACTGCGGCAAAGTGACCGTTTGATACGGGAACTCTGAGGCACTGTGTTGTGATTGCGGGAGCGGCAGCCTTTACAATCTTGTCGCCCTCGATCTTGCCCCATACCTTCAGAGGCTCCTGCTCACTCTTTTCTTCCTCACCGCCGATATAGGGGATAAGGTTATCTACCATTTCAGGCCATGTTTCGAATGTTTTGCCTGCGCCTGAAATTGCCTGATATGTGCAGGCGAGAACCTTTGTGATACCGAACTTTCGTAAGGGGTTGAGAGCGGGAACGTAACTCTGGATAGAGCAGTTTGACTTAACTGATATGAAACCTCTCTTTGTGCCAAGACGCTTCTTCTGAGCCTCAACGATAGCCATATGCTCGTCGTTGATTTCGGGGATAATCATAGGAACGTCGTCTGTGAAACGGTTAGCTGAGTTGTTGGACATAACAGGGCATTCGTGCTTTGCGTAAGCCTCTTCAAGAGCCTTTATCTCGTCCTTCTTCATATCTACCGCACAGAATACGAAGTCAACCTGTGATGCAATCTTTTCAATATCGGCAGTAGCGTCCATAATAACAATGTCTTCCATAGCCTTGGGCATAGGCTTTTCGATGAGCCATCTTGAGCCGACAGCCTCTTTATAAGTCTTTCCTGCGGAACGGGGAGATGCGGCAAGCACCTTTACGTTGAACCAGGGGTGATTTTCCAGCAGAACGGCAAAACGCTGTCCTACCATACCCGTAGCACCGATAATACCTACGTTGTAGTTTTTCATTTTAGTTTCCATCCTTCTTTTTTGCTTTTAGCATATTTTCTTAAAAAAGCCGCTTGTAAAAATGATTACAGGCGGCTTTGTATGCAGATGTGATAAAGTTGTGTGATAGCTCTCCACCTACAGCTTAACCGCTTGATGACAATCGTGCATATATTAGACACACGACCAGATACATAAGTTCCGACACTTATGCTCTTCGGCGACAAAGCCTTTTCCCGCTACAATCTGTCGGCAGATTGACGCAACGGGTACTTTTCTTTAATCGCACCTCTACCTGCTTTGTTTATATTATCATATTTATTGCTGTTTGTCAATGGCGAAGCGGTAAAAAATAATTTGATTTTTTTTCGTAAATGTGTTATTATAAAACAGTATGCAATATCCAGAAAGAAAAAATGCGTGAAAAACGCAAAAAACAGAGGAAAAACAATGCTTAAATCGGATTTTTATTATGACTTGCCGCAGGAGCTTATCGCACAGACTCCGCTTGAGCCTCGTGACAGCTCACGGCTTATGAAAATTGACCGCAAAAGCGGCGAAATAACACATGACCGCTTTTATAATATATGCGATTATCTTGAAAAGGGTGACCTGCTCGTTCTCAACGACTCAAAGGTTTTCCCTGCAAGACTTTACGGCGTAAAGCAGGAAACGGGTGCGGCAGTGCAGTTCCTGCTTCTTCACCAGATTTCACATAATCGCTGGGAGGTTATGGTCAAACCCGGCAAAAGACTTAAAATCGGTACAAAGGTCGACTTTTCGGGCATTCTGACAGCCGAGATAGTCGACTATGCCGAGGGCGGCGACAGGATAGCCGAGTTTACCTATGACGGCGACAGCATATTTGAAGTGCTTGACCGTATCGGTCAGATGCCGCTCCCTCCTTATATCACAGAAAAGCTAAAAGATAAGGACAGATACAACACCATCTATTCTCACGAGGTAGGCTCAGCCGCCGCTCCTACTGCGGGACTTCACTTCACCGAAAACGTGTTTGCAAAGCTCCGTGAAAAAGGCGTTGATACAGCTTTTGTAACGCTCCACGTCGGACTTGGTACTTTCCGTCCCGTAAAAGAGGACAACATACTTGACCATAAGATGCACGTTGAGCATTACTCCATACCGCAGGAAACTGCCGATAAGATAAAGGCTTGCAGAGAGCGAGGAGGACGTGTCATTTCAGTCGGCACCACAAGCTGTCGTACACTTGAATCTGCCGCATCGCTTGACCCTAACGGCGAGATAAAAGCCTGCTCGCACGATACGGGTATATTCATTTACCCCGGCTATGAGTTTAAAGCAATAGACGGACTTATTACGAATTTCCACCTTCCCGAAAGTACGCTTATAATGCTTGTAAGTGCATTCTTAGGCAGGGAAAAGACGCTCAACGCTTATAATGTTGCGATACAGGAGAAATATCGTTTCTTCAGCTTCGGCGACAGTATGATGATAATATGATGAACATCGTTAAAGTAACCCTGCCCGAAAAGTGCAGGATAATTTGCGTCAGTGATATACACGCACATTATGATGAGTTTGCAAGGCTTTTGCGTAAGTGCGACTACAATAATGAAAGCGACTATCTGTTCATTCTCGGTGATATTCTGGAAAAGGGCAGGCAAAATATCGAAACACTGCACTTTATACAAAAATTATCCCACGACAAAAAATGCGTATGTATCAAGGGTAACAACGATACGATGGTATCGCGTATGGCGTTTGACGATGAAAAGGAAAAGTTTCTCGAAAGGCTTACATACCGCCCTGTAAACGCTTATATGCAAATGGCGGAGAGTATCGGTATTACCGATTTCACGACAGATTTTGATAACAAGCGTAATGCTGTCAACCAAAAATTCGCTAAAGAACTGTCGTTCGTTTCGGGGCTTCCGACGGCTATAGAAACCGAAAAACACATTTTCGTTCACGCAGGTATAGAAAACCGCACGGACTGGGAAAACAGCTCAGAGCAGTTTGTCCTGTGCGCACCGTGGTGGATAAGAAGCGGTCACGCTCTTGATAAATATGTTGTTGTCGGTCATTTCCCGACCTATAATTTTGCAAGAGGAAAAAACACCAATCTGCCGATAATCGACACGGATAAAAGGATAATAGCGGTTGACGGCGGCTGTTCGGTAAAATCGGCAGGACAGATAAATGCTTTTATAATAACTAAGGACGGAGAAGGCTACAGCTATGACAACGTATTCGAGCCGTCCGAGCCGTGTGAAAAATGTACGGTCATCAAGGATTATACAGCCGCTCGGCATTATTCTTATCTTGATTATGAAAAGAGCGACCTTGAAATACTCGGCAAGTCAGACGGACTGGTGTCGGTGCGTGATAAGCACAGCGGCAACAGCGGACTTATACTTGAAAACTATATCGCCCAATGGGGCGACGGCCGTTTTCACGGATGGACTAATCTTGATGCGTTTGTTTGCGTTAATAAAGGCGAAACATTCTGCGTTTATTATAAGAATGAAAAATACTGCTACGGCATAGCACAAAGCGGAGAAGTAGGAATGATACCACTTGACTGTGTTGCCGTATTTAAGGAGAAATATGTTTAAAGTACTGAAAACAGACGGAGTAGCAAGACGAGGAGAATTTCACACCCCTCACGGTGTGATACAGTCGCCGTTTTTTATGAATGTCGGCACTTCTGCGGCAATCAAGGGCGGTATATCATCGCTTGACCTCAAAGACCTCAAGTGTCAGGTAGAACTTTGCAACACCTATCATCTTCACGTTCGTCCGGGAGATGATATAATATATAAAATGGGCGGACTTCACAAGTTTATGAACTGGGACAGACCGATACTTACCGACAGCGGCGGATTTCAGGTGTTCTCGCTTGCGAAACTCAGAAAGATAAAGGAAGAGGGAGTATATTTCAACTCCCACGTTGACGGCAGACGTATTTTTATGGGTCCCGAAGAAAGCATGAGGATACAGTCGCATCTTGCCTCAACGATAGCTATGGCATTTGACGAATGTATAGAAAATCCCTCGCCTTATGATTATGTAAAGAAGTCGGTTGACAGAACGACAAGATGGCTGCAGCGCTGTATTGACGAAATGGCAAGGCTTAATTCTCTGCCCAAAACCATAAACAGACAACAGATGCTGTTTGCAATAAATCAGGGCGGAACTTATGACGATATAAGAGCCGAGCATATGAAAACAATA
>ERZ857972.1569-NODE-1569-length-12380-cov-33.615903_pt1 | contig 12380 bp, 7 predicted proteins | sample MGYA00519757_ERZ857972 | MGnify/ENA primary metagenome ERZ857972 (study PRJEB31778, sample SAMEA3449383) | human gut metagenome | biome: human gut; feature: human-associated habitat; material: faeces | place: United Kingdom | collected 2010/2012 ...
CAGCCGCCGGAGCGGTGCTTGAGCCGTTAGGCGGGAATTGTGCGGTATTGCCTTAGAACCCCCAGTGCAGAAAATCAGCATCTTGCACGATTATTTGAAATATTTTTTGTGAATACTCTTGACAGAGCGTGGTTTATCCGCTATTATAATAAATGCGTGAGTTAAGGGGTCAAGTGCGGCCAAAATGGAAGCACAACCCCCGCAAAAAACTGCGCGGAATAATCAAGAAAGGAGAAAAGAAATGCCTACTTTTAACCAGCTCGTACGCAAAGGCCGTGAGGTCCTGGTAACCAAGAGCACTGCTCCTGCCCTTCAGAAGAGCTACAACTCCCAGAAGAAGCAGTACACCACCATGAACAGCCCCCAGAAGCGTGGTGTTTGCACCGCTGTTCGTACCATGACCCCCAAAAAGCCCAACTCTGCTCTGCGTAAAGTTGCCCGTGTCCGCCTGACGAATGGTATCGAGGTCACCTCCTACATTCCTGGTATCGGCCATAACCTGCAGGAGCACAGCGTTGTCCTGATCCGTGGCGGTCGTGTTAAGGACCTGCCCGGTGTCCGTTACCACATCATCCGTGGTACTCTGGATACTCAGGGTGTTGCAAACCGTAACCAGGCTCGCAGCAAATACGGCGCAAAGCGTCCCAAGGCCGGTGCCAAGAAGTAAGGAAACATCTTTTCGCCATAAAATGGTCAGCTGACTCTTTTGTGGCATAACGGGAGTTTTCTTTAACTTTCGAGTACCGATGATATCATTAATGTGAAGGAGGGAAGAAAGATGCCCAGAAGAGGTAAAATCGCAAAGCGCGAAGTTCTGGCTGATCCTATTTACAATTCCAAGCTCGTCACCCGTCTGGTCAACAGCATCATGCTGGATGGCAAGAAGGGCGTCGCTCAGAAGATCGTTTACGAAGCTTTTGAGACTGTCAAAGAGAAGACCGGCAACGATCCTCTCGAAATGTTCGAGAAGGCCATGGAAAACATCATGCCCAGCCTCGAAGTTAAGGCCCGCCGTGTCGGCGGCTCCACCTACCAGGTCCCCCTGGAGGTCAGCCCCGCCCGCCGCGAGACCCTCGGCCTGCGCTGGCTGACTCTGTACAGCCGCAGCCGTGGTGAAAAGACCATGTCCGCTCGCCTGGCCGCCGAGATCATTGACGCTACCAACAACGTTGGCGGCGCCGTCAAGAAGCGCGAAGATACCCACAAGATGGCAGAAGCCAACAAGGCTTTCGCGCATTACCGTTATTGATCTGCTTACTGAGGAGGTTTAAGCCATGGCAACGCCGAGAGACGTATCCCTGCAAATGACCCGAAATATCGGTATCATGGCCCACATCGACGCAGGCAAGACCACCACCACCGAGCGCATTCTGTACTACACCGGTATTAACCATAAGATCGGCGAAGTTCATGACGGCGCTGCTACGATGGACTGGATGGAGCAGGAACAGGAACGTGGTATTACCATCACTTCCGCTGCAACCACCTGCTACTGGAGCCACACCGAGACCCAGCACGATCCGGCTCTGTTCAAAAAGAACCGTCATCGTATCAACATCATCGACACCCCGGGCCACGTTGACTTTACTGTTGAAGTTCAGCGTTCTCTGCGTGTTCTGGACGGTTCTGTTACCGTTTTGGCCGCAAAGGGTGGCGTTGAGCCTCAGTCTGAAACCGTTTGGCGCCAGGCTGACGAGTACAAGGTTCCCCGCATGGTTTACGTCAACAAGATGGATACCATGGGTGCTGACTTCTTCCGCTGCGTACAGATGATGCATGATCGTCTGCATGCCAACGGTGTGCCTATCCAGCTGCCTGTCGGCCAGGAAGACACTTTCCGCGGCATCATCGATCTGATCGACATGAAAGCCGATATCTACTATGATGATATGGGCAATGATGTGCGCGTTGAGGAAATTCCTGAAGACCTGAAAGAACAGGCTCAGGAATATCATGACAAGCTGATCGAAGCTGTTGCTGAGACCGACGAAGAGCTGATGATGAAGTACCTGGACGGCGAAGAGCTGACCAAGGGAGAAATCAAGGCTGCTCTGCGGAAGGCTACTATTTCCAACGAGATCGTTCCTGTTGTCTGCGGCTCTTCTTACAAGAACCGTGGCGTTCAGAAACTGTTGGATGCAATCGTTGATTATATGCCTGCTCCGACCGACGTTGCGGCCATCAAGGGCACCAACCCGGAGACTGGCGAGGAAGAAGATCGCACTTCTTCCGATGATCAGCCGTTCTCTGCACTGGCATTCAAGATTATGACTGACCCGTATGTCGGTAAGCTGTGCTTCTTCCGCGTGTACTCTGGTACCGTTGAGGCTGGCACCACTGTTTACAACTCTGTTAAGGATCAGGACGAGCGTATCGGCCGTATCCTGCAGATGCATGCAAACAACCGTAAGGATATCGACATCTGCTACGCTGGCGATATCGCCGCTGCTGTTGGTCTGAAGAACACCACCACTGGTGATACCCTGTGCGATGAGAAGCATCCCATCATCCTCGAGTCCATGAACTTCCCCGAGCCGGTTATCCGCGTTGCCATCGAGCCCAAGACCAAGGCTGGCAGCGAGAAGATGGGTATTGCCCTGTCTAAGCTGGCTGAAGAGGACCCGACTTTCCGTACCTGGACCGATGAAGAAACCGGTCAGACCATCATCGCCGGCATGGGCGAGCTCCACCTGGAAATCATCGTGGACCGTCTGCTCCGCGAGTTTAAGGTCGAAGCTAACGTTGGCGCACCTCAGGTTGCCTACCGTGAAACCATCCGCAAGGAGGCTAACCAGGAAACCAAGTACGCACGTCAGTCCGGTGGTAAGGGCCAGTATGGTCACGTTAAGATCAAGATTGAGCCCAACCCGGGTAAGGGTTATGAGTTTGTCAACGGTATTGTTGGCGGCGCTATCCCGAAGGAATACATCCCCGCTGTTGACAACGGTATCCAGGGCGCGATGAAGTCCGGCATTCTGGCTGGCTATCCCGTCGTGGATGTCAAGGTTACTCTGTGGGACGGCTCCTATCATGAAGTTGACTCCTCTGAAATGGCGTTCTCCATCGCCGGCTCCATGGCATTCAAGGATGCTATGAAGAAGGCTGACCCTGTCATTATGGAGCCCATCATGAAGGTTGACGTTGTTGTTCCTGACGAGTATATGGGCAACGTCATTGGCGACTTGAACAGCCGCCGCGGCGCGATCCAGAACCAGGAATCCACCGATGGCACTGCCCGTGTCACCGCTATGGTTCCTCTGTCCGAGATGTTCGGTTACGCTACTGACCTGCGTTCCAAGACCCAGGGCCGTGGCCAGTACTCCATGGAGCCGGCTGATTACCAGCAGGTTCCCAAGAGTGTTGCAGATAAGATCATGACCGAGCGCAATAAGGGCTGATTCTGCACAAATTCGCGCAAAATACTTGATTTTTCTTGAAAAATCTAGTATGATAGCCTTACAACAGGCTATTTTATCTGTTTGAATTAAAGGAGGATACTTCCAATGGCTGAAAAGGAAAAATTTGACCGCTCTTTGGAGCATGTCAACATCGGTACCATCGGTCACGTTGACCACGGCAAGACCACTCTGACTGCTGCTATCACCAAGGTTCTGGCTCTGAAGGGCGACGCCGATTTCATGGATTACTCCAGCATCGATAAGGCTCCTGAAGAGAAGGCTCGTGGTATCACGATCAATACCGCTCACGTTGAGTACCACACCGCGAAGCGTCACTATGCCCACGTTGACTGCCCGGGCCATGCTGACTACATCAAGAACATGATCACCGGTGCTGCTCAGATGGACGGCGCTATCCTGGTTGTTGCTGCAACCGATGGCCCGATGCCGCAGACCCGTGAGCACATCCTGCTGGCTCGTCAGGTTGGCGTGCCCAAGATCGTTGTGTTCCTGAACAAGTGCGACATGGTTGACGACGAAGAGCTGCTCGACCTGGTCGAAATGGAAGTTCGCGAACTGCTGGACAGCCAGGATTTCGACGGCGACAACACCCCGATCATCCGTGGTTCCGCTCTGAAGGCTCTGGAGAGCACTTCCAAGGATCCCGATGCTCCGGAATACAAGTGCATTTGGGAGCTGATGGACGCTGTTGACAGCTACATCCCGACCCCGGACCGTGCTGCTGATAAGCCGTTCCTGATGCCCGTTGAGGACGTTATGACCATCTCCGGCCGTGGCACCGTTGCTACCGGTCGTGTTGAGCGTGGTACTGCTCATGTCGGCGATCAGATGGAAATCGTTGGTCTGAAGGAAGAGAAGCTGACCACCACCATCACTGGTCTGGAAATGTTCCGCAAGAGCCTCGAGTTCGCTCAGGCTGGCGACAACATCGGCGCTCTGCTGCGTGGTATTGACCGTGACCAGATCGAGCGTGGCCAGGTTCTGGCTGTTCCCGGCTCTGTTCATCCCCACACCACTTTCGATGGCCATGTTTACGTCCTGAAGAAGGAAGAAGGCGGCCGTCATACCCCGTTCTTCAACAACTATCGTCCTCAGTTCTACTTCCGTACCACCGACGTTACTGGCATCATCACCCTGCCCGAAGGCACTGAGATGTGCATGCCCGGCGACAACGTTGATATGCACGTTGAGCTGATCACCCCGGTTGCCATGGAAGAAGGCATGCGTTTCGCTATCCGCGAAGGCGGCCACACTGTTGGTTCCGGCGTTGTTTCCAAGATCGAGAAGTAATTTTCGGCTTGTGATATAGCTTTCAAGGCTCCTGCTGTTAAGGCAGGGGCCTTTTTGTTGTATACGACTTATGGGACGGGGAGGGGGCAAAGGCCGGGTGTGGAAGACCAAGGAAGGCATCATGAAAACATCAGGAATTGTAGATAGGGGAGAGGACACCATTCGGAACTTTGAAAAAGTGGAGCAGGAGGGGGCACTCACACTGCCCTACCTTGGGAAGGTGTATTTCAGGTCGCGGTTAAGGGGCGAGGGTTGATCTATCCCTAAGTTTTCGGAGCAGTCAGGAACGCTCTCTACGGTACAATTTATAATGGGCAATTCTCAACCTCCAATTTTCCCTTCAAGTTTCCTCCAATCTCTGCCAAATCTCTCAACAACAAGCCAAACCGAAATGGCAAAAAATGCGCGGTCACAATACCGGATGATTGTATTAAGAGATTGCAAAGAACATTATCGGGGTAAATGTATAATCATTTGATAAAATCAGGAATAAACCATTCAAAAATGTTAATAAATACCGCCAAAGGGTCACCGCACCGCAACGCAAATAATGTGCGAAAAACAGGTTTCAGTTGATTCAAGGACAAAAATTTAGATAGAAACCGCTCTAATGAACTATGCAAATTCTGGCAACTGTGATATAATGTATATACCTAGATGTGTCGGAAAGGTTATCATTTGCAGGATCAAGGCATGCAGTCGGTACAACGTTTTGTCAGCCGCTGTGCCGGGGCCAAAAGCCCCAAAAGCAGGCCGCAGCCCGGCAAGGGATCGCCAGACCGAGGGGAGCACAACCAGGCGTTTTGCAATCAACACCTGCAAAGTGCCGCACATCTGCCGTACCACTTTTCACACAAAAGGTGAAAGTAGTAACACTTAAGGGAGGATAAAACTATGAAGAAAAACCTTCAGCGTTTTGGTGCATCCGTGTTGGCAGCAGCCATGGTTGCCCAAAGCGTGGCGCTTCCCGCAGCAGCCGAAACTACCAAGATTGATTCTTCGGTAGCGCAGTCTGTTGCAGCTAGCGCAGCAAGCGCGGCCAGCGCTGTGCAGTCCCTGCCCAAGTTCACCAGCACCGCAGACCTGATCAAGCAGACAGCCCAAACGCTGGCTGCCCAGGGCGAAGTGCATGAACTGGAGCAGGACGATGCCAAGCTGGAAGCGACTGCACAGAGCAAGGCGGGCATGAGTCTTGCAGCGTTGGAAAATGCATTGGCCGATGCCATGTACGCCAACGCCGCAGCCGGCAAGATCAACACCGAAGCCTATGGCCTGAACAAGGACGAGATGGCATCGGTGATGGCTGCCACCATCAAAACGTATCATCTGTCCAGCGCCGTTACCGACCTGGGCTATGAGACGAACGCCGCAGGCGTTGTGACCGCCGTTACCTTTACCGGCAGCTCCGGCATGACCTCTGCGATGGAGTCCATGACCAACAGCGATGATGAAGTGATTGCGCAGCAGGCTGACAGCTACGCACAGGCTTACGTTGCTGAAAACTCCGATACCTTTGCGGCCAGCGCCGCTGCAGACGGCCATACCTATGGCGAGCCGAAATGGTACTGGAATGACACCAACCCGGAGGATGGCCACACCCATACCTGGAAGGAAACCCCCGATGGTTACTGGACCAAGACCGATGACGGCTGGGCTTACACCGCTGTGTATACCTGTGAAAAGGACGATGCCTACCAGAAGGTAGAAGGCACCGTAACCAAGGATACCACCGAGGCAAAGCCCGGCGCTGCCGGCAAGACCGTTTACTCTGCCAGCGTGCCCGCTGACAAGAGCCCGGTTAAGAAGGAATACAAGGAACCCACCACCCGCACCGACGACATTGCCGCCCTGCCAGAACCATGCCGTGCCCAAGGATGCAGATGGCAACTTTGTTGCTACCTTCAACTGGGAAATGAAGAAGGTCGAGGGCAAGCTGGCCGATGACTACAGCAACGCCCAGCTGTTCTATGACAGCGAAACCGGCAAAATTTCTGCCGGCGCTCCCGTTACCATTGACTGGGAATGCACCAGCGTCACCTTCAAGTGCGCTGTCTGCGGCGAAGAAATCAAAAACCAGCCGGTAATGACCATGCCGGTCAGCGTTGTGGTAGACCAGAATAACAATTCCGTCTACATCAATGTGGGCGGCACCCCGACCCTGGATACCACCTCCGGCGGCACCGGCGTTACCCTGGTGTCCGCAATGGATGGCGGCAACTGGTACGATATGCAGAACAACCCGGTTGACGCAAGCAAGGTGAACTTCACCTATCAGAGCGGCGACAACAAGGGCAAGAACAGCCTGCTGCTGTACGACAGCCAGAAGACTGCCGTGTATGTGGACGACCAGGGCAACCAGGTCACCAATACTTACGATGTCTCGACTGCGCAGATGAACTACTACTACTTCCAGCTGTCGCAGTTCAACCAGGACGAAGCAGAGTACTTCGGCGTGGTTGCCCCGTTCTGGACCTCCAAGGGCGTTCAGAAGCAGGGCGAGGATGGCAGCATCACCGGCACCATGGGCGCAATCAAGATATTGTGCAGCATTGATCCGAACGATGATGTCCCGCCGACCACCATGGCATTCATGCTGAACATGCTGCCGCAGGCGTTCATGTCTTACGTCATGAACTATGGCGAAGCTCTGAAAGCCATCCGTAATGAAGGCTTGAAACAGGTTGCCGAGCTGGGTGACAGCGCTGACTATGTTACCAAGCTGCTGATCCTGCACGACTGGATCTCCCAGGTTGCAGAATTCGATATGGGCTCCATGGGCGATATCACCGGCGGCGGCAACAACGACCCCATCCAGACGACTGCTTTCGGTGCCCTGCTGGGCGGCGAGATCGGCGCTAAGGGCGTTGAGTATGGCTGCATCTGCCTGGGCTATGCAGCTGCATTTAACTACATGGTCCAGAATTTGCCTGACAACAAGAGCATCTATAAGAATGATGACGGCAGCTGGAAGACCCCCGATGAAGTAGGCGATAACGCTGTTGTTGACTTTGCCCAGATCCTGTATTACTGCGATACTTCTGATACCAGTGTTGCCGGTAATGCGTTCGGTGGCGGCATGTTCAACAACGTCCACTACTTTAACGCAGTCAAGGTCAACAAGCTGCAGGGCGACAGCAACTCTGCTACGATGACCACCGGCGAACCCAACAAGAACTGGTACTATGTTGATGTCTGCTATGACGACGTGAACACCGAGTGCATGGCCCAGACCCGCGTTGAGAACGCAGGCGACCTGCGCCATGTCAACTTCCTGGTTTCTCCCTCCGGTCTGGAAGGCCGTTACAGCAAGTACTATGATTACATTGACTCGCTGTACGACGGCTACACCTACACCAAGAACAAGAATCCCGATGTGGATGATGACGGCAATGTTGTGCTGAACAACGGCAAGCCGCATTACTCTTACACCAAGGCGGAGAACAAGAACGAGACCCGTTACACCGATACCTGCTACGAGGATACCTGGTTCACCTCTATCTGCAGCCCCATCTACTTCGACAATAATTACTTCTATTACGTTGATACCACGACCAACCAGAACCTGTATAACAACATGCGCCGCCAGCAGGCCGAGAACGGCAACAACGGCAACTCTGGTTCCGGCAGCTCTGGTAACAACTCCCAGATGCAGCAGTTCATGAAGAAGATGCAGAACCAGGGCCCCGATACTCTGGAAGCACGTCCGCGTAATGCGAACTACTATATCCGCAAAGAGGATTCCAGCAGCAGCAGACCCGGCGGCTTCAGCATGAGCAGCTTTACCAAGACGGATGACCCGTTTGATATCATCCTGATGTACTACAACGATCTGAAGGAAACCAGCAGCAACTTCAATGATGACGACAGCAATGCCAAGGTTCTGGCCGAAGCTGGCACCATCTATAAGATCGATACCAGTGCAAAAGATAAGCATACCAAGGTTGAAAACAACCTGAACACCGAGTGCCTGGCAGACGCTGCTGCAAAGCGGATCTACCCCGCACTGGTACACTCTACCGCACTGTATGATGGCATGCTGTACTTCAACGTCAACAACGCCATCTACCGTATGGACCCGACCACCGGCGCAGTGGAAGAAGTGAAGGAATACAACACCGTCTATGGCGGCATTAAGCTGACCAAGGATAAGGACGGCAACATGGTTCCCGATACCCACTTTCCCGGCATGAGCATGGTTATCATGGACAGCCCCCAGAATACCGACAGTGTGCAGTATCTGAAGACCTTCATGAACCATCCTCTGGCGGGCCTGACCCTGCGTGACAGCTACAGCTTTGCTACCACCACCCAGCAGGGCCAGACTGTGATCACCGGCATCAACACCACCAAGGATCAGCTGGTCGTTTCTGTCGGCACCAACCTGTCCAACACCTATAAGGAACTGGTGGACGGCAAGGCAGAAGTCAAGACCGATGCCTCCGGCACTTCTTATGCAAACCGTAAGAGCTACAAGACCGAGTCCTGGAACTACAACCCGAGTTACAACCAGAACATGGGCAGCTCTGACGAGAAGAACAAGAACGAAGAGTTCATGTGGTGCGCTAACCTGGTTGAAACCATGCCGATGTCCGACATGGTCAGCGACCTGAAGAGCGGCGAAACCACCAATGTTTCCGTTGAAGCATGGTGCGATACCCCCGCTTACACCCAGGACCGCACCAACAAGTACGGCCTGACCAAGGGTGAAAAGAAGTACACTGACGACACACGGCCCAAGGGCCATACCTGGGCTCTGGACGAGCTGGAAACCAAGTCCGTTGGCGGCAATGTGTACCTGTGCTCTGATTGCCATACCGCAACCGAGAGCGTACCTCACACTGTAACCCTGCCGGACAAGATTGAAGGCGTTACCCTGACCCTGGGCACCATCAACAACAACTACCTTGCAGACGATACCGTTACCCTGACCGTAGAAAAGACTGGCACCGATATCGTTACCGTTACCGCAAAGAGCGGCGATACCGAAGTTGCTCTGAATGAAGTTCAGGAAGCAGCGCAGGACGAAGCCGCAGCCCAGGCTACCACCGAAAAGGCTAAGACGGTTTACACCTTCACCATGCCGGACGGCGATGTGAACATCAGCGTTACCAAAAACGCCAAGACCTATGAGGTCAAGGTAGCCGATGCTAACAAGGATACGTTGAAGATCACCAGCCCCGAAGCTGACCTGGATAAGGTTGCTGAGGGCACCAGCGTTACCGTTGTGGCTACCCCGAAGGATGGCTATACCCTGACGGCTGACGGTGTGGTGGTTACTTACGGCGACAATCAGACCCTGAAAGCAACTCCTGACACAGAAAAGGCCAACACTTACACCTTTGCAATGCCCGCTGGCGATGCAACTGTCAGCGCAGCGTTTGAAGAGGTTAAGAAGTATAACGTTACTGTGGCGGGTACTGTTGAAAACGGCACTGTGGGCGTAGAGCCGAAAACCGCAGCTGCGAAGGATGTTGTTACTGTTACCGTTACCCCGAATACCAACTTTAAGTACACGGACGGCAGCCTGAAAGCTACTTATACGGATGGCGGAACGAAGAAAGAAATTAACGACTTTAAGGCAGTAGACGGTAAGGAAAACACCTACACCTTCGAGATGCCTGCCGCTGATGTTACCGTTAGCGCTGTGTTTGAGCCTGTTAAGGCTAAAACCTACAGCGTTACGATCAACCCCAGCAATAATGGTACTGTGACGGCTGACAAGACCACTGACGTGGAAGCTGGCAAACTTGTTACTCTGACCGTTACCCCGGCTGATGACATGTTTACGCTTGCACAGCTGGCAAAAAATGGTTTGGTGATTAAGGACAGCGAGAATACCGATGTTCCGTATACTACCGTCGAGGAAGGCAAAACCTACACCTTTGAAATGCCTGCTGCTGATGTGACCGTTGCCGCACAGTTTACGGTTGTTAAGTATGGCATTGAAGTTAAGGTGGAGGGCGAGGGCACTGTCACATTTACTGATGATGGTGAGACCCGCTTTGCGGAAGGTACAGAAGTTACAGCTAACATCAAGCCGAAAGGTACCACCTACGTATTGACCGAGGCGATGTATTATGTTGGCAATACCGGCGAAAATATTACGAAAGCTGTGAATGACGGTGGCGGCGAGTATACCTTCACTATGCCTGCAAACCATGTGAAGATTGAAGCAACCTTTGGAGAGGCACCGTCTACTGAACCCGAAACGCGCACCGTCCATGGTGCCGCTGAAAAGACCACCATTACCGCAATGGCTGTCTTTACCTGCACCGATAAGAACTGCGCAAGCGCACAGTTCGTGGATGCAACTGTAAAGCAGACCAGCGGCGTTACCACCGCTGCTGTCAACTTCAACGGCAAGGACTACACCGCCAAGTACGGCGAGAAGAACGGCTGGGTTGAAGAAAACGGCAAGAAGTACTGGTACGAAAAGGGCGTGAAGCAGGGTACCACCGGCCGCGGCAAAGAGATCTATGATCCCGATTCCGACGCCTGGTACTGGCTGGATGCTGTCCAGGGCGGCGCAATGACCGTCAGCAAGGACGTTTACCAGGAATCCGCCGCCGGCCAGTGGGCTGATAAGCCCGATGGCACCGGCAAGTGGGTCCGTTACGATGAGAACGGCCACATGGTCAAGGGCTGGCAGACGACCGATAAGGGCACCTACTACTTTGACCTGATCACCGGCGCTATGGCTAAGGGCGCAGGCGATATTGACGGTGTACCTTGCGCATTTGACGAGTACACCGGTATCGCTCTGGACGGCCAGTGGTTGACCATCAAAGGCGCTGACTTCTGGTACGAAAAGGGCGTTCGCCAGGGCCTGGATGGCCGCGGCAAGGAAATCTATGACCCGGCTTCCGACGCTTGGTACTGGCTGGATGCCGTTGACCAGGGCAAGAAAGCCACCAGCAAGGATGTCTATCAGGAATCCGAAGCTGGCCAGTGGGCTGACCGCGCCGATGGTACCGGCAAGTGGGTCCGTTACGATGCACAGGGCCACATGATCAAGGGCTGGAGCGCTGACAAGCGTTACTATTTCGACCCGATCTATGGCACCATGGCTAAGGGCGATGCAGTCATCGATGGCCGCACTTATCACTTTGATAAGAACACCGGCGTTCTGCAGTAATCCCACAGCCTGAACAATGAGCTGTAACCCAGCCCATTAACCCCTAAATAGAAATGCCGCAGCAGATGTAACAGTCTGCTGCGGCATTTTTGTATTTGTGGGCATAGGTTCGGTGAAATATTTGCCAGACCAGTAGGGCGGGGGACCCCACCCCGCCGAAATACTGGGAACAATACACAATTTAAAAATTGCAATATACCTTGCTATGCCGTAGGGGGCGGCGTCCCCGACGCCCCGGAGGAGCGTATAAATTACAGGCCTTTTGTTGGTAACTGTACGGTAGGGCGGCCAGCCCATTGGCCGCCGGATGAGCCCAGTCACAAATCTCATTTATCAGGCTCTGCGCGAGGAACCACCCCTCACCGGCTTTCGCCGGAGCTCCCCTCTAAGGGGAGCCAGTATCTTACCTTATGATTGTGGTGGCTCCCCTGGAGGGGAGCTGGACGCGAAGCGGCCTGAGGGGTGGTTCCTTGCCGCAAACCTAAGGCAACACCGCACAATTCCCGCCTTACGGCTTAAGCACCGCTCCGGCGGCT
>ERZ857972.1590-NODE-1590-length-12204-cov-2.305540_pt1 | contig 12204 bp, 8 predicted proteins | sample MGYA00519757_ERZ857972 | MGnify/ENA primary metagenome ERZ857972 (study PRJEB31778, sample SAMEA3449383) | human gut metagenome | biome: human gut; feature: human-associated habitat; material: faeces | place: United Kingdom | collected 2010/2012 ...
GGGCAACCCGTCTGCAGCCGGTTCGGCATGGACGCTCCCACGTACCACGCGGACGCACTCCCAGCTGTCGCCGTAGGCGCTCTGCTGCGGCATCGCACGGGCGTCACCCTTGAATTTCCAGACGAACACATACCACCCAGGACGGGCGGCTTGCACCGTGACCGCATCGCCATGCGCATCGATCTGGCCGCCGCCGAATCTCACGATGCCGTTGCGCGCGGGCACGTCCCAGCTGCCGATCAGCGTGTGGTGTCCGTCTTCCTCCGGCTCGGCCTCGCCTTGCGGCCGGTACGGTTCGTCGTCACCGCCATTGCCGTCGCCCGCCCACCACATGCTTACCTGGGCGTACGGTTCGTCGGCAGCCAGCCCGTACTGTTCGTTGCCTCCGAACTCACCGTGGTCATGGGGGAATCCGCTCACTTCGATCACGTCGGTCAGCATGGCGCCCACGTGTGCACTGTGTTCACCGGCCTGTGACCGCACCTGCACAGGCGTGCGGGTCACATTGGTCTCCGCCGGCTCCATGAACCCGCTCACCCAATCATGAGTCATCACCTGTTGCACGGCGGATGGTTGCCGTTGCCGTTCCACCGCCCACACCCATGTGCCGTAGGCGTCGCCGTCATGTGCTCGGTACGGCTCCGTCCCGTTCTCCTCGCTGACGGCCTGCACCTGCCTATGCTGCCCGTCATGGGTGAACGTCGCGTTGCCGTATGCGGCGGGTTCGAATCCGAGCCGTTTCAGTCTGCCTAGGAATTCCCGTGCCGGTTCGCCGGAATCCGGGCGTATGACCGAGTCCAAGTTCTCCCCGCGCAGGCCGGTGAAGTACCACCCGCTCGCCTCCACTGCGGAATCGGCAGGCCAGTAGTTGTCGTCACCGTCGAGTCGCATGGTCACGTCATCGGTCACCGCAGACCCGGGATCTGTGGATTTCGGCGTGGTCTGGGTGACCAACGTCGGCGAGAACACGGTGACCGTGTCGAATGCCGTCCCGGCCGCTTCCACCGTCTTGGCCGCAGCCACGCGCAACAGGTTCTGGGAGCTCACGGCCATCTCCACCGCCGGCACCTGCATCTGCGCATGGACGCGCACAGCTCCTTCGCCGCTCGCCTTCCATGCGAAGCGGAGGGTCTTGCCGTTGGTGCGCCCGATTCGCGTTCTCGCACCGTTCGCGAACACGGCATCGCCCTCCAGACTCACCGAATACTCCGTGTTCGTGGTGGGCGTGCCCTCGTCGTCGAGAATCTCGAGCACGATGTTTCCCGCGCGTTTGCCGTCGGTGTACTCGACTCGGGTCGCAATGGACTGCGGCACGACCGGACGCACCTCCTCATAGAGCTCGCGCGCCTTGGCGAGTATGTTCGGGTATTGGCTTTCGAGAATCCCTCTCGCATGCGGCCAACCGGCATCTCCCTGGCTTGTGTCGAATGCATCGTGCACGATGAACGCCAACGCCGCCTGCAGATCGTCGACGTTGTGTTCGCGTTGGTGTCGGTTGAGCATCTCGCCCACCAGGCGCGTCACCAACGTGTCCGGCATCGGTTTGGTGACGCCGAGCGTGTAGTTCGTCTCCTGCGATTGATCCATGCAGTAGTACCGTCTCTGCTGGCCGTCATATCCGATCATTCCGAAGAAATAGATTCGGCCGCCATCGAAGTAGCTTTGGTAGTCTGAGGCGCTGGCCACGGTGAGTTTCTCCCCTGTGTACGCATTGGCACGAGTCGCACCCCGTATGCCGACAATCGCGCATACGGCCGCCAGCATGGCGAGCAGCCGCACCACCACGACCCGCATATGTCTTGCCGATCTGTTCATTCCAACCGTCCTTCCCGTATTGTGTTGGCAGATTATGTGCTGTCAGATTCACACAGTCAGGTCGGCGTGCATAGCCGGACGGGGCATTGTGGACGGAGGACGGCGTTTCAGTCGATTGTGGATAACCGCGCCACTATTCACAATCCACAACGCCTATGCGACAACGGCACGAACTTTGTCCATCCCGCATTGAATTCATGCGGGAACGAAGAGGCCTGCGGCCTTCCGACCGGAAATGCATCCACAATGTGGACTATTGGTAAGGAATTTCCACCGTTTGTACAGGCTCGCAACCTCAGCCGCGAAAAACTCCATACAATGTCAGGTATGGAAGCACAACACAATGAGACAGAGGCCGCCGGGAAACCGGCGGCGAAGAAAACGACGCGCACGCGCAAGCCACGCGCGTCCAAGCAGGCCACATTCATAGCCGAGGCACCGGCCATGCCGATCGCCATCAAGGAGCCGGGCCAGTTCGGACGCGTCAACATCCTGAACTGCCAACCGTCCGTCGAAGACGACGTCTACGCTGCCCGAGTCGAGATCGGGGAGCAGTTCACCGTTTCCGCCCAGGTGTTCATGGAGGGGCGCACGAAGGTCGGAGCGACCGCCGTGCTGAAGAATCCACGCGGCCGCATCATGGCACGGGTCCCGATGACCGTGGAGAACGCAGGCCTCGACCTGTACACGGCGAAGCTGCAGGCTGGCGAGCATTCCACGCTGAACCCGTGGGATGCCGAATTCGCAGAGGTGAAGAAGCAGCTGGGCAACTGGCGCGTGGCCATCGAAGGTTGGGAAGACACCTACGGGGCATGGTTGCATGACGCCCGCATCAAGGTGGATGTACTTTCCGACGTGGAGAACACCCTGACCAGCGGATCCGAGCTGCTCACCCGCTGGGCCTCCACCCGTGACGCGAATCTCAACGCCGAGCAGCGCAAGACGTTGCGCGAGGCAGCGAAATCGATGATGGACACGTCGCTCGACGCCAAAAGCCGGCTCACCTTCGCCGACAACGCCGACATCGAGGCACTGCATGAGACGAATCCGCTGCGCGACGGTCTCACCTCAAGTGGTGACCATGTGTTCCACGTGGAACGCCCGAAGTCGAGCTTCAGCGCCTGGTACCAGTTCTTCCCGCGTTCCGAGGGCGCCTACCTCGACGACAACGGCAAAAAGGTGCAGGGCAACTTCCACACGGCCGTCAGCGGACTGGAACGAGCCAAGGCGGAGGGCTTCAACATCGTGTACCTGCCTCCGATCTTCCCGATCGGCGTGACGAACCGCAAGGGCCCCGACGGTGCCCTCAATGCGGGCCCGGACGACCCAGGCTCGCCGTTCGGCATTGGCAGCGAACTCGGTGGACACGACACCGTCGACCCACTGCTCGGCACGATGGATGACTTCAAGGCGTTCTGCCAGCGCGCCCACGAGCTGAACCTCGAAGTGGCGCTCGACTTCGCCTTGCAGTGCTCACCGGACCACCCGTGGGTGAAGGAGCATCCGAACTGGTTCCGCACCAAGCCGGACGGTTCGATCGCCTACGCCGAGAACCCGCCGAAGAAATACCAGGACATCTATCCGATCGACTTCGACAACGATCTCGAGGGTATCGAGCGTGAGGTCGAACGCATCATGAACCTGTGGATCGAGGCGGGCGTTACCATCTTCCGCATCGACAATCCCCACACCAACACACTCATCATCGAAGACTCGCAGCGCCTCGGCCTCGCGCAGATGTACCAGCTTAAAGGCCGTGTGGGACGTTCGAGCAAGCAGGCGTACGCCTACTTCATGTTCCCCGAGCATGTAAGCCTCACCGAAGAGGCGCAGCAACGCCTCGAAGCGATTAACGAGCATACCGACCTCGGCAGTGGCATGCGCGTTGCCATGAGGGACCTTGAGATTCGAGGGGCGGGCGACCTTCTTGGCGCGGAGCAAAGCGGAAATATGTCGGCCGTCGGCTTCGATTTGTTCGCGCAAATGATTTCAAGCGCCGTCGATGCAGCGCGCGCGGGCGAAGGCGCGGCAGATTCCTTGCCGCCAGCCCTTTCCGACATCACGGTGAATATTCCCGTGCATGCCTACGTCGCGGAAGAATACATCCCCGATACCGACGAGCGCGTTTTGCTCTACAGGCGCTTGGCCTGCGCCGATACGCTTGGCGCTGTCGACGACTTGCGCGAAGCCACGCGCGAAGCGCACCCAGATATGCCCGAAGCGTGCGAAAATATGTTCCTACGCTCAAAAATTCGTGCATGGGCCAACGAAGTCGGCGTGAAAGTCATCACGGTTGTCGGCGGCAAACTCGCTGTCGAGCCCATCTCCGTGCCTGACAGCACGATGACGCCGCTTCGACGCGAAGGCGCCCGCTATATCGCCCAAACAAAAAAGCTCCAGGTTCCCATGAAGCATTTCGAAAGCGAGCAACCGGAAAATCTCATGGAAGCCATATGGGAATTCCTTTTCAGCCTCAAACCGATCGATTCGGCGGGGCTGCCACTTGACGCCTCCGACAACGCCACCAGGAAAAAGCCGGCAAACCCTGCAGCGACGCGTTCCGGCAAAGCGAGCGCATCGAACAAACGCGGAACAAGCACCGTAGGCACACGTCAAAAACGAGAAACAGCAAGCAAAGAGGCGCCGAGCGCTCCTGCAAAGGGAAGGCCGAAAGCAACGAACACCTATGTCGGAGGCGCGCGCGTCACTCGCAAGCCAAAGGTGAAACTCAATATTCCCACGCCGCCGAAAAACCCCTCGGCACCCGCTGCAGGCGACGGCCGCCCCGTGCCTTTCACGCCCGACCGGCCCGCAATTGCCCCTGACGGAAGACCTGCATCAAATGGGACACGCGCTCGGGGAAGCAAAACGAGAGGCACAAACCGCCGATGACGCAGCGAACAGCAACAAACAGGGCGAAAAAGAAGCCCGCGACGAAGGCGTCCTCTTCATCGCGGGCTCAGCGAAACGCGCGAAGCGCAACGCCAAAAGCATGCAGCGCTCGAACATCGGCAGCCCAAGCCGCACCTTCATCGAAGAAAAAGCCATCGAGTACGCAAAGCCAAGCGAAATCAAAGCCAGCGTCTGCCGCGAACAGGAAAAAGACGGCAGCCAGCAGCACGGCCCGTGCAAAATCGAAAACGATTTCGGCAAATCGAAGCGCACAAGGCAAAGCTTCGGCAAGAAAGCAAGCGGTCAAAAAACGAACAACCAAGCAAAAGCGCACCGTGCTCACCTCGGTACACGACGCAATAAGCGCCGTAGGAACGCTCGTCGGCCATTTCTCCAAGCGCGTCATGCTCGCCTTCGTGGCCGCCCTCGTGTTGGCCGTTGGCGCCATCGGAACCGCCGTAACCACCGAAGCTCGAATTCAAGCCGATCTCGACGGCCTGCCAAGCTATATCACGGAAGACATGGTTTCGGAGGCACGGTCAATGCAGGCGCATTACGGCCACCCCGCCGGCTGCACAATCGCCCAAATCATCGCCGAAAGCTCCTATCAGGGAGATTTGTCACGGCTCGCCAAAGAAGACCACAATCTCTTCGGCATGAAATGGGCAAACTCCTTTGCAGAATACGATGGGGTAGTGGGGCCCACGAATTGGGACACCAACGAAGAATACGACGGACAATACGTTCAAATCAACGATGCGTTCATCGAATTCGAAAGCGACAAGGCTTGCATCAAGTTTCGCTCCGCCGTGTTCCTGCAAGCTTCCACGTACGCCGATAACGCCCTTATACAGCAAGCCATAGCAGAACGCTCATCGACGCTCATGGCTCAGGGGCTCCAAGACGCGGGCTGGGCAACCGACAGCAGCTATGCCAACAAGCTCATCGCGATCATGGACCAATACGACTTATATCGTTTCGACATATAGATACAACGTTGAGTCCATTCCCGCAATATTTCAAATGAAAACGAAAGCGGCTCCCGCATCAGGGGAGCCGCTTTCTTCATGCAAGCCGTCAAGCGAAGGGAGGGAAGGTTGTGACGGCTGCTTCGTATTGGAAAGGGAGGGGTTATTAACTACTGGGCGTTTGCGGGTTCGGAAGCGACCGTCTCTGCGACATCAGTGGCAGGCTCTTCGGCCTTAGTTTCTTTCGCAGGAGCCTCATCCGCAGGAGCCTCGAGCTTTTTCGCGGCCGCCTTCTTCTTGCGCTTCGGAGCCTCTTCTTCCTCAGCTTCCTTCACAACATCCTTGTCGTTGCCAAGACCCTCACGGAAGTTGTGAATCGTGCGGCCGAGAGAACGACCGAGTTTCGGAAGGTGCTTCGGACCGAAGATCAAAAGGGCCACAGCAAGAATGATGAGCAGTTCGGGAACGCCAAGACCAAGAATTTTCATAACGCATATCTCCTTATAGGTGCGGTTGCATGTCTGCATTGCCTGTTGACGCTTTGCAGAATACTCCCGCACCCTGTAAGGCGGCTATCATGCAGCTTTAGGAAACCCCAGTTCACAACGTCATCATTTGTCATGCACGTTGAGTATTGGCCTACTTTTCAACCTTTTCGCCCTCGCTGTCGCCAGATTCGCGACCCTCGCTGACAAGCAGTTCCGCCTTAACGGCATCGCCGGTCATGTTCTGCCAGCGTTCGCGATTCCACGTCTCAAGATTGGTGGAATGACGCATCTGAATAAGCTCGAGCACAACGGCAAACACCATGGCGAAATACACCATGAGCTTCTCCATGTGCATATCGAGCACCTCGATACCGGAGTTGATTCCAAGGCTATCGAGCACGAGCAAAACGCCGATGACCGAGATGAAGACAAGCGCCAGAATCTTCATTTCCGTATGCTTGTTAATAAAGTCGGAAATAGGATCGATGAACACCATCATCACCACAATGGCGATCATAACGGCCATGATCATGATAATGAGGTGATCGGCAAGGCCTACCGCGGTAACAGAGTCAATGGAGAACACGACGTCCATCACCATGATGGTTGCAATGGCTTGCGCAAGGCCAATCTGGCGAAGCGATTTATGCTCTTCGGAATGCTCGGCCTTCTCTTCGGTAAGCGCCAATACGTCACGAAGCTCATCGATGCCCTTGTAGATAAGATAGGCGCCGCCAAGCAGTAACACGAAATCGCGCACGCAGAAGCCATGAGCCCAGAAACCGAGGTCGAGCGAGAACAGCGGCTTGGTCATATGCACGAGATAGCTTGCAAAGCACAAGAAGATGCAGCGCGAAATCATGGCACCCAGAAGACCGAGCTTGCGACCGATATGCTGTTTTTCAGCAGGAAGCCTGCTTGAGGTAATTGAAATGAAAACGATGTTGTCAACGCCGAGAACAATCTCCAAGAAAATAAGCGTGACCAGCGAAATCCATGCTTCCGGTGTGGTGAAAATCGATAAATCCATGGTGCTCCTTTCGGCTGGAACGCAAAAAGGAACACGACCCCTAAGCGCCCAAGCCCTAACATGCTTGCAGTAGCGCCAAGAGTCTTGTTATTTAAGACACGCCAGGTGAAATACCGGGTCTGTTGACGTGCCGCACCTCACGAAGAATCGCGGGTGCCAACTACTCCCCCTTAGACAAACGAGACGGTTTATTCGCCGCCTTCGCGTGAGTGATATAATGACGGAGTTTTTTGCAACCAAGAACAGGATTGCTATGAATTTCACGAAACTACCGTTCTCTAAACAAAAACAAATCGACGAGGGACCCATTCGCACCATCGACAGCTCGTCTCTCGCACGGCCGTTCGACCCACCAAAGCCCGTGCTTATCGTCTCGCTCGTTTTCGCCCTTATCGCAGCCATCATCGGCGGCCGTTATGCTTTCGGCGCAATCGACGGCATACTTCATGGCGCACAGCGCGACGCCGCCACTGTCGAAACGAATATCAACCGCGGAGTGTCGTACGATTTACCCATCATGGAAAACTATATCTCCCTCGACGATGCGACTATCGTACAAACTTTCGCCGACGCCGGATACCAGACGTACAACATGCTTGGCGAAGAGGGCGTTGACGTCATGAAGATCCCAAACGATGTGACGCTCGCCGATGCCGCGCTCGTTTACGCTAAGGGCGTTTCAAACATGGATGCGGTAACTGCGTCGAAATACTTGGTAGGTTCATGGCGGTTTACGGTTTCGCGCACCAACGGCACCGAGATGAAAGTGCGCTATTGCGACCTTGCCGCCGAAAATGCGCAAGATGCGGTACAGCACGCATGGCAAAGCGAAGGCTGGGCCGACAACGGCAATGTAACCATTACCGCCGAAGGTGTTGACGAAATCGGCAACACCTACCGCGAGGGCACCATTGAAACCGAGAGCGGCACGCATAGCTGGCGCATTTCCGTATGCGACCTTGACGGCGTGTACAGCATTTCCGGCCTTCCGAGCACCGCTCAGTATGTCGGCATCCGCATGAATTAACCTGTCACTCAACCTGTTAAATGCTACGAGCATGTAACAGGTTCAAGCACAGAGGTTACTCAAACAAGGCTTTGCCCTCGTCGGAGATCACAACGCGAACCGCTTTCGGCAAAATGCGCGCGACAAAAGGCGTCTTGCTTTTCGGAACTTCGCCGTCGTATTGAATCTCGAACGCAGGGTCCGCCTCAACGCGAACCTCTTTGCCCTGGTAAATCTCAAGAGAGTCGCCACGCTCCGGGAAATCCCCGTCTCGATCGAGCATCGCAGCGAAGACAGCGGGCAAAAGCTCGAAAGCGTTTTTGGCCTTCATGACAATCACGTCAAGCATGCCGTCACGCGGCTGATTCGTATGCGTGAACGAGATATCGAACTGAATCTTCGAGAAATTAATGACGAGCACGCCCAAGCCTTCGGTTTCGTGGCGTTCGCCATCGATGGTTACCGCGATTTTCGATCGCTGAGGAACAATATTGCTACCCGCGGCCAAGAAATACGCGACAGTACCGAAGAATTTCTTGTTCGGAGCCGCGCTTTCCATAATCGTCGCATCGTAGCCCGCAATGATCATGAAGCCGTGCTTTTCGCCTTCGGCTTCGATTTCGGCGACATCGAAGTCAAGCGTCTCGCAACGTCGAGCGAGCTTCGCCAACGCGTGCGGCTCGTTCGGCTGAGCCAAGTTGAGGGAAAGCAGGTTCGCCGTGCCAGCAGGGTAGGGCAAAAGCGGCACACCGGTATTCGCAAGCACATACGCGACCGAAGTCACCGTTCCATCGCCGCCCGAAGCAACGACCACATCGAAATCGCTCGCATCGTCAAGCAAGTCGTCGATTGACGTGGTGCCATCAGTTGACCGCATACACACCTCGTCGCCATCCTCCGTAAATGAACGCACAAAATCGTAAATGGACCCATCTCGGTATCCAGATGCGAGATTATTGATGATAAGTGCTTTCATCGCGCATTCCCCCTCTCTACCGTTAAGATGGTACTACATACAAATCGGAACATACGCAACTAAAGGAAAACCGTTGTACATCACTACTCGCAAGCAGTTGGAACAATTCATCGACCGCGCCCGCGTCAGCGAAGTGCTCGCGGTCGACACCGAATTCCTCCGCGAGAAAACATACTGGCCCAAGCTCTGCCTCATTCAAATGGGCACCGAGAAGGAAAGCGTCGCCATTGACCCTTTCGCCTTTGACAGCCTCGAGCCTCTCAAAGAGCTTTTCACGAACAAAAAAATCGTGAAGCTGTTCCATGCCGCATCGCAAGCCCTCGAAATCATCCACCACGAGCTCGGCGTGCTTCCCGAGCCGATTTTCGACACGCAAATCGCCGCGTCGCTGCTCGGCGGCACGCTGCAGGTTGGCTACGGAGCGCTCGTTATGAGCGAGTGTGGCGTAAAACTAAAGAAAGCCGATTCGTTCACCGATTGGAGCCGCCGTCCGCTCGCCGATTCGCAAATCGAATATGCGCTCGACGACGTCGTGTACCTGCCCAAGATGTATCGCTCCATGACCGCTGAACTCGAAAGGCTCGGCCGCCTCCATTGGCTCGACAACGATTTCGCCGAACTTTCCAACCCCGAGAAATACATTGAAGACCCAAACGAGCGCTGGCGCCGCCTTCGACGCGTAAACAAGCTCTCTCGCAGACAGCTTTCCGCCGCGCGCGAAATCGCAGCTTGGCGCGAAACCACCGCGATGAAACGCGATATCCCGCGTAAATGGATCTGCTCCGATGAACAAATTGTCGAAGCATGCAAACGAGAACCGCGCACGCTCGACGACCTTTTCATGGTTCGAGGCATCCGAGGTGCCCTAAAGATGGACGACGCCCGCTCTGTATTGCGCGCATGCATCGCCGGCCTCGACGCGCCAAAGGAATCATGGCCCGAACTGCCGAAACCACCGAAGAGCGAAGCAAACGTCGACGCGCAAGTCGACCTGCTTTCGTCGCTCGTAAAGCTTCGCGCAAAGGAAAACGGCGTCGCATTCGGCGTGCTGGCGTCCCATGACGATCTCACCAAAATCGCACGCGGCCACTATGACCAAACCGATGTGCTCAAGGGATGGAGGCGCACGCTCGTCGGCAACGATTTGCTCGCGCTCATGAATGGGGAGATGGCCCTCACAATTGAAGGCGGCGTGTTGAAAGTAACGAACGCTTCACAACAAGCCTAGGGCAAACTTCCGTTCGCTAAACTGTCCAATAACTCAATGCCGAGTCTTGGCATACGCAGCGCCCGTGAGGCGCATACCGCAAAGGATTGATGCATATGATTATGTTCGGAAACGATATGGGCCTGTATATCGCCGTTATGGTGCTCACGCTCGCCATTGGCGGCGGCGCCCAGTGGTACGTCACCACAATGCTGCACAAATACCAAAAGATCCCCTGCTCGTTCAACATCACGGGTGCTCAGATGGCACGCAAAATGAGCATCGATAAGGGCATCTCCAACGTTGGCGTGCTTTCCGGCGGTCCCAGCCAAGATTTCTTCGACCCGCGCAGCAACTCGGTCACGCTTGACCCCGATGCTTACCACACCACCTCCATCACTGCGGTTGCAACCGCCGTACACGAAATGGGCCATGCGACTCAGCATGCCGAAGGATACGGCATGATGAAGTTCCGCAGCGCGCTTGTTCCCGTCGTGAACCTGTGCTCAAACGCATGGATTATCATCTTTATGATTGGCCTGTTCGCAGGTGCCGCCGGCGGCGCATTCATCAAGCTTGCCATCATCATGTTCGCAGCCACGCTGCTGTTCCAGCTCGTCACTCTGCCTGTCGAGTTTGACGCATCGCGCCGTGGCCTCACGTATCTGAAAGCCTCTGGCATGAACGGCGCCGAACTCGCAGGCGCCTCCAACGTGCTTCGTGCCTGCGCGCTTACGTATGTTGCTGCCGCGCTCACCTCGCTTCTGCAGCTCATTTACATGGTGCTTTCGACGCGTTCGGAAGACTAAACGCCCATGCTCGCTTCGCAAGTCGAACAACAACAGGGTGATGACGAGAAAAAACCCTTGAGCATCTCCGAGGCTCTTGATGTTGCCAAGGGTTCGCTTGAGAAGCTGAAGCTGCGCGTGCTCGGCGAGGTCTCGGAAGTCAATGTGAAACCGGGGTATGCCAACGCATACTTCACGCTGAAAGACGAGACCGGCACGCTGCCCTGCCAGATGTGGCACGATCGATTCGAGAAATGCGGCATCACGCTTGAAGTGGGCATGATGGTAGAACTCGTCGGTCGATTTTCGCTCTACCCGAAAAAAGGGCGCATGCACTTCCAGGTGTTCGCCATCTCCGTGGCGGGCGAGGGCATGCTGCGCCAGCAGGTCGCCATGCTCCAGCGCAAGCTTGAAGCAGAAGGCCTCATGGCACCCGAACGCAAAGTTCCCGTGCCTGCATATCCCATGAAAATCGGCGTCGTGACCTCGCCACGCGGCGATGCCATCCATGATGTTTTGCGCACAACGCGCCGCAGGTTTCCCCTTGCGCATATCTATGTTGCAGGCGTTCCGGTCGAAGGCGCGCGTGCACCTGAATACATCGTCGAAGGCATGCGCGCGTGCTTTCGAGCCCGCGTCGAAGTCATATTGCTCGTACGCGGTGGCGGAAGCTACGAAGATCTCATGCCCTTCAACGACGAACAGCTCGCCCGCGCCATTGTGAAATGCCCCATTCCCGTCGTAACGGGCATCGGGCACGAACCCGACACCACGATCGCAGACTTGGTTGGAGACTTGCGCGCTTCTACGCCTACCGGCGCCGCCGAAGCGGTCACCGTGCAAACATCGCAACTCGCAGCCCAGCTGCGATCGATGGGGGAGTATATTGCGCAGCGTCAGCAGCAGCGAATCCAGCATGCAACGCTTTCGCTCGACCGATACGCCACGCGACCCATATTCAAAGACCCTCGGTCGATGTTCGCAAGCGACCTTATCACACTCGACATAGTGCACGACAGGCTCTCTCGAGCTCT
>ERZ857972.1592-NODE-1592-length-12190-cov-2.549485_pt1 | contig 12190 bp, 8 predicted proteins | sample MGYA00519757_ERZ857972 | MGnify/ENA primary metagenome ERZ857972 (study PRJEB31778, sample SAMEA3449383) | human gut metagenome | biome: human gut; feature: human-associated habitat; material: faeces | place: United Kingdom | collected 2010/2012 ...
ACAGGCAAACAACCATGTTTTTGACAAGGGAATCACCGGTATTACCGATACTATCCGATACTGGGAAACCAGTCACCCGGAAGTTGCTCTTCTCGGTATCCATGATTCCGCAGAAAGTGCCGGTGAAATCACTACCATCAGTTGTAAGGATGTTACTTTTTCCCTTCTCAACTACACAACTACAGTAAACAATGAACCTTACGATGAACTTCCGGATTATGCAGTTGATCTTCTCCGCACAGATCAGGTAATATCCGATGTCAAAAAAGCAAAGGAAATCAGTGATATGACCATCGCCTTTCTTCACACCGGAGCAGAATATTCCACTGAACCAGATACTGAGGAGAAAACATTTCTCCAGTTGCTGTTACATCAGGGTGTCGATATTGCCATCTGTGCCCATAGCCATACGCTACAGAATTTTGAGACACTGACAGATGACAGCGGACATCAGATGTTGGTCTATTACTCTCTTGGAAACTTTATTTCCACGCAGAAAGACCCTGTCTGTCTCCTTGGCGGCATGGCAGATATTACCATTGTTCGGGATCCGATCTCCGATGCTCTTTCCATCCGTAATGCTGATCTGATTCCTCTGGTTACTCATTATAATCATGATCAGAATATCTATACCGTTTACAAGCTTTCCGATTACACCGACAAGCTCGCTGCCTCCCATGGCGTTCATGCCGAAAGCACAGAACCTTTCACTCTGGAAACTTTACAGGAACAATATAAAAAGGTGCTGACTCAGGATTATCACACCCTGGGTTAGCACCCGTTTTTTACTCATTCTGTAACCGTTCAGTACCCTCACAGTTACCTGCGGAATAGTTACCTCATTTTTCCTAGCGTTTTCCAATATAAAAACTGACACGCTCTTTCATTTCTTCCACTTTTCTCGGCATTCTGTTCATTTTCGCTTTGAACAGATGCAACGAAAAATCAAATGTATAGATCACAACCACGACTGCCGCCAGGTCTCTGCCAAATCGAACAGAATAGCTGTCGGATACGAAGTTTACAAATCTCTGCAGGAAGCCAAACATAAAGATTGTATAGAATCCCCACGCTATAGTACTCTCCAGACAGATCACACCTTTATAATTAAAAGGTTTCTCCGTATAATCCCACCAGACCTGTCCAAACAGATTTCGCATAAGCACTGCCGTAATATATTCAAGCATCGTAGCAAGAACCGCGCCCGCCAGATAAAGCACCACGTATTGGCCTTCCAGCGGACGAAGCATGCCATACACTGACAAAGCTCCTACTGCATAGATCGGACAAAAGGGTGAAAACGCAAATCCGCGGTTAGTCAGTTTCCTGTTACAAAATGACATATAGATGGATTCCACTACCCACCCCATGAAACTATACAGGATAAACCATTGGATAAAATGATACAGATCTGTGCCATACACTGCATGTGTCCACATAGAAATTTCCCCTCATTTCTTTTTCTGCACTTATCGGCAGATTTCTATTCTGCGAAAATTATATCATATGCCTTTGCAAAAGACTATACAGATTTCAAATCTTAAAGAAATTATAAGATTTGAAAAATATATACGTAAAAGAGGGATCCTGCTCGCAGTATCCCTCTTCTCATGGCTTACGCCAATGTGCACATATTAATTATATTTACGTTTTCTTGCAGCTTCAGATTTTTTCTTACGACGAACACTTGGTTTCTCGTAATGCTCTCTTTTGCGGATTTCCTGCTGAATGCCTGCTTTTGCACAGCTACGTTTAAATCTACGCAGAGCACTATCTAAAGTTTCGTTTTCTTTTACGATAACGTTTGACATAGTCTCACACCTAACCTCCCTCCAGTTGTAGATTGTGCATAATACAACTGTTTGGGTATTTTATTGCACTGGTAATTATTATAACAGATTTTTTTATTTCGTCAACTGGTTTTTTGAAATTTTTCCGGTTTTTTTGTTGTTTTTTCCGGACTGGATTTATTTCAGCTGTCCCTCTACCAGTTCTGCTACTTTTGCGATAGCTTCCGGAATCTTATCCGGGTTCTTGCCGCCGGCCTGTGCCATATTCGGACGTCCGCCACCGCCGCCTCCGACGATTGCAGCCGCTGCCTTGATCAGATTACCTGCATGTGCTCCTTTATCCATAGCACCCTGTGTTGCCATGGCAAGAAGGCTTACTTTGCCATCTTTGGCAGATGCCAGAACTACCACACCTTCACCCAGTTTTTCTTTCAGCTGATCGCCCAGGTCACGCAGTCCATTCATATCTACGCCATCAACGGCAGATGCCAGAACTTTCACACCTTTTACTTCCACAACCTGATCCATAACATTTCCCAGAGAATCCTGAGCCATCTTACTCTTCAGAGATTCGTTTTCACTCTGCAGTTCTTTTACTTCTTTCTGCAGATGTGTGATCTTTTCTGTGATCTCAGCAGGACTGGTCTTCAGTGTTTTTGCGATTGTATGCAGATTTTCTTCCATCTGACGATAGTATTCGATCACGTTGTTACCTGTCAGTGCTTCGATACGACGAACACCTGCCGCAACACCTGCTTCGGATACGATCTTGAACAATGTAATATTCGCTGTATTTGCCACATGAGTACCACCACAGAGTTCTACAGAGAAATCGCCCATGGATACCACACGTACCTCATCGCCGTATTTCTCACCGAACAGTGCCATAGCACCTGTTTTCTTAGCTTCTTCGATACCCATGATCTGTGTGGTTACCGGCAGTGCAGCCTGGATCTCTTTATTTACCAGAGCCTCTGTTTCTGCAATCTCTTCCGGAGTCATTGCCTGGAAGTGTGCGAAATCGAAACGCAGTCTGGTCGGATTCACCAGAGAACCTTTCTGTTCTACATGAGCACCCAGAACTGTTTTCAGAGCTTTCTGCAACAGATGGGTTGCGCTGTGGTTCTTACAGGTATCTTTTCTTTCCTGCTCGTCTACTTTCAGAGTTACTTCTTCTCCACCGGAGATCATACCGGATTCCATCACACCGACATGACCGTATTTGCCGCCGCGAAGTTTGATGGTATCTTCCACACGGAATACATCGTTTGCAGTGGTGATCACACCGGTGTCACCTTCCTGTCCACCCATGGTAGCGTAGAACGGTGTCTTCTCTACAAAGATGGTTCCTTTCTGACCTTCCATCAGGGAATCCACGATTTCTGTCTCTGTGGTCAGAACGGTTACTTTGGAGGTAGCTTCCAGTTTGTCATATCCGGTAAATTCGGTTGTGATATTGCGGTCGATCTCATCGTATACGGTTGCATCTGCGCCCATATAGTTGCTGACTGCACGGCTTTCTCTTGCACGTTTTCTCTGCACTTCCATCTCTTCTTTGAAGCCGTCTTCATCAATAGTGTATCCCTTTTCTTCCAGAATCTCTTTCGTCAGATCGATCGGGAATCCATACGTATCATACAGACGGAAGGCATCGGAGCCTCCAAGGACGGACTTTCCTGCTTCTTTCATCTCAGCTTCCAGATCGGCGAGAATCTTCAGTCCCTGGTCAATGGTCTTGTTGAACTGACTTTCTTCGTTATGCAAAACGTTCAGGATAAAGGTTTTCTTTTCTTCCAGTTCCGGATATCCATCTTTGGATCCTTCGATGACAGTCTCACTCAGTTTCTCCAAGAACGGTCCTTCGATACCAAGAAGACGTCCGTGACGGGCTGCACGACGGATCAGACGGCGAAGAACATATCCTCTTCCTTCATTAGTCGGCATAACCCCATCAGAGATCAGGAAGGTAGCGGAACGCATATGATCCGTGATCAGACGGATGGATACATCGTCCTCGTGATTGACACCATAAGTTTTTCCGGCAACTTCACAGACCTTATTTCTCAGGGCACACAGTGTATCTACATCAAAAATAGAATCTACATCCTGAACAACAACAGCCAGACGTTCCAGCCCCATACCGGTATCGATATTTTTCTGTTTCAGAGTCTCATAATGACCTTCCCCGTCATTTTCGAACTGGGTAAATACGTTATTCCATACTTCCATGTAACGGTCACAGTCACATCCCACGGTACAGCCCGGTTTGCCACAGCCGTATTTTTCTCCACGGTCATAGTAAATCTCAGAACACGGACCGCAAGGACCTGCGCCGTGCTCCCAGAAGTTGTCTTCTTTTCCGAAACGGAAGATTCTGTCAGCCGGAACACCAATTTCTTTATTCCAGATATCGAAGGCTTCATCATCCTCTTCGTATACAGACGGATACAGACGGTTCTCATCCAAACCTACCACTTTGGTCAGAAATTCCCAGGACCATGCGATGGCTTCGTGTTTGAAGTAATCACCAAAAGAGAAGTTACCAAGCATCTCGAAGAAAGTACCGTGACGGGCTGTCTTTCCTACGTTCTCGATATCACCGGTACGGATACATTTCTGGCAGGTAGCCACACGGGTTCTCGGCGGAATCTCTGCTCCGGTAAAATACGGTTTTAATGGTGCCATACCTGCATTGATCAGCAGAAGGCTGTTATCATTCTGGGGTACGAGGGAAAAGCTGTTCATTACCAAATGACCTTTGCTCTCGAAAAAGTCCAGAAACATCTGACGAAGTTCGTTTACTCCATACTTTTTCACTGTATGTTCCTCCTCATATTTATTGCTGTCAGAAGCTCCACGATTCCGGAGCTTTTCCAGAAACATTCCGGAGCTTCCACAATTTTTCTCTATCTTTCTACTTTAGCACAATTGTGATGCCCATGCAAGTGACACCCTTCTTATAAGCAGATTTTCATGAATTTTTTCTTACCACGTTTTACAATAAGACCTTCTTCTGTAATATCTTCTTTTTTCACGTTGTAACGGATATCTGTAATTTTCTCTCCGTCTACGGATACACCTCCCTGCTCGATGGCACGACGTCCTTCAGAACGGGAAGTTACCAGACCGGCTTTACACAGCAGAGAAATCAGGTCGATGGCACCATCCTGAAAATCCTCGGCTGCCAGTGTTGTGGATGGCATATTAGCTGCATTACCAGCAGAGAACAGTGCTCTTGCGCCTTCCTGTGCTTTCTTTGCTTCTTCCTCACCATGTACCAGGGCAGTCAGTTCGTAAGCCAGGATCTCTTTTGCCTGGTTTAACTGGCTTCCTTCCCATTTATCCATTTCGTCAATCTGCTCTAACGGCAGGAAAGTGAGCATACGGATACATTTGAGGACATCGGCATCTGCCACATTTCTCCAGTACTGATAAAAATCAAACGGAGAAGTTTTGTTTGGATCCAGCCATACCGCACCGGACTGTGTTTTACCCATTTTCTTTCCTTCAGAGTTTAACAGCAGGGTGATGGTCATGGCACATGCGTTCTTTCCTAATTTACGGCGGATCAGTTCGGTACCACCCAGCATATTGCTCCACTGGTCGTCTCCGCCGAACTGCAGGTTACAGCCGTATTTCTGGTACAGCATGTAGAAGTCATAGCTCTGCATCAGCATGTAGTTGAACTCCAGGAAGCTTAATCCTTTTTCCATACGCTGTTTGTAGCATTCTGCGGTAAGCATACGGTTTACAGAGAAATGCGGTCCGATCTCGCGCAGGAAATCTACATAGTTTAATCCTAACAGCCAGTCTCCATTATTTACCATCAGTGCTTTTCCGTCAGAGAAATCAATAAAACGCTCCATCTGTTTTTTAAAGCAGTCACAGTTGTGCTGAATAGTTTCCTGTGTCATCATCTGACGCATATCACTTCTTCCGGACGGATCACCAACCATGGCAGTACCTCCACCGATCAGTGCAATCGGTTTGTTTCCTGCCATCTGCAGACGTTTCATCAGGCACAGTGCCATAAAATGTCCTACATGAAGGCTGTCGGCGGTCGGATCAAATCCGATGTAAAATGTTGCTTTTCCATTGTTGACCAGTTCTTTGATTTCTTCTTCGTCGGTTACCTGGGCGATCAGACCACGGGCAACTAATTCGTCATAAATTGTCATGATAAACTTTCTCCTTTTTGTGTTTATTGAATCTGATGCCCCGGATTGCTCCGCAGCTTTGCTGCTCCCGCAATCCTGCAAACATTCGAAATTCGCTGATTTACTTCGTAAATCGCTGCTTTCTCATGTTTGACGATTTCCAAATTCAATAGCCTTTTCGTGCAAGCACGAACAGCTTTTGAGCTTGGAAATCTGGGCATCAAAAAACCTGGCCACGTCCTTTTTATAGGACGGAAGCCAGGTTCCGTGATACCACCTAATTTCACAGAAGGCTCGCACCTTCTGCCTCTGTAAGTACAGAAAATCTATACTCTGACCCGTATAACGGAGGTCCTTCCGTTGCAGCCTACTGACCGGATGATGTTCGGTGCAAAGCTCAAAGATGTATTCACAGGAAGTTTCCCGCGGGCCTCTCACCAACCGGCGCCTCTCTGTACGGATGCTTGCTGCTACTGGTTCTTATCCATGCATTTTCTTATGAATCAATCATACCTGTGTAGTATACAAACTTCTGCTTTTTTTGTCAAGGGGCTGATTTGCCGTCAAAGTTACTGTCCGCTCCGTTTTCGGTAACTATTTCCTTACTCTGCCTTCACCGGGTCACTTACGCTTACTTCGTGGTCATACCATTTTCCTTTTGTTCCGACCAGTGCCAGATCAAAGGTTTCATCCAGTGCTTTTACCGGAACATCAAAGCCATATACTTCTTCTGTACTTCCGTCATCATAGGTGATCGTATCGGTTGTTGGCTGCAGAAGTTCTGCACCGTCTTTCTGTGCATCTGCTGCTTTTCCCACATACAGGTTTACGATATTCTTAGATACCAGGCTGATATGGATCGTCATTTTTCCGTCTTTTACTGTCAGGATACCTTTTCCGTCATTTGCTTCGTTAACATGGAACATTCCACTGTCTGTGTCAAATTCTGCTTCATAAGTACCATCTTCCAGTGTGCCGGCTGTTTCCTCTGACTCTTCGGAAACAGCTGCATCATTTCCATCCATTGCAGCTTTGGTATGTGCTACATACAGATCCTGGATAGCAGAGATCTCTCCCAGTCCTGCGATCTGGGTATCAATCTTGTCAAATGCTCCTGATGCCTCGAACTGGCTCTTCCAGGAATCCTCATCATCTCCGGCCATATCGTTATTTGCATGGTCTCCGGCTACTACCATCAGCGGACGAAGCACTACTTTTTTGTATCCCGCTTCTTTGATCTTTTCGATCACTGCTTCACATGCAGTATCTTCCGGTTTTCCTTCTACGGTACCGATAAATACATTGTCATATCCCAGATCATTCATCTGGCTCTGCATCTGGCTGTAGCTGATCTTTGCAGTGTGAGAAGTTCCGTGTCCCATGAATACAAATGCGGTTCCGTCTGCTTCCGCAACTTCCAGACTGTCGTATCCGGCTGTTTTCACTGCTTCTGCCGTGATGGCTTCTGCTACTGCTTTTTTATCATCATTGACTGCATCGTCACTGTCCCCAACTTCTCCTAACAGTGGTTCTGCGATGGTTACGGATTCAAATTTATCTTTGTAGCTTTCTACTGCTTCTGTCAGTTCGTCATACTCAGCACCATGCATCAGATGGGTCGGCTGTACCACCAGGTTCTTTACACCATTGTCTACGGCACGCTGCAGGGCCTGATCCATATTGTCGATCTTCTCGTCATCACGGGCCTGTACATGGTTGATGATGATCTGTGCGGTAAAGGCTCGTCTTACGGACCAGTCCGGATATGCGGTCTGCAGGGCTTTCTCGATACCTCCGATATCTGCTGTACGGCTGTCATTGAAAGAAGTACCGAAACTTACTACCAGCAGTTCGTTGTCACCGATGTCATCTCCGTTTAACGGATCGTCCTTGGATGCGTCACCGGTATCTCTTCCGAAGTAATCAGGGTCTGCATTTTCACCTTCTACCAGTTCTTTCTGTGCATCGGTCAGAGCATCCCAAGCTTCTTTGGCTTCTTTACACTGTTCGTCAGTGTTGTCGTTTCTTTCCTGCACATAGATCTGATCGATCAGGGCTGCTACTTTATCTGCTGCCTCCTGGTCAGATGCACTGTCGTCTGTTGCTTCTTCTGTTGCTTCTTCTGTCGGTTCTGCTTCTTCTGTGGTTTCTGCATCCTGTGTTGTTTCTGTTGTTGTGGATGCACTGTCATCCTTTGCTGTGTTTCCACATCCTGTCATCATGGACATGGTCATAGCTGCTGAAAGCATCATCACTACAATTTTCTTTTTCATCTCATGGTTCCTCCTGTCTTTGTCCTTTTGAGATTGTGTACCACGGTGGTACAGGACGGCTCTCCGAAGAAGGTTATCTGGGGTCTTGCCCGCATGAAACGTAAAAAACCTCCGTCCGGAGACGAAGGTAGTAGGTACTACATTTGGAATTCTTCTTATAGTTTCAGAATCAGTTTTAGGGATACCAGAACCGTTTAACGGTTGTAGATGTTTCTTTCACCATAAGTGCCGGAAAAACCATTTTTATACAAGCAAACAGGTTTTTCTTTCGTACTGCCAATTCCTCGTGGCCTGAACTTTCGTTCCCGTACTGCGCAAAGGCAGGTCTCCCGGCTGATCGCTCAAGCGGTTTGACACCTTCCCGGTTTCCCAGTGGTTTTTGTCTTCCCTCGCGAATCACGGTGACGAGTTCGTACAGGATTCACACCTGTTTCCCTTTTCACCGGATTAACAGAAATCTTCTGTCATCCGACACCTTACGCTTTTCTATGTGGTCGATATTCGGTAATTTTTACCGTTATCTTTTTAACAGAATGAGTATATCATTCTGTGTGCATACTGTCAATCATTATTCCGTGATTGTTGGAAAAACTCACGAAAAAATACACCGGATGCTGTGCTGTCTGCTCTCACACCGTTTTTCAAAATATGATTTCAAATATACTCCGTGCTCACAGAAAATCCGCCGGCATGCCAGCGGATTTTCCCTTATTCTCATTCTTTATTTGTGAAACAGTTCTCCTGCTGCCATCTTATCCGTTAAATGTTCCCTGCAAAACTGGATAAATGGTCCCATGCAAAAAGCATACACCAGAGTAGCCAGTCCCAGGTCTCCTCCCAGAGCAAACCCGACAGCACAGCACACCACATCGGTACCGATTCTCACTGCGCGGAAGGGAAATTTTGTTTTCTCTGCAATTGTCAGTGCCTGTGCATCGTATGGAGATACCCCAAGTTCTGAAGAATAGTACAAAGCTGAAGAAATAGAAATCAACAGTACAACGATCAGCAATAAGATAACACGAACTGCCATTGAGGGATGTTCCCCCACCACTTTTACAACTGCTTTTCTGGTGGCGTCTGTAACAAATCCGCTGAAAAACAGATTGACAACCGTTGCAATTCCAAGTAATTTTCTATTAAAAATAAATGCTATACTCAGCAAAACGGCACACACCACAATATATACGGTCTGATATGTCGCATGAAAGGCATTGGAAAAACCGAAAATAATAACACTAAACGGATCCACTCCAAGTCCCGAAATCTTTTGAAGCCCCACAGAAACAGCAGTCAGTGCTATTCCGATTACCGCCATCGCGATACGAACCCCCAGATTATTCTTTTTTGTTCCCATAATAAAAGATCCTCCTTCTCTTCCTCTCTCCTGAAAATCAGATTTTCATCTGTTTTTTATAACAAAATCATTCTGAACTTCCTTTCTTGTGTTTTAACACAAAAGACAGTATAATAATTTCACAGGAATTCAGCTATCACAATATCTGCAATTTCTATAACAAAATCAACATAATCCGAGGTACCGCTTATGTCAACAAACTGTCCTGTCATTTCCACCCAGAAAAATCTGAAAGAAAATCAGCTTCATGGCAGCCATGATTTTCCGGTTGATATCCACATGGATTATTTTCCAGTGTCGGAAAGCGGGGAACATACCCTGTATGTTCCCATGCACTGGCATCCGGAAGTGGAATTTCACTATCAGCTTCAGGGATCTGTACGGATTCAGGTTGAATTAACTGAATATGTGCTCCACCCCGGAGAGGTGCTCTGGATCAATGCCAAACAGCTGCACGATTGTCATCCTGTGGAAAGTGAAACAGCAGTATCTCATACCATTATCTTTCACCCAGCTTTTATCTACGGTACCGAGTCCAATATTCTTTTCCGAAAATACGTAAAACCTCTGCTCGGTAATCCGGCAACTCCTGCACTTTATATACGTCCGGAAGATCCTGAACAGCAGATACTTCTGGATATTCTTTACAAGTGTGGAATTCTTCATCAGGAACAACCGGAAACCTGGGAATTGCAGATTCTCTCCCATCTTTCCACCACCTGGGGACTTCTCTGGAAAATGAGTCAGCGACCTGGTTTTACGATCGCTCCCGCCAAAAAAATATCCAGAGACAGAAAAACACTGGATACGTTTCTTACTTATATTCACTCTCATTATACCGGTAAAATATCTTTGAAGGATCTTGCAGATGCAGTCTCTGTAAGTCCCGGGGAGTGTGAAAGACTCTGCAAACGTCTTCTCCACCAGACACCGATGAATTATCTGATGACTTACCGTATCGAACAGAGTATTCCTTTGCTTGTCAATACCTCGTATACCATCACAGAGATCGCTTTACAGGTTGGGTTCTCCGGTGCCAGCTATTATACGGAAATCTTTCACCGTATCATGGGAATCACACCAAGCGATTACCGCTGCCGGATCCGTGGAGATCTTCCCGGTTGATACTGCTAGAGCATGTCTGAAAAAGGCTTTTATATACAAAAAGAACATGTATTTTAACTATTAATATAATTAAAATACATGTTCTTTTTCTTTATGCGATCCCCGGGTCCACCAACAGATTGTCTCCATCCGCCGCAGAGGTTGCCAGATAATCGCACCGCTCGTTCATCTCATGGCCGTCATGGCCTTTCACCCAGATAAATTCCACCTGGTGTGGTTCTTTCGCCTGTAACAGACGTTTCCACAGATCCACATTTTTTACCGGCTCATTCTTTCCACGCTTCCATCCTTTTTTGATCCAGCCATCGATCCAATGCTGGTTGAAAGCATCTACCAGATACTTGGAATCGGAATATAACTGGATCTGGCAGGGACGGTTCAGGGCTTCCAGACCCACGATCGCTGCCATCAGCTCCATCCGGTTATTTGTCGTCTTTTTATATCCTGCGGAAAGTTCTTTCTCGTGAAGATTTCCATTTCGATCGGTATAATGCAGGACACAGCCATATCCTCCCGGTCCGTCCGGGTTACCTCTGGCCGCGCCGTCGGTATAGATTTTCACTAACATAACAGTTCTCCTTTTATTTCCACACACCGGTTTCTTCAAAGTGTTTCGCGCTCTCCTGTGCCGCCTCGATAATCTTCGGATCATAACCGATCATAGCAAGCAGGCGGATCGCATTTCTCGTCATGGCTCTGCCGGTGCGGAGTTTATAGTCAAATACCACATCATTTTCCTGAATCTCTTCCTCAAAGTGATAGTTATCATACTCTTTTTCCAGGACATAGGACAGTTCGATATCGTGCGTTGCCGCCATGGCAAGAACTTTCGGTTTTGCCAGAGAATGCAGGATCTGTGAGGATGCGGCGATTCGCTCGATGGTGTTGGTTCCGCGAAGAACCTCATCCACGATACAAAGCACCGGTTCCGGTTTCTCACACTCTTCCAGAATGTTCAGCACCTTAGCCTGCTTCTCCTCTTCATCAAATAAATGATGATACCAATTGGCATCAAAATTCAAAAGAACGCCGCCAGGCTTCAAAACACGCATCCATTCATAGTATGCCCTATCCGGATGTTCCAGATTCCATGTTACATTTCGACTGACAATCATATCAAATGTATTATCAGCGAACCGAAGCGCCTGTGCATCCATCTGATACCATTCGATTTTATCTGCCAGGATACCGGCATTATTCTTTGCTTTTTTCAGCATTTCTTCTGTATAATCAATAGCTGTCACCTGATAGCCGGCTCTTGATAAGATAATTGAAAAAAAACCTGGTCCTGTTCCTATATCCAGAATTCTTATCCCTTTTCTTTCCACTTTTGGCATATGTTCTTCAATGACCGACAACCAGACCGGCCATTTTTCACCTGCCAGTTCTTCAAGATTCACCTGTGAATAGCCTTCTGCACGATTTGTCCAATACTTTTCAATATTCTTTAATAATTCATCCTTCTTCATCGACTTCTCCTTCAATTAC
>ERZ857972.1594-NODE-1594-length-12172-cov-5.968722_pt1 | contig 12172 bp, 8 predicted proteins | sample MGYA00519757_ERZ857972 | MGnify/ENA primary metagenome ERZ857972 (study PRJEB31778, sample SAMEA3449383) | human gut metagenome | biome: human gut; feature: human-associated habitat; material: faeces | place: United Kingdom | collected 2010/2012 ...
CCTTCCTAGCTGTCTATTATGTCTTCTTTACTGTTATCCATGGTCTTAACAGTATTCTTCCAACAGCAAATGACCCTAAAAATTTATTTGAAATAGTTTTCAAGGTCAGTCCTAATAGTTCTGTTATCTTAGTTCTCTATATTGCCCTACTACTATGGGATTTTTACAATTGGAACCAGGCTGTCCACCAACAATCTATCGATAGACTGAACAAAGAACGTCATAAATTGTTGGGTACTATGACTAACTATAGCAAATCCTTTATCCAGATTATTATGCAAAAGCAAACGTCTTTCGACTTATTCAAGAAAAATCTCAAGGAGGTTTCTCTTGCCTTGGAAAATGAAGATACTGCCAAAGCTACTAGTCTACTTGAGATTTATAAAACGGACAATGCTAGCATTGGTAATCCAGAGACTCAAGAAAACTTGGATAGGCTTAGCAATCCAATAATATCTAGTTTCCTCTCTAACCGCATTTTAGAAATGCGAGCTGCTCATATTGATATTGCTATAAACATCAGTCCTCAGTTTGGTGAGATTCCTTTATCTGACCTCGATTTATATCAACTGCTCCAAGCTTCGGAAAGAGCGATATTTAAACTACTTCGTCCTGATGTCAAGGTCAATAGTAGTTACCTTCAACTAGATCACTCACAACTCCTTGTTGTTGAATTACCAGTTTTGGCTGATAAGGTTAGCAAAGATAAAGAACTGAATGATTTAGTAAAGAGTTTGCCAAATGTTGACTATCGCATCGGTTTACATGCAGGTTATCTGACTCAAATTATTGAAATCTTTGAACCTGGTTATTAAGATCATATTTAAAAAGAGCCACTGGCTCTTTTTTTGTTACTTTATATCTCTTCTCACTAAAAATTCCTAACAGTTTAGAATGAAAGGATTTATTCGCCAAACAAAAAGACACCCAAGCTCATATAGACTGAGTGTCTCTATTGAGAGTAAACTCCAACTAGCGTAGCTTAGAAGGCGCCACCACCGCCTCCTCCGCCACCACCAGAGAAGCCACCGCCTCCAAAGCCGCCACTACCACTATTTGAATTGATAGAAAAGCTACTTACGGTATCTGAGGCAGAAACATAAGATTCTAGATAATTGACATTATTCAGCATAATAAATGGTGTCGCAGAATAAGTAAACTCATCTAGAGATGGATTACTGAGGTGAATGTTGTATCGTTTTAGCACATCACTAACTTTTTTCGCCTGTCCATAGAGTGTCGCATAAACCAAGATACGATTCCATAGGATGACAGATTCTAATTCTGACTCTTTAAAGCTAGGGATACTCTTAATCATATTTTTAAAACTATGCCACTGGTAATAGGTTGAAATTTGAGTTGCATCAAGACATCTCTGACGACGTCTCTTCACTAAGTACCAGAATAAAATGGTAACTCCTGCTATAGGTAGGAGACCAAGAATATAGTAAAAACCTAGTCCTGATCCAAAGGCAGCAAATAAGAACAAAGTTGAAAGCATACAAAGCATCATTGAAAGTGCCAAAGCTGCTACTCCCAATATGTTAAATGTCTTTTCTTTCGCACTAAAATCTCTATAAATTTTAGGAAGTCCAAGCGCAAATTCCTCTTTTTCAACACCTTTGGCTACTTGATAGCCGTCATTAGAGAATTGATATTTGACACGTTTTCCCTGAGAACGAATAGTTTCTCGCTCATAGCTTGTTCTAGCACTCTTGAATTGTTTTTCTAGAGCATCTTTATCAAGATAATAGCGCGAGAACATTTCACTATCTCTAATTTCCATGCGACCATCAAACAACATATCCAAGAAAGACTCTTCAAATGAAGAGAGACCTTCCTTTTCAATACGTGTCAGAATATTACTATCACCTTCTCGCCTAAAAGTGAGATAACCTCTATCAATCAAATCGAGGATGGTAGCTTGCACCATATATTTGAACTTCAAAGGACCCGTTTCTTCTTTTAGCCCTGTTTTATCGAAAGACTGATTATAAACATTCTTAGCTAAGACCAAAGGTGCTAAATCTTGAGGGGCTTCATAAAGACGTGCATCTCGAGGGAAAGAAGGCGTTCTAGTGCTATAAAGAACAATAAGGTAACAGAAAATACCAATAAGAACAAAGCTTAAAATTACAAGTGGCAAAATGACATAAAAAATGCGTCGGTAGTTTTCTTTAGACTTTTTGATATCTCTTTCTTTTTTAAAAAACTCTGCCTCATTTGTCTTATGTAATAAATAAGCCTGATTATTTTCCCGTAAAGCACTTGTCATTGGCCAGTAGGCATGTAATTCCAATTTACCTGATGATGGTAAATTGTCTACATGAACCTGATAACCTGTAGCAGTACGTTTAACCTGTGGGTCTTTTCCAAAATAGCCAGTGTGGGCATAAAGCTCTCCTTGACTTGCATCTAGACCATCAACTGTGAAATCGACCTGTCCAAATCCTTTATCCCAATCAGAGATTGGAAACCAATTTAAAACTGCAATATCTGAATATAGATTCAACAACTGTTGGATTTGCCAAGTAACTTTGAGGACAACCCTATCACCATCTGAACCTGAATTATAAACTTTGAGTTTAACACCATCATAAGAGTCTGTTTTTTCAACTGTAATATCTGTTTTTTCTTTCCCATTTACGGTTGCTGAAACCTTGGGATCATCCATAATAGAATAACCACCAATTTTCCCCAAGGTTACATACTGACCTTTATAGTCACTATCAAAATCATAAGTCACTTCCTGAGTAAACGTCGCATTACCATCATCATGTATAGAAAGGTGACCAACATAGGAAGGTAGACTATACTCTACCTCATCCTCGTCAGCTTGAACGTGTTGCAAAGAAAGTGGCAGAAAACAGGCTAACAAAACAGTTAAAGCAAGGTATTTAACAAGACCTTTCAGTATCTTTTTCATCATTTTGCTCCTTTAAGGACTAAAAAAGCAGGTGCAACACCAAGTGTCTCGATGTGTCCTGCTCTGATCTGCTATTTAGGCTTGATAAACAATCTCACCGTCACAGATAGTGTATTTAACACTGCCCGTAAGTTCTTCGCCTACAAATGGTGAATTGGCTGCTTTAGACTTAAAGTCTGCTGTGACCTGACGTTTTTCCTTGTCTGCAAAAATCACAAGGTCAGCTGGTCCATTTTCAGCCAAATAACCAGCATCGAAGCCATAAAGATCAGATGGGTTGCTAGTCATTACTTTCAAGAGTTCCGTCAAGCTTAAGTGTCCTGCTTCAACCAAGTAGGTCAATCCAAGAGATAGAGATGTTTCAAGACCAGTCATTCCTGATGGTGCTTTAGTCACATCATCGACATTCTTTTCATCGGCATGGTGTGGCGCGTGGTCTGTGGCAATGACTGAGATGACTCCAGATTTCAACCCTTCGATGACGGCCTGACGGTCAGATTCCAAACGAAGTGGTGGGTTCATCTTGGCATTAGCACCTTTTGAGAGCAAGAGGTCTTCTGTCTTAGAGAAATGTTGTGGTGCCACTTCGGCTGTAACTTGTGCTCCAAGTTTTTGAGCAAATTCAACCACTTTTACAGATTCAGCTTTTGACAAGTGTTGAATATGAACATGGGCTTGTGTATCATAAGAAATCATGACATCACGCGCAATCATACTGTACTCAGCTACACCTGTTGCCCCACAAATATGGAATTCTTTTTTAGCAATATTTTCATTGAAACCGAGAATACCATTTAGATCAGGATCCTCCTCGTGAAGGCTGATAAAGGTATTATTCTCCTTAGCTAGCTCCATGGCTTTTTTGACAATACCAGCATTGGTCAATGGAATACCATCATCTGAGAATCCGACAGCACCAGCTTCAAGCAAACCCTTGAAATCAGTGATGTTTTCACCATCAAAATTCTTAGTAATAGTCGCAACAGACTTAACATGGATATTTTCCTTAGCTGCCGAAGTCAAGACCTCCTCCAAGGTTTCCTTATCTGAAATCGTTGGATTAGTGTTAGCCATCATTACAACTGTTGTAAAACCACCCGCAGCCGCTGCCAAGGCACCAGTATGAATGTCTTCCTTATGAGTTTGACCTGGCTCACGGAAGTGAACATGGATATCCACCAAGCCAGGAGCAACCACAAGACCAGTCGCATCGATGACTTGAGTATCTCCAGCCTCGATATTTTCAGCAATTTTAACGACTTTTTTACCATCAACAAGAACATCAGCTTGCGTATCCAAACCAGACTTAGGGTCTACAACACGACCATTTTTAATCAGTAACATAATCTTCCAACTTTCTATTTTACTTCAACCAATCAATTGGGGATTGGCCTTGAGATACAAGGTAAGCATTGGCTTTTGAAAAAGGCTTGCTGCCAAAAAAACCACGATAGGCCGACAAGGGACTCGGATGGGCACTCTCAATAATGGCATGTTTAGAGTTAGTCACTAGTGCCTTCTTCTTACGAGCATAGCCACCCCAAAGTATAAAGACAACAGGAGTATCCTTTTGATTGAGAACCTTAATCACAGCATCTGTAAAAAGTTCCCAAACCTGACCAGCATGCCCATTTGCTTGACCTGCTGGAACTGTTAGACAGGCATTAAGCAAAAGCACCCCCTGCTTTGCCCATGACGTTAAATCATGAAAGGATCTAGGACCTAAATCTTCCTCTAATTCCTTGAGAATATTTTTCAAAGACGGGGGGGCTGGAAGGCTATCAGGTACCGAGAAGGAAAGTCCCTGTGCTTGATGAGGCCCATGATAAGGGTCCTGACCAAGGATTACCACCCGCACTTCTTCAAACGGAGTCTCCAACAAGGCATTAAAAACCTTGTCACGCGGCGGATACACTGTCCCCTGGCTATAAACCTGGTCCATAAACTGATTTATCTTTGAAAAATAATGGTCAGGCAACTCCTCTTTCAGAAGCTTGTGCCATGTCGAATGTTCCATAAAAACCTCTTTTTAGACTGTTTTACACCCTAAATTATACCATAATTTGTAGGGAATATTCGGAAAATACTGAAAAAACACCATGATTACGAAGCATTTCCTATCAAGTTTTAAAAATACATTACTCCACAAGTTTAAAGGGCTTACAACCTTTAACTCGTTATAGTTTTATGCTATAATTTAAACTTGTATTTTAACAGAAAAGGTAACCCTATGACTACGTATGAAAATTTAAGAGCAGCCAGACGAGGTCCCATTGTCAGCATCGCTGCCTACCTTCTTCTTACCATTGCAAAACTCCTAGCTGGACACTTTTTAAATTCTAGCTCTTTGATTGCCGATGGTTTCAATAACTTGTCAGATATTTTAGGGAACGTGGCCCTACTCATTGGATTGCACCTAGCTAGTCAACCTGCTGATGCAGATCATAGGTTTGGTCATTGGAAGATTGAAGACTTATCAAGCCTAGTCACTTCCTTTATCATGTTCGTGGTAGGCTTCCAAGTCCTAATTCAAACAGTCCGAAAGATTTTTCTAAGAGAGGAAACTGTAGTCGATCCCCTTGGTGCAACCGTCGGAGTTCTTTCTGCTATCGTCATGTGTGGCGTTTACTTATACAATAAAGGACTTGCCAAAAAGCTGAAATCTAGCGCTTTGATTGCGGCCGCTAAGGATAATCTCTCCGATGCCGCAACTTCTATTGGAACGTCAATCGCCATTGTTGCAGCATCCTTCAACCTCACGATTATTGACTATATTACAGCCATTATCATTACCTCCTTCATTCTAAAGACAGCCTATGATATCTTCATGGAAGCAACCTTTAGTTTATCAGACGGTTTCGATGAGAGAAACCTCAAAGCCTATGAGAAAGCGATTCTTGAGATTCCAAAAGTCACTAAGGTTAAGAAGCAGCGTGGCCGTTCTTATGGTAGCAACGTCTATCTTGATATTGTGGTTGAAATGAATCCTGACCTCTCTGTTTACGAGAGTCATGCCATTACCGAACAAATCGAGGAGGTCCTCAGCAAGCGTTTTTCTGTCTACGACACTGATGTCCACGTAGAGCCCGCTGCCATTCCTGAAGATGAAATTTATGGTAATGTCCTTCACAAACTCTCTCGCAATGAAAAGATTATTCTGTCAAAAATTCCTGACTATGAAAATCTCTTAGCATCAGACTTCTACTTAATCGATGAAAATGGTCACCACCACAATCGTGAAGAAGTCATTGCCAATCACCAACCACTTCTCAATAATTTTGACAGCTTCAAGATGACATCTGTTAGTCAAAAAACGAAATTAATTAGTTATGAGTTGGGAGGAAATTTCCACACTAGTATCTGGCGTCGAAATGAAACCTGGTTCATGATTTACCACCAAGTCACAAGGATAAAAGATGAAAAGTAACGAGCAAGCAAGCTCGTTTTTTTCTGCTTTCAAATAGATTTTGTGTAACATTCAATCGATTCTAAAAATTACATTAAAATACTAAATGTTAGGAAAACTCTAACTTTTATATGTTATAATGAAGATGTTTGTCACTACCGAATTTAGGGTTTTGACAGGCAAATGATATTAATAGATAAAAATAGGTTCTGGCAGCTACAGAACCCCATAGATATTAAAGGAGACACATTGTGAAAAAGAAAATTGTTGCCGTCCTTTTAGCAGCTTGTCTAGCCCTAGCACCGAGTTTGTCTAGTGCAGACGAATTGATGGATATTACACGCGCTGCTGGTTATACTGAAGCCACTGAGGCTTATCGCCCCAAATCAACCCTCTTAATCGATGGAAATACCGGAGATGTCCTCTGGGAAGAAAATGCTGATGAGGTGCGTGACCCAGCTTCTATGTCTAAGGCCATGACACTTTATTTGGTCTTTGAAGCTATGTCTAAAGGAGAGATTTCTGAAGATACTGTTATCACAGCTACTCCAACCGACCAAGCTATTGCCGATATTTACGAAATTTCCAACAACAAGATTGTTGCGGGTGTTGATTATACCGTTTCAGAACTCATCACTATGACAGCGGTGCCTTCCTCTAACGTTACAACCGTGATGCTAGCCAACTACTTGACCAATAATGATCCTGATAAATGGCTAGACATGATGAATGAGAAATCTAAAGAGCTAGGGATGACCAATACCAAATGGTTCAACGCTTCTGGTGCTGTTGCTGTTGCCTTCAAAGGTTACTACAGTCCTCAACGTTATGATAACAACCAAACCAACCAAACAACTGCGCGTGATTTGGCTATCATGACCTATAACTTCATCAAGAAATACCCTGACATTCTCAAGTACACTAGCAAACCTGTTGTCACAGTTAAAAAGGGAACACCTTACGAGGAAACCTTTGAGACTTACAACTACTCTATTCCAGGTGCCAAATACGGAATTGATGGGGTTGATGGGTTGAAGACAGGATCTAGCCCAGAAGGTGCTTTCAACTATATTGATACCATCAAGCGTGGTGATCAACGTATGATTGCTGTCATCATGGGTTCTGGTGATTGGTCTGACCAAACAGGTGAAGAGATTCGTCATACCTTTGGTAATGCTCTCGTTGAGAAGATGTACAAAGACTTCTCTTACAAGAAAGTTCTTAGCAAGGGTGAACAAGAAATCGACGGTAAAAAATACAATGTCGAAAAAGACGTCTATGCCACCGTTAAAAAAGGTAAAGACCCTAAAATCTCTGTTAAAGATGATCACATTGTCATTGATAATGGTCTGAAGACAGTGTCACCTAATATCAAAGCTACTTCTGTTAAGGCAACTAAAGTTAAGGGATGGTTCGATTTTGGAAGTGACCAGAAAGATAAAAAGGCTACTAAAACAACAGATAAGAGCCAACTCCCAGTTTATTTCTGGTTGCTATGTCTTGTCCCAGTTGGACTCCTCTACTTGATTTACCTTAATGAAAAAGGACGTCGTCAAAAAGTTAAAGAACGTCGTCAAGCAAGACAAATCAATAAATAAAAGAAAGCGTGTCCATGACACGTTTTTTTATACTCTATTCAAGGAAGTCCCCCAAGAATACTGATAAAACCACCCAAAACTATGCTATAATAGACGAGTATGACTTTTTTTACAAACAAATAACAAAAATAGATTAAAGGATGCTTTTTGAAAGAGCATAAAAACGTTGTTACTAAGGAGATTATTTTGAAAAAGAAATTGTTAGGACTCTTCCTGGTAGCTAGTCTAGCTTTAGCTCCCAGTCTGTCATCCGCTGACCAACTAGTAGATATAGCACAAAAAGCGGGCTACAAGGAAGCCACAGAGACCTATCGACCTAAATCATCACTTTTGATTGATGCCAATACTGGTGATATCCTTTGGCAAGATAACATTGATGAAGTACGTGATCCCGCTTCCATGAGTAAGGCCATGTCTCTCTACTTGGTTTTTGATGCTTTATCAAAGGGAGAAATCAAAGAAGATACCGTGATTACAGCCAAACCAACCGATGAGGCTATTGCTAATATCTACGAAATTTCAAATAACAAGATTGTTTCTGGAGTTAAGTACACGGTTTCGGAACTGATCACTATGACAGCTGTGCCATCTTCGAATGTTGCTACAGTCATGCTTGCCAACTATCTCAGTGATAATGACCCTGACAAGTGGATTGATCGCATGAACGAAAAGTCTAAAGAGCTCGGCATGACAAATACTAAATGGTATAATGCCTCTGGAGCTGGTGCGGCATCTTACAAAGGGTACTACACGCCAAAACGTTATGATAATAACCACTCTAACCAGACGACAGCTCGTGATTTGTCTATCATGGCTTATAACCTTATCAAACATCACCCTGAAATCCTTAAATACACTAGCCAACAGACAGTAACTGTCAAAAAAGGAACACCATACGAGGAAACCTTTGAAAATTACAACTACTCCTTGCCTGGTGCTGATTATGGCCTCAAAGGTGTTGATGGCTTAAAAACAGGATCAAGTCCTCGTGGAGACTACAACTACATCTCCACATGCAAACGAGGAAATCAACGTGTCATTTCAGTTATCCTGGGCGTTGGAAACTGGGAAGATGAAAGTAGTGAAAAAATCCGTCATGCCTTCGGTAACTCCCTTATTGAGAAAATGTTTAAAGACTATTCCTACAAGAAAGTCCTAAGCAAGGGCAAACAAAAGATTGATGGTAAAAACTACGATATCCAAAAAGATGTCTATGCCACAGTCAAAAAAGGACTAGAGCCTAAGATTAGTGTTAAAGATGATTATGTCCTTGTCGATAATGGCTTAAAAACAGTGTCACCTAAGATTAAAGCAAGTACTGTCAAGTCAACTAAAACTGGCTTCTTTCTCTTTTCAGGAGGTCAAAAAGAGAAACAAACAAGCAATAAGCAAAACTTTATGAAACATTTCGCCTTGTTCTGCTTCCTCTTATTACCACTTTACGTGCTCTACTTGATTTTTATCAATGAGAAAAAGCGTCGTCAAAAAACCAAAGAACGCCGTCAAGCTCGACAAATGAATAACTAAAAGAACGTGCTCAACCGAGCACGTTTTTAGTTGTCTCCAAGAAATGTTTTGAGATTAGACATATCATTACGCATTTGATCCAATCCTTCCTGATAAATAGCTTCAAACTTTTCAGGATCCTTCTCCAAACGACTAACTTCAAGTGCGTGTTCTGGACGGATAGCATAAAGATTTCCAGTTTTTTCCAAAGCCTCTATCTTTTCAATACTCTTATTGTAGTGGAGGTGGCGATTTGAAGCCACTTGGACAAATTCAGGATACTTGCGGTAAAAGAGCTTGTAGATTCGCTTACTCGTTTTAGATGGCTGTTTACGGTAGCCTTTAGGACGTGTCAGAACTACAATGAGTTTATCAAAGCTCAAATTTTCCATAAAATCAATAGGGAGACTATCAGACAGACCACCATCCATGTAGCGTTTACCCTTGTACTCGACAATTTCAGAAACCAGAGGTAGGGCGGAACTTGCACGAAGGGCTTCCATTTGCTCAAAGACATGGTCAATCTTGATATAGTCTGGTTTTCCGGTCTCAATATCTGTAGTGACCACATAGAAGGGAACACCTGAATCAGCAAAGGCCTCCTGATCAAAAACGTCCAACTCCATGGGAACCTTATAATAGGAGAATTCCTTATTAACGAAGTTACCTGTTGTCAGCCATGACCAGAAACTCATATAGCGACGGTCTCCCATAAAACGCTTGTTGTAGCGAAGGGCTCTTTGGGGCTGGTTAGAAAGGTAATTAACACCAAAAAGTGCTCCAGCCGATACTGAAACAACGCCATCCACCTTAATTCCAGCTTCTAAAAAGGCATCTAATACACCAGCCGTATATAAGCCACGCATCCCCCCGCCTTCGAGGACTAAGCCAACTTTCATTCTAAAATCTCCTTTATGATTGGTTCCGCAAGGACTTGATAACCTTGTGGACTCAAGTGCAAACCATCCGTTGTATAGTTGTCATTTAACTGTCCCATGTCATCAGTAAGGTAATCAAAAAGATCGACATAGGTCACACCGGGGAGGACAGCTAATTGTTGATTTAGCTCACGTACAGTCGTATTATTTCGAATCTTAACCTTAGAAGCATACTGTGATTCTTCACTAACTGGAAAGACACTCAGCAAATAGACCTCAGTAAAGAGAGATTCCTGACGAACTGTCATGATAATATCGGAAATACGAGTGACAATATCTCGAATAGGGTAACCTCTTCCGATGTCGTTAATGCCAATCAAAAGCACCAATTTACTTGGTTCCAAATCTAAGACCTGCTCTTTAAGGTGTTCTAAAAGCCAAACCGAGTCTGTTCCTGCAATCCCACGGTTAACAAGGGGAAACTCTCGACCCAAATATTTTTTCAATGCAAAAAACTCCGTGATGGAGTCCCCTGCAAAAACGATTTGACCTTTGTCTAACTTTTGATTTTCATTCACAAATTTGGCTAAACGCTCTCCTTGATAGGCCACAAGCTCAGGCCTAGTTGTTTCAATCATTCTTTATCCTTTTTTCTTAAATATTATACGAATTACTGTGATTAAAGCTAGAAAAGTTCCAAGTCCAAGAAATAGCCAGGCAAGATTTTCAAAACCTGATTTATTAGCCAAAAGGGCACCGGAAAGTAGAAATCCCAATGACAATAAGGCTAAAACCAGATTATTTAATACTTTCTCAAAAACTTTAATTCGACCCGAAAAGTTAATAAAATCATGGTTCACCACAATTCGTCCATTTAAAATTTGCTCCAAGAGCTGATGCAGACGACGTGGAATGTTCTTCCCATTACGAATCAGATAAAAGAGTTCAATCAAGATACTCTCTTTATTCAGGGCCTGCTTAAGCATGTCAGGTCCCATATTTTCTAGGAAGTAATCCTTGGCCAGGGTCATAAGATCCATATTTGGCGCTAACTCTCGGAAAATCCCCTCAATTTGAAGCGAAGCCTTCTCCAAAATGGTAATTTGAGAGGAGGCTTTAAGATGATTTTTCTGGAAAATAGCCATCAAATCCTGCAGCAAATCTGTTATAGAGAGATTTCCCAAGTCAATACCAGAATAACGACCTAACATTTGCTCTACATCTTGACTTAGGACTGCACGGTTAAGACCATTATCAAATTGTGTAACGGACAAGATGGCCTTGGTCATACCATCAACATCTTGTGCGGTAAAACTGTACAGGATATCATTTAAGGACGCACGCATCCCCACTTCCAACTCACCCATAATTCCAAAATCAATGAAATAAATCTTGCCATCACGTACCAACAGATTTCCAGGATGGGGGTCACCATGAAAATAGCCATCTTTGAAGACTTGCTTGATAAATGACAGCATAAGTTTCTTACCCACATCTTCTAAGTCATAGCCAGCCTCAATCAGTTGACTGTAGTGATTAAGCGGAATCCCATTGATAAACTCTTCAACTATGAGGTGAGGTGTCGTGAAGGTATCATAGACCTCGGGGACACCTAGACAAGCAACAGCCCTGTTATTGGCCTTAAAGCACTTCATGGCCTCTGCTTCATTCCTGAAATCTAGCTCCTTAATTAAGGTTTCACGCAGATTTTCCAAATCCTCCTGAACATCGACCATGGGGATAAAATGCTTTGGTATATGCCGTGCAAGCTTAATGAGAAGCTGAATATCTTCCTTAACGACTTCATCAATACCAGGTCTCTGGATTTTTACAATCACTTCCTGACCAAACAATAATC
>ERZ857972.1597-NODE-1597-length-12144-cov-19.319381_pt1 | contig 12144 bp, 9 predicted proteins | sample MGYA00519757_ERZ857972 | MGnify/ENA primary metagenome ERZ857972 (study PRJEB31778, sample SAMEA3449383) | human gut metagenome | biome: human gut; feature: human-associated habitat; material: faeces | place: United Kingdom | collected 2010/2012 ...
AAGTAAAACTGTTCTCTTAATTTATTAGAAAGAGGGACATTTACTGAATATCCCGAACTAGAAGTAAAACAATTAATAAAACATCTGCCATCCAGAGCAAGACAATGTGCTGGATGGCAGAATTAATATGGTACTACCTAAGATTACACCTTATGACAATACCTGATTTGGACTCCGCATATATGATTATCGGGATCGGATTTCCCTTCTCATAAACATAATATACGAGATTGCAAAGCAGATAACAGTCGCTGCAATCAGCCCCGTGAGCTGTGGCCAAACAACAAGCAGACTCTGTCCCAACGGCAGCGGACTCGGAATAGCCCCTTGTACCTGTTCCATCGTAAGCGGTCCGATACTTCTGACAGAAGGCATCAGCAGCGTTGTAGTAGCTTCATTAAACAATTCACTGGGTGCCAGACGCATTAATCCAAGAATAAATTTCTGATAACTGATAATCTGATAAGGAGACGCCATCTGCGACGGACTTAATCCCTTTGCCACCAAATTGACAATCATCGTATAGAATACGCTGAAAAACAGCCAAACGGCTACGGAAGCCAGCGCAGAAGTAGCAGCCTGACGGAAACGGAGTGAGAATAAGATGGCTAGGTTCAACCAAAAGGCTACATAAAAGATACTCGTTATAAGAAAGAAAACGATTCTCCAGAATTCTTCAGCCGTAGGAGGAATGCCAATGGCAATCAATCCGAATCCCATCACCAAAAAGCCCAGTACAAACAGCATAATACCTATCACGATCAAAGCAGCCACAAACTTCGCATTAATGATACAATCACGATGAATGGGCTGAGACAGCATACGGCTCAATGTCCCCTTATTCTGCTCCGAATTGACAGCATCGAATCCCAAAGCAATTCCTAATAAAGGACCTAAAAAGTTAATAAACAGTACAAAGGAGGGGAGAGTCCCATCCGAAGCTGTGAATAACTTCAAGAAGAGGAACGAACTGTCCGGATCATCCGGTTTGATAGCCGCACCGATATTAGTAAGTGCCGTGTATAGCGATCCCATACAAGTAAGCGCTATGATACCGATCAGAATAAGAAAACGCCAGCTTTTGACATGATCGGATATTTCCTTATGTACGATAACCCAAAAAGGATGATTGACTTTACTCATGCCCTTCGCCTCCTTCCTCAAAATAATGGTTATAAATATCAGACAATTCCTGTTTCTTTTCTTTCAGCTCTGCCATATCAATCAGAGCAAGTATTTTGCCGTTACTGAACAATCCTACTCTGTCACATACTTTCTGTGCCTGGTCCAGATGGTGGGAAGAAAACAAAACCGTCAGCCCTTCCTCCTTGCTCAGCCAGCGAATCAGTTCGATAAATTCCTGAACACCCGCAGGGTCAATTCCCGAAGTCGGCTCATCCAGAATAATGATTTCGGGATTCTTAATAAGCACATCGGCCAGACCAAGACGTTGTCTCATACCGCGGGAATACTTTCCGGTTTTCTTTTTCAGCTGATCTTCAAGCCCTACGCGCTTCATCAGCTCCAGTGCTTTTACTTTCGCCTCCTTGTCAGGGATACCATTCAGCCGTGCCGTATACATCAGATTTTCCGGACCTGTCATGTCATCATAGAATCCCACATCTTCGGGCAGATAGCCGATTTTCCTTTTCACTTCAATAGGATGAGTGGTAGAATTAATTCCACAAATCTCGACAATTCCCGATGTGGGCTCCGTTAATCCCAGCATCATCAAAATAGTAGTTGACTTTCCGGCACCGTTCGGACCCAGCAAACCGAAGATTTCTCCTTTCCGGATACTCAGGCGAATATGATCTACAGCAGTAAATTTACCGTATTGTTTGGTTAATTCGGTAAGTACGATCACTTGTTCGCCCATAATTTACCTCCTTCCATATTTACGGAACAGATAGTAGACAACACCGATAGTAGCCAGAATAATCAGAACACCTACCCATCCCCAAATCATCGGAGTCTTTACGGCAATTCTGAATTGAGCGTCCGCATTCACTTCCGGAGTTTTGGCCATCATCGTAGTTACATAATCACCCGGAAGCGCTTTCTTAGATGCTTTCAAGATGGCTACAGCAGTAGCCGTTTCTCCGGCTTTCAGCATTTCTATCTTTGACGGTTCGAAAGCTACATCCCAGTCGACCGGCTTGTTGGCAGACAGTTGGATATCTTTCAATAAGGAAGAACCTGTATTTTTAATTTCCAGTTCGATTCGTTTGGTATCACCGGCAGTCACGTCAGAACTTAATAATCCTCTCGGGGTGGTCAGTTCCATCTGATAAGAACCGGTGACAACTACTTCCAGTTCCAGTTCAGCCGAAGTATTGCCCGTAGCGGCACGTACGGGAATTTTATAACTGCCAGCTTCCACATTGGCAGGAGGAGTGATGTCTATACTTACATTCTGGCTGCTGTTGGCTTCTACTTGCGCGGAAGTTGCCTGCTTATAATTAGGTTTGAAAATAACATTCCAGCCTCTGGGTGCTTTAGCCATCAACGCATACAGTTGCTGATCGGCAGTCTGATTCTTTAGTGTGGCATTAAAGGTGAAAGTTGATTTGGAATTTCCCTGCATATTGGGCTGGTCGGTGGTAAACTCCGTCTGATAAGTACCCTGTTGTGCCACAACGACATTCAGAGGGAGTTGCGCTTCTCCGGCAGACACTACAAAATGATAGCTGCCTCTGCTTACTTTTAAAGGAACATCTACCTTTAGATTAAAAGTCTTCTTTTCTTTAGGGAGTACGGCCAACTGACTGAGATTCCAACCACCGGATTTCATTTCATGTTTCCAGCTGCTTGATAGGCCACTGACGGAAAGATTGGCATTCACCAACTTGTCTGTGTTGTTAATCAGGTCGATGCTGTAGTCAATAGACGCCCCCGGTGAAACGGAGATTTTTGTGTAAGGTGTGTACAAGATCACGCTTTTAGGTATAGAGTCGTTAGCGTGTGTGTTACTCATGGGAAGTATTCCCAGCAAAACAGTTAATAATAAAAAACAATTTGTTCTCATAGTCATACGAAAGTTCTTATGGTTGATTTAATATGAATATTGTCAAATTTGTGCCTGCAAAAATAAGCGATGAATTTATTAGTTGCTGTTAAAAGAAACAAAAGAATACAATAAGAAAGATTTCCTTTGTTTTTTTCAGATTTTGCCCAAAATTCCCAAATCTTTTCAGATTCTCCTCTCATCTTTGCATTATAAATTAAATGATAACAGTAAAACCAATTAAAAAAACAATGATTATGAAAAAGTTAGTATTCTTATTAGTATGCTTGTTCACTTTACAGACAGTAGCACGTGCAGATGACGATAAACCTATCCAGGTGACTCAAATGCCACAATTAGCACAACAGTTTATCAAACAGCATTTCTCTGACAGCAAAGTGGCACTGGCAAAAATGGAAAGTGACTTCCTTTACAAAAGCTATGAAGTGATTTTCACGAATGGTAATAAAGTGGAATTTGACAAGAAGGGAAACTGGGAGGAAGTAGATTGCAAGCACACCTCCGTACCTGTTGCCATTATTCCTGCCGCCATTCAGAAATATGTAACAACTAATTATCCGGATGCAAAAGTGCTGAAGATAGAACGTGATAAGAAAGATTACGAAGTAAAGCTGTCCAACCGTACAGAACTGAAATTTGACCTGAAGTTTAATCTGATTGATATTGATAATTAACTTTCTTAAAATCTACGACAACAATGAAACTCAGAATTTATACACTACTGATAGCATTCTGTGCAGCATGGAGCCTGCACAGCTGCGACAACGATGACGATGAATCAATTGCTGTTCCTACCGCATTGCAAGAAGCATTCTCGACCAAGTATCCTAACGTCAAGAACGTAAAGTGGGAAACAAAGGCAGGATATTATGTAGCGGACTTCTATGATGGATATGAGGCATCCGCATGGTTTACGACGGATGGCAACTGGCATATGACTGAAACGGATATCCCGTACACCGCATTGCCCGATCCGGTAAAGAGTGCATTCGAAGTAGGTGACTATAAGACATGGAAAAGAGACGATGTGGATAAACTCGAGCGGCAAGGAATCAAAACAGTCTACGTCATTGAGGTGGAAAACCAGAATCAGGAAGTCGATCTGTATTATTCTGCTGATGGAGTGCTGATTAAAAGCATTGCAGACACAGACGATCATGAAAACGACCATCTTCCGACCACTCAACTGCCCGCCGCCATGAAGAGTTTCATTGATGGAAAATATGCAGGAGCAAGAATTGTGGAAGTAGACGTGGAAGATGACAAAAACGACTGGGAGTTCGGATTTATGGAAGTAGATATCATCCATTTCGACAGTGGCTTGAACCGCAACGTTTCCAAAGAAGTGCTATTTGATAAAGACGGAGAGTGGTATTCTACCTCATGGGAGGTACGGAGAAACGAACTGCCCACAGCAGTGACCAATACCATCAGCGTTGAGTATGCAGAGTATCAGATGGATGATGCCGAATACTTTGAGATGGCAACAGAAACATCCTATTATCAGATTGAACTGGAAGGAAATAATTCTCCGGATATAGATATTAAAGTAACCGCAGACGGTACGATTCTCAAATAAAAATAAAATGAGTGTGTGTCCAAAATATTGTCACTATTGACTTTTGGCACACACTCATTTTGTTTTATTCCTGTGCCCGCTTTCTCTTTAGCTCCGACTTAGCTTTATCATCGGCAATGCTGTCTGTCTGCTGCTGTTGCACCTTTTCGGCTTCTTCACGTTTCCGCTTGCTGCGCAGTTTCCATTTATTCCAAAAGAAAAGGTCACTCCATTTATTGAAATCTTTCTTATACATGATACCGACTCCCTGCGTAGTAAGGTTTGTCTTTGTGTAATAACGGTCATTTGTTTCATTATAAGCCTTCAGACGAATATCTCCCGAACGGTTGATCAGCCATTCAGCTTCGAAGTCGCCTATAAAGTTGGTATTCGCCATCGGATTGTCCCGATAGCCGAAATTACCATTAACCAACAGGCGGTTGTTCAGCAACTGACCGGACAGGATACCTTCTACTTCCATATCCGTCCATCCCTTATCACCCGTGCTCAGATTGGTACCGATATTCCAGTTATTAGTCTCAAAAACCTGAGACAAGGCATTATTCAACTGACCGGACAGGGTAGAAGAGAGTACCGATGACATCACGTTCGAGTTCTGATTGTTCCGTGCAGCATCTTCCGTATAGAACTTACCGATACCCAGCAGATAAAGAATCTGCATATTCATCTGTTCTTCCGTACTGATATAATTGCGCACCAACGTCTGAATTTCATCTCTTTCATTCGGAAGCTCGATACCCAGCTTAATGGTCGGCCGCAGTAAAATCCCACTCAGATTCATGATACAGTTTACCCGTACATTAGTCTGCTGGACAATGGAGGAAACATCCGGATTCAAGTCGTTCAGTGAAGCGGAGTTTACCGTGTATGAAGCCTGAATATCCATATTCGCATCCAAAGGAGCGCCGTTGAAAGTAATCGTACTTCCATCTTTGATGATAAAATCCTTGCGAATCACTTCCTGCAAACTGAACTTATATATTCCCTGACTGATCCGGTAATTACCGAACATCTTCACATCTCCTTTATTATAAAACTCCGTGCGTATGTTTCCCGTTCCCTTCGCACTGATGTAGTCTCCGGCTATAGGGTCCATAATAATTTTCATGATGGCATCGGGTGTAGCATCTACCAGAATATTCAAACGAATATCTGTCTGATGCTCTTCTTCGTCCGCCTGACGCTTCTGCTGCATCTGCTCAAAATAGGAATTTACCCGAATGGAATCCTGAATGTTTCGACGGGGCGTTTTATCTACAAACTTTATAAACTGGGTGCTGGCAGCCGACGCCACATTTCCGTTGATATAGGTGAATACCGTATTCCGGTTGGTTGTCATAGCGAGATTTACGTCCAGTCCCTGTATCGCATTCCCTGCAAGCAACGCATTTCCCGTAGCATATACCGTTCCAAAGAATGGCATATCCGTCGATTCCTTCGTATTCATCAAGAGCATATTATTAGCCTGTATCTCAAAACGGTAATTTATATTCTTGAAATGCTGGAAACGCAGATACCCGTTCAAGGTTCCCGAATGCCCTTCCATATCGGCAATATGCATATTATTGAACTGTAAGCCGGTAGGAGCCAGATGAATCGTATCTCTAACGGCAAAGTGGGTATTCAGGATATCGAACTTCATGGAAGCATCCGTCATAACAGCCCCATCCAGATTCAATCCCTTGAACTTTCCGTAAAAATGAACTTTTCCCGTTCCCCGTCCTTTTATATCCTGTGCTATCGATTTCATATAAAATTCGAGGAATTTCAAATTCAGTTCATGGGCATCGATATTCAGATCAAGTCCGCTTTCCGGTTTCAACGGGTAGATCATACCGGTGACTCGCGATGGTGACGGCGATATATCCTGAATGGACGCATCCAGATAGATTCCTCTTTTCTCATTATCCCAGGCGCCATATACGTTCAAATCACCTAAACGGCCCTGATTGAGCGAGAAATTCTTGACGAAGAGGCGGGTATTCATCACAGGTTTCTTAAACACGCCGCTGGCATAAGCTGTTCCCGTAGCATCTCCTTCAAAGTTTACGTCATCGGATATGTTTGCAATATCAAATACGTATCCCATATTAATGTCTTTCAAGTCCACTTTTACGGTATCCGCCGGATTGTCGGAAAGCCGCCCGTTGATACGCACATAACGGTCATGGTGACTGAAATAGAAATTATTCACATCCACCTTGCCCGAGTCTACCACTACCTGCGAAGGATGTATCTGCCAAAGTGTATCATTCAAGATAACGTCTGTCTGTTTCACATCCACCATCGCTTTCAGCAAAGGCTTTTCGCCGGCTGTACGCAGGAATTGTGCAACAGCCGCCAACTTTCCGCTATAAGTCGCTATGGCATTATTTCCCCAATTTAGAGTCGTGCTGACTTTATCTTCTTTGGCCTGTGCTTCCAGAGAAAGATTCACGGCTCCATTCTTTTTCAGACTGGTCAGCCGCACCTTCGCACTGATATGGTCCGAAGGATTCTCGCACAGGATCATACCCGACTCGATAAAGTTGTTTTTATATTGCAGGCGGGGGAAGTAGCCTTCCACACGTAGCCGCTGCAAGGCATCATTAAAATACCCTTTTAACGTAGAATGTGTATATACAGTCAACGGAACATCAAATATCGTAGATAAAATGTCCGTATTATATATATGTACATCAAACGCAAAATTATTGTTCGTCTCTATCGGTTTCTTCGGAGGCAATATCAAAGACGGCACATACCGACGCATGATATTGAATATACTTGCCGGTAAGGTGTGGTACTGGAATTTTCCCGCTATGCTTGCCGTCAGAAACTCAGAAGTCAGTTTAAGCTGATTTTCATTATCCTGCCGGGTAGCCCGTACATTCATGTTCTTCATGAAATATTCCTTGTCTGGTGCCCTGAACTCCAGGCTGTCCACATTGATCTCTCCAATCATCTCGTCAATGGAACCTCCGGTAAAGTTGGCTTTTACCTTCAGAGAAAACTCCGCATCCTGGTAGTCAGGTGTAAGATTTAGATCATTAGGACGGAACTTGTCGACAACGGCAAGGAAGTTGAAAGTTGGAACTTTGGATGCCACATTCACATCTCCGTTCAGATAAATAGACCCATTCGGATCATCCAGCGCTATCTTTCCGTTAAATCCGCCTTGCTTGTATTCGCCGTCCAGCGTAATATTCTCATATTTATATCTGCTATACTCCACAGAAGCGATCAATCCCTTCAACTCCACAGCAGGAAGCTGGTTTTCGATATGCCGTCCATGTACATCCAGGTTAAAGGTGATTTCCCCAAACTTCTCATTATTCAATAACTTGCCCAGTTCAAACTCTTCTGTTTTGACAGCACCGGAATAAGCAAACAACCCCTTAGCCTTATCGGAACTTAACTTTAAGTCGGTTTTTACATTACCAATCCCGGTACGCAGCTGTCCATAAGTAACTAGATCGGTGAAGTATCCTGAAATCTCTCCACGGAAATCAATATCCCCCAAACGTTCCAGAAGAGGAGGTACCCCATTGTAATTGCTGCTCAGATTACGCACCAAAAAACCGACACCACGATTGTTGGCGGAAAGTTCGGAAAGCTTCCCGTACACATACGCATCCTGCGGACTCGATAGTTCCTGAAGCGATACATCCCCCGATAGCCGGAACTGGCGGTCGTCGGCCGTAATCTCCAGATGAGAGCAGGTAAGCTGGTCAACCGTTCCTTTTACCTGCATATCCAGCGTTATCGGTTCCTTGAAATGCGCCAATATAGGTACAAAAGGGGAAATATCTTTCAGAGTAATCTGCGAGGGTAACGTACGGAAAGAAAAGTGGACCTTCTCCGAGAACTGATCAAAAGCCTTCAGACTGTCATACACCAAATGAATAGTATCCATCTTCAGTGAAGTTTCGGGCAACTCAATGGCAAAATTCTCTATATTAGTCCGTTTATCATTGGCAACCAATTTCAGACTCATCTTCTTTAAAGAGAATCCGGAAGCCTTTTCATCGAAGCTCAGACGCTTGATACCAAGATTCAAAGAATCCCTGCTCATCGCCTTCAATGAAATATTGGCTATAATATTCTGAAGCTGGACATGCTTGGCATTAAACTTTCCGGGAGTCTTTTCCTCTGACAATACATGATAAGCCATCCTTCCCCGACGAATCAAAACGGAATTGATACGCAAATCCAGCGAACTTTCCTTTTTTACAGTGTCCTTGGAAGCAAAAGCATCCAATACGAACTTAAAATTCGGAGGAGAGTCGGGAGTCTCTTTATTCAGATTGATGGTAAAGCCGAATAACTGGACACTGCTAATGGAAATCTTTCCCTTAAAGAAAGGAAGGATATCAAACTTAGCCGATAAGCGGGTTACTTTGAGCATTTCCTTGCCGCTCTGGTCGTCAAGCAGCACATCATCAATGATAATACGGTTTAATAGACCGATATTAATTTTGCCGATAGTCAGGCGTGTATTCAGCACCTCGGACAATTCCTTGGCGATAAACACACTCATTGCTCGCTGAACATTTGGAATATTCAGCAAAACAATAGTTCCGATATATACTCCCAGTACAATACCAACTACCCAGCGTACAGTCTTTTTCAGCGTTCTGATAAGCGATAACTTTTATTTAGCGAACAAAAATATAAAATAGTTCGTTATGAATCGTAGTTTTATCATTACTTTTGCACCGTTTAATAGTTTAAAAACATATGAGTGCAATAATATTAGGAATTGAATCCTCCTGTGATGATACGTCGGCAGCCGTAATCAAGGATGGTTATCTGCTGTCAAATGTGGTATCAAGTCAAGCCGTACACGAAGCATACGGCGGAGTAGTACCCGAATTAGCTTCACGGGCACATCAACAAAATATCGTTCCGGTGGTACACGAAGCACTGAAACGGGCAGGGGTTACCAAAGAAGAACTGAGCGCGGTAGCTTTCACACGTGGACCGGGATTGATGGGATCTTTGCTTGTAGGCGTCTCTTTCGCCAAAGGATTCGCACGTTCACTCGGTATTCCTTTGATAGATGTTAATCATCTGACAGGGCATGTCTTAGCTCATTTTATTAAAGCAGAAGGAGAAGATAATATCCAACCGAAATTCCCGTTCCTTTGCCTGTTGGTATCCGGAGGAAACTCACAGATTATATTGGTAAAAGCCTATAATGATATGGAAATTCTCGGTCAGACGATTGATGACGCTGCCGGAGAAGCAATCGATAAATGTTCTAAAGTGATGGGGCTCGGATATCCGGGCGGACCGATCATTGACAAACTGGCACGTCAAGGCAATCCGAAAGCGTTTACTTTCAGCAAACCGCATATTCCGGGGCTGGACTACAGCTTCAGCGGACTGAAAACTTCTTTCCTATACTCCTTGCGTGACTGGATGAAAGACGATCCCGATTTCATCGAGCATCATAAAGTGGATTTAGCCGCCTCTCTGGAAGCAACTGTTGTAGACATTCTGATGGACAAACTGCGGAAAGCTGCCAAAGAATATAAAATAAAAGAAGTAGCCGTAGCCGGAGGAGTCTCTGCCAATAACGGATTGCGTAACTCTTTCCGAGAACACGCTGAAAAGTATGGCTGGAATATTTTTATTCCTAAATTCAGCTATACGACCGACAATGCAGCCATGATTGCCATTACCGGATACTTCAAGTATCTGGATAAAGACTTCTGCTCCATTGATCTTCCGGCTTATTCCCGTGTCACATTATAAAACAGTTTTTTACCGTCATCGTCACTTTATATAATAAACTATTGTCATAGAATAATTTAAGTAGTGACGATTAAAGTGACGGCAATAACAATAGTGACGGCAAACGCCGAAAAAATATCACCGACCCAATAGGCGGTGGCATAAAGAAGCCTTGCTGAAAACAAAATGCACCTATATATAATAGGGAGACAAAGGAGGATTAATGATATAAGAAGCCTTCATTAAGAATCTTTGTTTATAGCATTCCTTCGTTCCACGTGCGTAAGCCATCCAGTTCACATACGTGATCCATTCGGCTCACGCACATGAACCGAATGGATCACGTATATGGAACGAAAAAATGAAGTAAACCTAATGACTTAACACAGCGTATATACCTTATTAATATAAGTAGCATATTCTATTAACTAACGCAGGAAAAAGATGTTTGCTGAAATTATTACCATTGGTGACGAGCTGCTGATAGGGCAGGTAGTCGATACAAATTCTGCCTGGATGGGGCAGGAATTAAATAAGATAGGTATCGAAGTTCTACGCATTGTTTCGATCCGTGATCGGGAAGAAGAGATCATGGAAGCAGTAGATAATGCGATGAAAAGGGTGAATATCGTTCTGGTAACCGGAGGACTCGGTCCCACAAAAGACGATATCACCAAACAAACTCTCTGTAAATACTTCCATACCGAACTGATATTCAGCGAAGAAGTATTTGAGAACGTAAAGCGGGTGCTTGCCGGGAAAATACCGATGAATGCGCTGAATAAGAGTCAGGCAATGGTTCCCAAAGATTGCACGGTCATCAACAATCCGGTAGGAAGCGCTTCTGTCAGCTGGTTTGAGAAAGACAATAAAGTGCTCGTATCCATGCCGGGTGTTCCGCAGGAAATGACTGCCGTTATGACTGAGTCCGTATTGCCCAAGCTACGTGAGAAGTTTCAAACGGATGTAATCATGCACCGGACCTTTCTAGTACAACATTACCCCGAATCCATACTCGCTGAGAAGCTGGAACCGTGGGAGACAGCCTTGCCGGAAAGCATCAAATTGGCATATCTGCCCAAACTTGGAATCATCCGCCTGCGGCTAACCGGACGGGGACAGAACAAGATAGAAGTGGAAAGCGCACTGAACGACGAGCAGGCTAAGCTGGAAGCGATACTGGGCGATGATATTTTCAGCGAAGAAGATATCCCACTGGAGGTAATCGTAGGCGAACTGCTGAAAAAGAAGAATTTAACCGTTTCCACCGCAGAAAGTTGCACCGGAGGAAGTATTGCGGCACGTCTGACGTCCATTGCCGGAAGTTCGGAATACTTTAATGGAGGAATAGTGGCATATTCTAACGAAGTGAAGATGAATCTGCTCCATGTTTCACCGGAAACACTGGAAGTGTATGGCGCTGTCAGTGAGCAGACTGTGATCGAAATGGTAAAAGGAGCGATGAAAGCGCTGAAAACCGACTGCGCTGTCGCAACTTCAGGAATTGCCGGTCCCGGAGGTGGAACACCGGAGAAGCCGGTAGGCACTGTCTGGATCGCTGCTGGTTATAAAAATGAAATTCGTACTTACAGGCAGGAAACGAACCGCGGAAGAGCCATGAATATTGAAAGAGCGGGCAATAATGCGCTATTAATTCTTCGTGATTTGCTCAAATAAGGAAAAATTGGTGTCTGGAAGTGAATTATTTTAAGAAATCCTTGTTTTATACGGATAAAAGTGCTTACTTTGCGTCCTGTTTGAAATAAGTATAGATATAAAACTATAAAAATAAGATAGAAATGTCGAAGATTTGTCAAAT
>ERZ857972.1603-NODE-1603-length-12088-cov-2.989030_pt1 | contig 12088 bp, 11 predicted proteins | sample MGYA00519757_ERZ857972 | MGnify/ENA primary metagenome ERZ857972 (study PRJEB31778, sample SAMEA3449383) | human gut metagenome | biome: human gut; feature: human-associated habitat; material: faeces | place: United Kingdom | collected 2010/2012 ...
GTCTGTTCCCGCACGGCCTGTTCCCGGCGGTCAGTTTCCGGCCCGACCCTGCCGGCGATTTCTGCCTCACGCACCAGTTCAGTGGCAAAGGTATCGAGCTGCTGTTTGGCAATAAAGGCCGGGAGGACCTGCACTGCCAGCGCAATCACCAGCATGGCGCAGAGCACCAGGACGCACACATCGATGTATCCTTCCCCGCGTCGGGATCTCAAAATTCGTTTCAGCACATGGTCACCTCCATCCCGACATTACTTTGTTCCAATTCGGGATGATCACTGATGATATACCACGCTCCCTCATGGTAATTGCAGTTTGCGATTACTTGGGGGAGAAGTTCTTCTGCAGTTACCTCCCGGTCATATCCTGAGCATCCCGGATGGCCGGACACGCTTTGTCCTGTCAGCAGTTCAGCCGCCTGTGCCGCAGTCAGATCCACATAACCGCCAGGGGTCATCAGGTGAAATGCTTCCCCCGGATGAGCTGCAATAAAATCCCGAACGGTAAGAGACTGCTGTTCGGTCACCAGCGGGTAGTCTCCATCCAAATCTCTGGCGTCGAGCAGACGCTCCATGAGCACTTCAAGGTCACTCCCCGCAACGGGTGTTAAGGTCGGCGATTCCGTCCACTCCAAATACTGGTCCCGAATCATTTCCAGAGGGTTTTGAAATTGCAGGAGGTACTGCAGTTCACTGTCCGTGAATCCCATATCGCAGAGCCCCCAGAAGCATTTGCGCGTCGCTGCGATTTCCGCAGACTTGTTGATCAGCGTTGGGACATTCAACTGCCCCCAGTCCTTAAGAAACTGGTTATAGTTGTCCTTGATGCGCTCTCGGAACACTTCAATCTTGGGAGGCTCCAACGCCAGATCCTCCCGCAGAGACTCCACACAGTGGAGCATCTCATCTTCATGCACCGTATCCAATCCATTTTCGCTGATCCACCGGCTGCTCATCCTGTCCAATGGATCGTCCAATTGGAGAAGGAAGGCCGCGTCCCCGTCACGGATCGTGTCCAGCAGGGTGTCGTGAATGAGGCGGGTGGCCATGATTTCCTCCGCCATGCCAATCAGCTGGGCAGGATCAAACGCCATCCATTGCTTGACCCGGCGCTCATAGTCGGCGCTGATCCGTTTCCTCAGCTCTTGTTTATAATCCATTTGGCGCCTCCTCTCTTAAAACATCCCGCCCAGGGAGTGGATGATCTCATAGATGATGATGGCCAGATAGGTCACCAGGAAGCACATGAGCAGGACGAAGGAGAATACCCGGATCTTGGGCGGGATCTTCATAGCCTTTGCCTTGAGCCGCTGGAGTTCCAGCTGCTTCATGTCGTGGGAGAGCATCTGAAAGTAGTTGACCCCGTTGTCGCCCCGCAGCACGCCGATGAGTCCGCGGACAATGTCCGAAAGCAGCGGAGAATTGAACCGGGCCTCAAAGCGGGTCAGCGCCGCCTCGTAGGAGCCCGAACGCATATCTGCGGTGAGAATATCCAGTTCCGCGGCAAAAACAGGGCTGGAGTTTTGCTTGTAGTGCTCGATCATGCTCAAAACATCCCGGCTGGCGCCCAGCTCTTGGGTGATGGTGGCCACGAACCGGGGCAGTTCCGCCTCAATCTCGTCCCTCTTGGCAGAGAGTTTTTCCTCCGCACGGCGGATCTCCTTGAAATAAACCGCCACCGCCAGAAGAACAACTACCAGCGCCAGCAGTGGGAAGACCAGCAGGCACGGGATCACTGCCAGCAGCACCACGCCGGTCTTGACCATGGCAAAGGCAGTGTACTCCTCCGGAGTCATACCCAGTCCCGCAGCGGCCAGCGTATTTTTTAAACGGCCCCGCTTGTACTCATCCATGTGGATATGTGGGGCCAGCTTTACCGCCCACCCCATGAGCAGGGCTTCCACACTCCGGGCCTGTTTCTTTTCCTGGCGGCCCACCGAGAGCATGGCCCGCTGGGTGGCCAGGCGGGGTAGTTTGAGCAGGTCGGCCATGATAAAGAACAGTCCCAACGCAAGGAGTACCCCGAAAATAAAAATCAATAATACCATGGCCGTCACCTCCGATACTCAATGGGCTGCGTCAGCTTCACCACGAATGCGAAGGACACGAACACAGCGGCGAGGCAGACGGCAATGTCTGCCTGACCGGGGATGGTGGCTACCAGCGTATGATACCAGTCCTTATTGATGAAGCGCACCAGCGGAATGTTGATCAGCACGAGGATTGCCATGGTGATGAACTCCTTGCGGGGGCCAAACACCAGATTTTCCAGTTCCGCATTGACCACCCGCATATCCGACAGCTTGCTGACGATGGGCGTCAGAATGCTTGTCAGGCTTCGGTCTGCCTGACAAGCCATCACGGCATCGCACCATTCCCGCCAGACCTCATTGTCGATGGCGGCTTTCAGGTCAGTAAGCGCCGCATCCATATCCGGGTCGATGTGCTTGATACGCATCAGGAAATGCTGGAATACCTCCTGCACCGGAGGGTGCAGATAGCGAACATTCTCCTCCACGGCCTGCTGAAAGTTCTCGGTGCGCAGGTAGGCCGTAGTAATGACGGACAGCGCAGTTTCCAGTTCTGCTGCCACATCCTTTTTGAAGCTGCCTGCCGTGAGCTTGACATACCAAAACGGGGTCAGCATCAAACCAACAGCCAGCACCGGCACAAGGAAAGCGTTTCCTGCGGCAATGGCGATGCAGGCTCCCAATGCAAAGCAGAGCAGAGATGTAAAGCACACCATGGGGAACCTGTCTGCCCGTCCGGAGGCTGCCAAGACCGCCTGCGCCTCGGTGATCTCACGCCGGAGGAACCCTGCCTTTTTTCGCCTGGTCGTTTCGTTGATATCGGCACGGATACTGCCGGGAGCTGCGGTCAAGCGGGAAAAAAGACTGTCGCTCAGTTCTCGCGGCGAGACATGCAGCACCATAAAGAGCCCTGCGATCATGCCGATGCAGGCAATCAGCTGAATCATAGTCATTCATCTTCCTCCTTTCCTTGAACGAATTGTGCCAACTCTCCAAGCGGCATCCCGTTTTCAATAAAGCGGCGCCGCAGGCTTTCAGATATCTCCTCACATTTCCGGTGCTCGCCCTCAATGATGAAGTGGTCGTCCTCCAGATGGTTGTCAGTGATGTGATACTCATAGAGCTTGTGAAGTCTGCGGCTTCCATCCGGCAGGATCTCGCATTCGGAGATGTTGGTGATGCGGCGCTGCTTATTCTCAAGTTGACGGCAGTAGACCACAATGGGGTATGCCTCGGTGACATATCCCATGAGGGTATCGTCCGGGGTGTCCACGGCGCGTTTGCAGAGGGACACCATGCGGCGGTAGGTGCCCTCGCTGGAATTGGAGTGGATAGTGGTCAGCACCGCAATGCCCACACGGGCAGCCTCCTGTGCTGCATTGGCCTCCGGGCCGCGCATTTCGCCCACGCAGATGATGTCCGGATTGAAGCGCAGGGCAATATCCAGCAATGCAATTTGATCGATACGTTGGCGCTCATTCTCGCTGTCGCGGGTCTGTGTGTGGACGACAGAGTTCGTCACCCGCCCGTCACGCTCCCGGATGAGCTGGAGTACTCGAGAGCCATCTTCAATGGTAAAGATACGCTTGCGGTCCGGGATGGTGGAGAGGAGCCAGCCCGCCACGGTGGTCTTGCCGGAGGAAGTTGCTCCCGCCACGCAGATAGACACGCCATAGCGCAGGCATGCGGACAGAAAGTCCAGCATTTCCTCTGTGGCTGTGCCACTCTGCACGAAGTCCGCCTTGCTGAGATTCCTGGGATTCACGATACGGATGGATGCGGCAACACCGGCATCCTCATCCAGCACCGGCGTTTTGATGACCGAGATACGAATATTCTTTGCCAATCGGGAGGTAATGATGGGGCTTGCATTGTCCAGTACCTTGCCGGAGTTCTGCAGCATACGGCGGATGACATTGGCGGCGTGTTCCGGCGAATCGAAATGCTCCTCCAGCTTGGCGGTATGACCGTCCGAATACTGGATCTCAATGTCCCGCCAGGAGTTGATATCGATCTCCTCAATTCCGTCCGCGAAGATGTACTTGGTTAAAAATCCGTAGTCCGCTACGATGACCGTGACGATATCGCCGCTTTCCAGCTTGCCGGAAAGGCCGGTGGCAAAGCTCTTGATGGTAACGGAGATGGCCTGTTTTTTGCCGTCCAGATTATAGAGATAGGCATTCTCTGCCGCAGGAACAGCTGAAAGCTTGCTGGAAAGAATGTAATCTCCGGCCGCCAGGTCCGCAGTCGCATACTTGCCGACGACCTCTTTCTTGTCTGTCATAAGATTCTGCGGCAGATTGTAGGCACCGACCTCTACCGTCTGGACCATCTCTGCGGTGATCTCGTCACCTTCCTTGATGTCCTTCGTCACACGGACGATCTCCGTTTTCTCACTGGCGCTACGGCTGAACAGCGGCGTAACACCGAAGCAGATGATCAGCGCCAGCAGGATACACAGCACACCGATGACGGTGCGATTGCGAAAAATCTTCAAATCGTTTTCCTCCTTATAAGAAATATGCGGGAATAAACGCCACTGCGAAATATGGCACCAGCGGCTGCTTCTTCGCCGCACTCTGCCGCAGTGCCGGGAATGCACGCATGACAAGGGATGTCAGCAGGAGCGCGGCGGCCATAAAAAAGAATCCCGTGAGTACCCGTCCCACTCCCAACACAAAGCCTACCGCCGCAGCCAACCGCCAATCCCCGCCGCCCATCAGGCCCAAGCCTGCGCAGAGGTAGAACGGGAGCATTGCCAGCAGTGCCCCCAAAAGGGAGGCAGGGCTGATGGTGATCAGCCCTGCCAAAGCAATGACGATGCAGACGATGTTGCTGACGGTCCGGGTCCTCAGGTCATCCACTGCGGCATAAATGAGACCACCGCAGAAGAGTATCGCCTGCGCCCAGTGCATCAGCCATTGTAGCTGAACATTTCCGTGATCTTCTGGGTTACCGTGGGCATGACCGTATCGTTCAGGATAGTCCTCCCGATGCAGCAAACCGTAGGAGGTAAGTGCGGCATTGTCATCCTTGATGATCTCGTTCCCGTAGGCGAAGAGATTTACATGAGGCAGGAGCAGTTCTGCCGAGTGGGCATCCATTGTGAAGTTCAGTTCATCAATGGCCGCCTCCTGCGGCGAACTGATCTCCGGCGTGAGGATGTAATCCCCAATATGCTCGACAAGGCCCACGGCGGCAGCAAGATTCGTTACCCCGAAATGCTCCAGCAGGGCTTTCAGCTTTGGAAGCTGCTTTTCACGGGAAGGCATAGCTTTCACAGATTCCGCAAAATCGTTGAAAGCATCCAGCTCCATTGGCAGGTCAGCAAACTCTGCCGCCTGCGGGATGATCCCGTCATAGTCGAGGACCACGACACTCTCCCAGCCGTCTGCTCCGAGCTGCTTCTGCGCATTCCTCAATGCTTCAGCAGACGCAGGCAATTCCAGCGTAACGGTGCGGTCATCTTCAAGGTCGGGATGCAGGCCAAGGGTGAGCCGGAAGAGATATCCCGGCTTTTCGGGAAGTTCCTTGGCGCAGGGCGGTGCAGTGACCAGTTCACTGTGCTGCACCACATAGCTGTTCCGCGTGAATGTGCCGTTTTCGCCGGTACGCAGGGCTTTACCGATTTTACCAAAGTCCAGCATCTCGAACACATCGTCGGAGAGTCCGTCCAGCTCCTCCATAAAGCCGTTTTCCGCATAGAAGCGCCCAAGCTCTGCGTCACTGGTCGCCCCGACCACATGGCAGCAATCCGCACCGGCGCTGACCGCCAGATTTCTCAAATCCTGCATGGTAAGAATACCACCGTTGGATTCTACCTTTCTCTGGATTTCCAGACGAAGCAGGCCGTCAAAGGCTTCCTGCTCCGTTTCATCCAGCACAGCCAGACGACCTGCGAGATCGTTCAGCTCATTAAGGCTGGCATCCAGTTCCATCAGGTGAGGGGCGAGATACTCGAAGCCGTAGTAATCATCGATCTCCAAATACAGTTCCTCGTTCTCCTGAAGCTGCACCTTATCCATTGCATCGTGCAGTTCCCACGGGGAAGCGGGCAGTTCCAGCCTTGCGTGGGCCTCACTGTTGGGTGTGTCCAGCTTTGCCAGGTAGACGCCAAATATCTTTTTAGCCAAGGTTCATCCCTCCCATCTGCGGCTCGTTCTGCTGGTAGGCGGAAGGATCCGCACCGGGGACATCCCAGCCGTGCATACTACCGCACTCCATGGCCAGCCGCTGTGCCTGCGTCACACCGAGACGCTCGTTGTTATAATCGGCCAGCTCACGGTTCTGGGCGGGATCATCCGTAGACCAGTCGCTGGGGTAGTAGCCGTTCTCGCCGCGTTTGATGCAGATTAGTTCCCCAGTGCTGGGAAGCACCGAGAAGCATAGCTCAGGCAGGCCCTCCGACAGCTTCGGCGCGAAGCGCTCCTGTTCCGTTTGAATGCCCCAGTCATCCGCATTCCAGAGGTGGACATACAGCTCACTTCCGCCATCCACGAGGATTTCCCACTGTTCAAAGTGTTCGCCCCAGCCGTCTGATGCCTGTCCGGCGATGTACTCTTTCAGGGTGTCCATCTCCAGCGCACTCAGCTCACCGGCAATGCGGCATTCGGCTACGCCCCAGAGCTTTCGGTCACGTTCCTCTACGGTAAAGACCGCAGAGTGGACCTTGGTATTCACGCTATCAGCCTCGTGGTACCAATGCATGAGACCGCGCTCGGTTTCCTCCGGCATCCGATTTTTGACCAGCTCGGCCATGATCTGATCCTGATAGCCTCGCAAGGCACGGCCATCCAGCATGGTACTCTCCGGTTCCAAATCCCCGTACTCGCTTCTCTCATAGAAATCAGCGGTAAGGGGCATATACAGCTTCAGAGTAGTCAGCTTGGGCGGCAGCACCGAGAAGCTGTCCTCACCAGGGACGATTCCCAACGCCCTGCCGTTATCCCACTTCATGTGGATCGTACCGATGTCATCCACGAAGTCCACCTCACCCTCGGTGCCGGGAGCAATGGGGGTATAGGGATCCTCCATGGAATTGAGACGGATGCGGGTACCAGGCGGATACTGCTCCTTGATGAAATTCACCATTTTTCTATCCATATTCGTGTCCTCCTGCATGGTTTGTTCTCTGTCGTAGAATTCGAATTCATAGATCACGCCGCGGTCTTTGTTCCGCGTATCCTTTACCTTGACCGTCGTCCCGTCGAAAATATAGGCATCGGCTTTGGCGAAATCTGTCCGGAAGCCTTTACCTCCGTTATCGGTCGAAAAGCGGCTGTTGGGCTGATCTTTGATTTTGGAATAGAAACATACTGTCTGCACCGTGGTCACAACACGGGTCAGCCCCACCAGATCGGGGTGATTTTTCTGGCTGAGCGTCTTAAACTCTACGCCGGGTTGGATGAAGCGCTTCAGTTCAGCAAGGTTTTTGATTGCAACAGGCTTTCGCTGCTTATCCGTTTTCTCCATGTTCACATTCCTCCCAGCGTCATATTGGGGTCGGACTGCGGTTCATAATCTTCCTGCTGGCGGGGATTTTCCTCGCCATAGAGGTCGAAGACGATATCATCCACAGCTTTGCGGACGGCAGAATCATCGGTCAGCACCTCATACCGAAAGCCAGTAGTCGGGCGATACGGCAGCTCCTCACGCACACACTTGAGGAAAGCTTCTGCGTCGGTAAACTCCTGTGCGTCATCGTTGGCATAAGTGACGCGGCCAACCAGCGACTTTTCCTGCGCCATGTTCTGGCGCTGGACATCCAGATCATAGGCCGTACAGTAGCAGTTATAATCTCCGGGGGACGGATTGCACCGCAGGCAGTAGCGGTAATGCTCGGTTTCCACGATGTAACCGTAGTTTTGTGTCCAGCCGCCGCTGATTTTGCCGCCGTGTTCATAGCAAAAACGCTCCATAGCGAAGCGGCTTTTCAGCATACTCTCCCGCAGCGTGTCCACGACCTCCTGCAGCTCCGCTTTGAACGCGGGGCTGTTCAGTTTCTCCGGGCCGCGGGGCCACCATGTATGCCAGAATTCATTGCCGCTGCGCCCGAAGTCCATCCGGACATGGCCAACGGTACCCAGCCGCTTATCTTCTTCGGGGTGCGGGGTATAAAATAAGCCCGCCTCCTCCGGGCGGGCTGGTCGGATATGAAATTGCGTTGCATCTTTCAAGGTCAAGATCTCCTTTCGGTGTGGAATTTGGCTTTACACATTTTTGGGGGTGTGCTATGATGTGGCAAACAAAGCTGAATTTTTAGGAGCAAAGATATGAACACTATTGTACAGTTGCTTCCTCTTGAATGTAGTGATAGAGAACAGTTTATTTCGGATAATCAGGAAGCCTTTAATTATGGCGCAATGGAAGAATTCGGTCTTAGAGATGACCATTTCGAGGAAGATGGACAAATCATTTCTCGGGATACGATTGGGCAGTCCATTGACAGCGGCGAAGCCTACCGCATCATATTGGACGGGCAAAAAGTCGGCGGCTTAGTAATCAAAGTTGACGGTGAAAAAGGCGACCTTGATCTTCTTTTTGTTTCTCCAACTGCCCATAGCAAAGGCATCGGATATGCCGCTTGGTGCGCTGTTGAAAACCTACATCCTGAAGTGAATGTATGGGAAACGGTCACACCGTATTTTGAACAGCGTAATATTCATTTTTATGTTAATCGTTGCGGCTTTCACATTGTGGAGTTTTTCAACAAATATCACCCAGATCCAAATGATCCGGAAATGTGCGCCGAAGAACTGGACAAGCAGTTCCCGGACGGAATGTTCCGGTTTGAAAAGGTCATTAGGTAACTTCCAGTTTGTCTGCCTATCAAGCGGCTCGTTCCAAATGGATCGAGCCGCTTTTGCTTACATCATCCGCTGCCCCTGCGTCTGCTCCGGAAACGGCGGCTCTAAGCGCCGCAGCCGACCAAACTCTGTCTCTATCACATGGTCGTTTTCCATGCAGTCCTGACCGTATTTCTCAAAATCCATGTAGCCGTCCAGCTCATAGATGGCCTCATCATCCAGCCCCAGCGTTTCCTGCAATCGCTGCTGACCGTAACCGTAGGCACCCTCCGTGATGCGCTGGTAGTTGTCCAGATTTCGCAGGAGCTTACAGGCACGGTGCAGGGTTTCCGGATTCTCGGCCTCCAGCACGGCGGCGTAGGTCAGAAGCATCCCGTCCTTCTGCCAGATGTCCTCCAAGGCTTCGGCAAAATCGTTGTAATCCTCCACGGCGGGGCAATCCGTATCACGGATCAGCTCACCGATGTAAGGCACCTTGAAGCGAATATCACAGAGCATGGCATCCGCGAAAGCATCAATATCGAGGTAATCCTTCACATCGTCCAGGTATTCCTCGTCAGCGGGGAGGACGAGGGTGTAGTCCGGCTTTCCCTCGACGCGCAGCGTCATGCGGAGCATTTCATCCCGGTTCTCATCTCTCCAAGGTTCTGCCGGTGAAAGGTAGCTGCGGTCGATTGCCATATCCGGCGTCAGCAGACTGCGGGCATTTGGGACAAAAGCGCTGTATCGGGCGTAGTTGTACCCCTGCGGGTCAACGAGGATGCCGTCTGTTCCCTCCGCATCGAGGATGAGCAGGCAGTGCCTGGCGTCATCATCGTGTCGGATGGCATTTTTGTTCTCTGCGATGAAATCATAGTCAGCCAGCAGTGCACGGCTGAATTGTTGGAACCGCAGGCTTGACAGCTCGATGACCTTATCCACGGCACAGGGGTCTGCCTCGCACTCGGTCTGCTTACACTTCAGCTCTGCTTGAATGATCATCGTGAAAGCCCTCCCATCTCCATGTGGCTGCTCTGACCGCCGTTCATTACTTCCTCCATGCTGTAATAGCCCTTATAGACGATGTAACCCCGGTCGGTGAACATCCCGTCTTCCTCGTTCATGCGCTCCGTGCCGTACTTTTCATAGTCATAAAAAGCATCGAGGTTTTCGTCATAGTCGAAGCGGCCAGACTTCTGGATCATGTACTTGCCGTATTCCTGCGGCGTATGCGCACCGGGAGCGAAGTCAAAGAGGTCAAGGCTTTCCACAAGGTTTTTGATCTGCGCCGCGGACTTTGGCTCTGCCTGCATGACCACGGCGCCCAGCTTTTCCGTATCTGCTTTTGATAACCCATCCGTTGCCACTGCCAGTTCGTTGAGGTCGGAGAGGGTTTCGTACTCCATATCCAGAAGGACATCCACCTCGTTGGGAAGCTGGCTGTCCTCCAGCCGCAGGCGGACATCGGCGGGATCTGTGATGCCCCCGCGAAGGAGGGCGCGGTCGATCTCCTCCTGCACCATGGGGAGAAACAGCCATGTGATGTGCTCGGTGCCCTCCGGCTCGGCTTTGGAGGTCACCGCAACGGTGATGGCGTTCGGCTCATAGTAATAGCAGGGGAAGAACCGGCCATCATAGATCTGCTCTAACTTCATGCCGTTGTCGTAGACCGCACCGTAGGGCGTGATCGTGCCGCCGCAGCTTTCAATGAGCCGTCTTGCCGTTTCCTCACTGTCCAGTTTGTTCAGTTCATCCACACTTGCCCTCGCCGATGATGACATAGTCGGGGTCGACATCGTTCATGGTGATGCCCGCGTCGTGCAGCGCCATAATCAGCCCCGCCCCGCCGATCACATAGGCGCTGCAGCCGGGAGCCTGGCTGCTGATGAAGCGCGCGGTGGCGAGCGCGCTCGTATAGAAATGGCTCTCGTCGACCTCGAGTCCCATGCGCCGCAGCTTCTGCTGTAGCTCCTTGGGCGAGCGCTCGGACGAGTTCGTCAGGAAGAGAAAGTTCTTCTTTTCGGCATAGAGCCAGTCCACAAACTCCTTCACACCGGGCAGGAGCTTGTTGCCGTGGTAGATTACGCCGTCCATATCGCAGATAAAGCCCTGTTTTTTTCTCAGTTCTTCCATGCTGCCTCCTTTTTGTCCGTTAGACTCTCTGTATGTCCGTTCATATTATACCGCGCGCGGCTGGGAAAGAAAAGGGGCGTTTTGTAAAGGTTTTGAAAAATGCGGGCGAAGTATGCGTCGATCGGATTTTGAATCGGCTGGCTCTGCCTCCGGCGGGTAACTTTCTGCCCGCATAGAAAGTCACCAAAGATGCGCAAGAAGCCAAGGTTTCTTGACTTCCTTCCCGGTCGACAAGTAGGGTTTCGATTGGACGTGGCCTAAGAGCTATGTATCGTCTCCCCTTCTGCGCCGCTGCCGCTCACATTATAAAATATAGGAGACAGTGCTCCTTTCGTTCGGACCGTCGAGGACGCCGGCCCCTACAGAGATCGGAAGGGGCGGTCCGGTCGAACGCGGCGGGGCACATGGGCGCTGCCAAATCGCAAAGAGCATGTACCGGAAATTTTGCACCGTCAGCGGCGCAAACGCAGAGACGATCCTGCATTTTAGGCCCCTTGCATGGCACTCCCGGACGTGTAGTGCATGCAATAACAGATTCCAATCTTTCGCCGAAGAAAGAAACGTACCCGCCGGAGGTCGAATAATCCCCGCACAAGCCGCACATGCTAAGCCAAACGCAAACAGGAGGACGCCTATGTACGAGGAGACGAAACCCACAAACACCGGTGCGGAGGAGCAACCCGCCGACGCGCCGAAGCAGCTGCTGGTCGACATGGGCTCGACCGTTGTGCGCAATAGCCGCGGCACGATCCACTGTCTCACCATCATCGGCCAGATCGAGGGCCACTGCGCCGCGCCGCAGGGCACGAAAACGACAAAATATGAGCATGTCCTGCCGCTGCTCGCGGGGCTGGAGCAGTCCGAGGACGTCGACGGCGTGCTGCTCCTGCTCAACACCGTCGGCGGCGACATTGAGGCGGGGCTCGCCATTGCCGAGCTCATCGCCGGGATGACGAAGCCGACCGTCACGCTTGTGCTCGGCGGCGGGCATTCCATCGGTATCCCGCTCGCCGTGAGCGGCCGCGTGACGATGATTGCGCCGTCGGCATCCATGACGATCCACCCCGTGCGCATGACCGGCATGATGATCGCCGCGCCGCAGACGTACCAGTACTTCACCCGCCTGGTCCGTCCCGCAGAAGAC
>ERZ857972.1604-NODE-1604-length-12086-cov-10.373369_pt1 | contig 12086 bp, 6 predicted proteins | sample MGYA00519757_ERZ857972 | MGnify/ENA primary metagenome ERZ857972 (study PRJEB31778, sample SAMEA3449383) | human gut metagenome | biome: human gut; feature: human-associated habitat; material: faeces | place: United Kingdom | collected 2010/2012 ...
AACCGACTTTCGTCGATTCTTTTTTCATTATATGAACCTGTCCTCAGACAAGCATATTGTAAAGTGTTTCGTTACCGTGAAGGTTGATATAACTTGGGTCAAAGGCTGAAAGACGCTCGAGAAGTCCATCATAATCGTCCTTATCACTAAGAGCGATACCAATGAGAACTGGACCTTTTCCTTTATTAGCACGTTTGATGTACTCAAAACGAGTGATATCATCATTTGGTCCCAAAATATCATTTACAAATTCACGAAGGGCACCAGGACGTTGTGGGAAGTTAACCACAAAGTAATGCTTGATGCCATCGTAGATAAGCGCACGTTCTTCCATCTCTGGCATACGGTTGATATCATTGTTACCACCTGAAATAATGCAGACGATGGTTTTTCCTTTAATCTCATCTTTAATCACTTCCAAAGCTGCTACTGATGCTGCACCTGCGGGTTCTGCAATGGTACCAACCTTAGAATACATATCAATTAGGGTTTCTGAAATCAAGCCTTCATCAACTCCCAAGAGACGGTCAACATATTTACGTGCAACTTCATATGTCTTGACACCTACCTTTTGAACAGCAATCCCATCCGCAAACTTATCAATTTCTTCGAGTTTTACAGGATAACCACGGTCAAAGGCAGCACGCATACTACGAGCACCACTAGCCTCAACACCAATAACTTCCATAGATGGTGCCACATCCTTGATATAAGTAGCCACACCAGAGATAAGGCCTCCGCCACCTACTGGAACCAAGATACTATCGAAGGAAACACCCTCCTCTTGAGCCTGCTCATAAATTTCATAAGCAACTGTTCCTTGACCCGCTTGGACATTATAATCGTCGAATGGATCAATGAAAGTCATGCCTTCAGACTTGGTATATTCCTGTGCTGCTTGAGCAGAAGCATCAAAGGTATCTCCCACCAATTTGATTGTTACAAACTTGCCACCAAAGAAACGGACTTGACCAATTTTTTGGAGAGGCGTTGTTACTGGCATAAAGATGGTTGCCGGAATCCTCATCTCGTTACAAGTGTAAGCAACCCCTTGAGCATGGTTTCCGGCTGATGCACAAACCACACCACGCGCCTTATCCTCATCACTCAATTGATGAATAGCATAGTAGGCTCCTCGCAATTTGAAAGAGCGTACCTTTTGCATATTTTCTTTTTTAATATAAATGGTCGCCCCGTATTTTTCAGATAAGTAGCGATCAAAATCTAGTGGTGTGCGTTCCACCACGTTTTTTAAGACTTCATTAGCCTTTACGATATCATTTGCAGTAATCATTGGCTCTCCTTTGACACAATATTCAAACTATTTCTATTGTATCACAATTTTCAGAAAAAATAGCAGCCAGTATAAAGAAAACTCCTTGTTTACACAAAGAGTTCTACTTATTATTTATCAACTTTTTTTGACATCAAGAAGTTACGAAGAGCTGCAAGGGTTGCCGCACCTGCAAGGACAATGGCTGTAAGGATAGCTACAGCATGTTCTCCCCACTTGTGAGATTTTGCTGTTTTAGCAATTGTAGCCTTAAGATCTTCAGTTGTTCCTTTTTCACCTGCTTGCGTCGTTGTCTTACTTGCAATGTTAAGATCTTGGCTACCACTGTAAGTGGTATCTGACGAAGCTGTATTGATAAGGTCTTGACGGCTACTGCGAGTATAGCTAACATTTGTTGTAATGCTATCAATCATCTCAACAATATTTCTGATTGTAGTTGCATCGTACAAGCCACCCTCAGTATCTTTCAAGATTGATACTGCTAATTTTTCAATAGAAGCTTCTGAAGAAGCTGCTACCATAGAGTGAGATTCTGAGCTTGCTGTTTCTGAATATCTTGCATAATTGCTAAAGAGTGACGCTGCTTCTGTAATCGTTTCAGAAGTACTTGGTAAGTTTTCTGAGACGCGAGGAGCTGCAGAGAGTCTATTCCAACTATTGATGTTTTCTGATAGTCCATCAAGGATGACTTCCTCTGATGTGCTTACTGTTTCTGAAATCGCCGAAGTCACTTCTGAAGTGCTCACTTGACTTTCTGATTCTGTCAATGAAACAGCTGGTTCTTCAACTACTTCTGATTCTGAAACGACTGTGCTGATTGAATTCTCTGATTCAGATGCTGAAGTCTCTGAAGTTGATGATTCTGAGATAATCTCAATCTCAGTTTCTGAGACCTTCGATAACACTGTTGTGCTTTCTGATACTTCTGATGAGGCTGCTGAGTCAGCTGTGCTTGTGGCCTCTGAAGCTGGTGTAGTGATTGAATCTGACGCTACTGCACCTTGATCCGTATTAGATGCTGAGTTGTCATCTTTCTTATCATGTGCAGTCTCTGACACAGCTATCGCCACTGGAACAGCTGCTGGGTTTACTAACTCGTCAACTGTTGGTGCTGGTTTAGTTATTTCATCTAGTTTAGGAGCTTCAACAGATGGTTTCGTATCAGTTGGAGCCTCTGAACCTTTGTTTACTGTTGTATTTTCGGATTTAGCTGTTTCTGAGCTTGCTTCAGATGTTACGGTATTGTCTGCTTTCTTACCAGCTTGGTTAGTAACTGGTTTCAAGATAACTGGTTCTACCGGTGTTGCTGTTGTGTCTTCCTTGATATAGAGCATGTTCCAAAGCGTTAGTTTAGGAACTGAAATGACAAGTACTGGTTGACCATTTTCATCTGTTTCAAGGCTTGCTTGTGCCTTCTTCATGCTTGAAGTTGCCCAATCATCTGGTGACGTCACATAGACTTGATCAGCAATTTTAGCTGCTTCTTGGGCTGTTTTACCTGCTAGACTAAGACGAACTGTGAGATTTTCTTGAGCGTCCGGTGTTTTATTATCCGCATAACCCTCTTCATTATGCCAGCCCGCATTGATGCCCATCATGTTAATCATTTGAACAGTTGAGAAACCTTTTCCTGATTTAGCAAATGTCCAAACTTGATCTCCTGTTACACCTAGAGCATCCTTAGAAAGGATTTCACCAGCTGCATTCTTGGTAGACACAGACTGAGGGCTGTTAATCACACCCTCACCACGGAGAAGATTTTCATAAGCAGTGATGAACTGTTGGTAATTGTAAAGCTTACGAATAGTGTCCTTAGCCACACTGAGGTATTGAGTTGGGTAATAGGCACTTTGAAGGACGTTTAGGGCTGCATTAGCATTGGCAAGGGCTGCAATGGACATGTGATAGCCACCGGCAGCAGCTACTGTCGCATCTACGAGAAGAGTCGCGTCAGCTTGTAATGGCTTACCAGCAAGGGCATCTTTACCAGCACCGTTAGTTGCTTTTCCACCAGGAACAGTATAATCAATACCTGGTTCTTCCATGTAGGCACCAACAATAAGTGATTTACCAGTTTTATTGCGTACCATATCGATACGTGCTTTCAAATCACCATAGGCAACCTGCATACGTCCTGGAATAACTGAACCACCGTTTGTCCAGAGCTCATTATAAACAACATCTTGACGTGCCTTGGCTAATTTATCATCATTACCACCATTGACATCATTGATTGTGATGTAGTACTTTTCACCAATGAGGTCTTTCATAGCATTAATAAATGACGCATATGAATCAGACATCATGTGTGAGTCAGCCTCGTCTGAGCTGTTACGGTGCTCATAATCAGTCACACGGTTGTCACCAATTGTATCACCTTGCCAACCATCGAAGCCCATACGATCCATAGCTGATTTCATGACACCCGCAATGTATTTTTGCCAATCTGGATTCGCTGGATCATAGTAAACTTGAGTTGGGTTATCACCGATAGTGTAAGTCATCGGCTCACCCTTCTTACCAAAGCTATCGTAGAAGTTATAAGCCAAAGCAGCAAGTGGAAGGGCTGGATTCTTTGGATTTGAATCTGCTGAAATCATGTTATAAAGCATGGCAACAGCACCTGACTTATGAACTTGGTCAACTAATTCTTTAACAGCCTTAGTGTCAACCTGAGTATGACTCCAGGTATTCCATTTTTGAACAAAGCTATCAACACCCTCTGGGTAAGGATCTGTAGCTTCACTATAAGCATCATAGAAGAAATATGAGTTGATATTCATAGACTTCATGAGCTCAAGCTCTTTACGGTAGGCTTCAAGATTTTTAACAAGAATACTGTTTTGATCAGTTGGCGAACCTGCTACAATACCGTAACGTGGGAAAACTGTCCAATCATCTTCAACAGACAAGCCAGCACGCTTGCTTGACAAAGTACTACCTGATTTATCGTTGACACTGATTGTCACCAAGTAACCTGTATTGTTTGTCAACCACTCTGACGCTACTGTCAAGTTTGAAACCTTAGCTGAAGCTCCTGCCGCTAGCGTGAGGTCAACGTTATCTTGACCAATGATTTCTGAAGCATGTTGAAGTGTCAAGTTGACAGTCATCGTCTTAGTTTCTGCTGTTGGATTAGATACAACAACGGAATAATTAATATCACCATCTGTCTTGCTATAGGCTGCTTTTGTTGTTTCTGGATCTGTCAAGTAGGCATCACCATTCAAGTTTTGCTCTGTCACTTCTGTAACTGGTGTCACTTGAGCAGTTGAATGGCGTCCTGCTTCAGTAGCATTATCAGATGATGATGTGATGGTTTCCACAGCAGCTGACTCAGGATCTAGTGCTTCACTGGCTACAAGCGTTTCTGAGCTAGCACTCTCTGCTGGCACAGCTTGTGAAAAGATTGTAGAAGCTGTCGCTGTTGTTGCAGTATCTGTCGCAACAGCAGCAGATGATGGACCTACTTCTGTTGTCGCAACTGGAGCAACTACCTCTGTTGGTACCACCACCAAGTTATCTGCTTCAGTTGTAATGACTGGTTTTGTTGCTTCTGAACTGACCATGCTATCTGCCTTGGCGACCTGATTCATCCCTAGGACACCGCCGGCTACAAACAAACCTGATAATAATTTAGTTGACGCTACTTTCTTTGACATATCTCTCTATCCCTCTAAAAAAAGTTTAAATCACCTCGGCGTTTCAAATTATCACTATTTGTATTTGCATGCTGTAAACTCGAGTTATTTTTAGTTTCATAAAAATCGCTTGGTGTTTCTTATGAAACTAATGTTAACTTAATCTTTTTTGTAAGACAAGGGAATTTCCGGTAATCCTCGTAAACGGTAATTTTTTCATCATGAATGGTCAGGTTTTTTCAGAAATTTGAGAACAACATTTTCTAATTTCATTAAATATTCACTTGGTTAAGCCTACTTAAAATAACAAAAATAAATCCCAAATAATGAAAATCGAGCACCTAAATTGCCCATACGATGAGAGTAAAAAAAACCACCTCTCACACAAGGCGAGAAATGGTTTGTTTATCGATTTTTAGTATCTAAAATAATGGTCACAGGTCCGTCATTGACCAGACTAACCTGCATATCTGCACCAAAGCGTCCTCTTTCTACAGGAACATGAGCTGACAAGGATTGGTTGAAATCGTCATAGAACTGGCTAGCCATGTCAGGCTTTGCAGCTCCCGTAAATGCTGGTCTATTCCCTTTTTTCGTATCTGCAAAAAGCGTAAACTGAGAAATCGACAAAATCTGGCCATCAATATCCTTAACAGAAAGATTCATCTTGCCATCTTCATCTGAAAAAATGCGCATATTGACAATCTTACGAACTGCATACTCTAGGTCCTCTTTGGTGTCCTCTGGACCAACTCCGACCAAGAGTAAGAGCCCCTGTTTAATGGCACCAACCGTAGAATCCTCAATAACCACAGAGGCACTTTGCACGCGCTGAATCACAATCTTCATCGCAGTAACTCCTTAACCATTTGTACGTTTAACGCTATAAACGTCTGGGATAATTTTAATCTTATCCACTAGACCGGTCAATTCAATAAGGTTTGCAATTTCAAAGCTAACGTGAATATTGGCAAACTTCATGTCCTTAGTCGGTTGTGCATTGACCGTAGCAATGCTCTTGGTCGTATTTGACAAGATTTGAAGAACATCATTCAACAGACCAGAACGGTTAAGGCCATAGATGTCAATCTCTGCCAAATAAGATTTATTGGCATTACGTTCATCCCACTCCACTTCGATTAAACGTTGTTCATAACCTTCTTGACTCTTGATATTATTACAATCTGAACGGTGAATAGCGATACCACGACCCTTGGTAATGTAACCTTCAATCTCATCTCCAGGTACTGGGTTACAGCACTTAGCGATACGCATGAGGAGGCCTGAAGCACCTTGAATGATGACGCCATTTTCACTCTTAACCTTGAGAACTTCTTTCTTCTCAGTCTTAACTTCGCCACCGTTCATTAGCTCTTCAGCTTCAGCTTTTGCCTTAGCACGCTCTTCCTCACGGCGTTCTTTTTCTGTCAGACGATTGAAAACAGCAGCAGCACTAATTTCGCCAAAGCCAACAGCGGCATAGAGAGCCTCTTCACTACGCACACTCATACGAGGGAGAATTTCCTCAATATGTTTCTTGTCTAGGTACTTATTGGCAATATAGCCATGCTCTTGGAAGTAGGCAATCAAAAGCTCACGACCCTTGGTGATAGAAGCTTCCTTATCCTGATTCTTAAAGAATTGTCGAATTTTATTTCTGGCCTTGGTTGTCTTGACCATCTTAATCCAGTCACGACTAGGACCAAAAGAATTGGCATTAGTGACAATCTCAACCACATCACCTGTCTTAAGTTTGGCAGTCAAGGGAACCATACGGCCATTAACCTTAGCACCTGTAGCCTTCTCTCCAACTTGGGTATGGATAGCATAGGCAAAGTCAATAGGTCCTGAATCTTTAGGCAATTCCTGAACAGCACCATTTGGCGTAAAGACATAAATACGCTCTGAGAAGATATCCTCTTTAACAGAGTCAACAAACCCCATAGCATCACCATTTGAGGCGTCTTGAAGTTCAACAAGATCTTTAATCCAGTTCATTCCCAAAGCAGACTCTTTCGAATCTACCTTGCCCTTGATACCTTTCTTGTAAGCCCAGTGAGCTGCAACCCCGTATTCGGCAACTTGGTGCATTTCCTTGGTACGGATTTGGATTTCAATAGGTCCTTTTGGTCCATAAACCGTTGTATGGATAGACTGGTAACCATTGGATTTAGGATTGGCAATATAGTCTTTGAAACGGCCAGGCATCGGACGCCAGAGCTCATGAATATATCCCAACATGGCATAAACATCACTGTGCGTCTCCATAACACAACGGATGGCAATCAAATCATAAATTTGATCGAAGCGCTTTTTCTTGTCGCGCATCTTACGATAAATAGAGTAGATATGCTTTGGACGACCATAAACATCACCAACAAGTCCTTGTTCAGCTGTGTAAGTCTTAATTTTATCGACAATCTCGTCCACGAGTTCCTCACGCTCACGACGTTTTTCCTTCATCATGTGAGAAATCTTGTAGAATTCCACCTCATTAAGGTAACGGAAGGACATATCTTCCAATTCCCATTTGATACGACTAATACCTAAACGGTGGGCCAAAGGAGCATAGATTTCCATAGTTTCGCGAGAAATGCGCTCTTGCTTATCCTTACGAAGATGCTTAAGGGTACGCATATTGTGCAAACGGTCGGCCAATTTAACCAAGATGACACGGATATCCTTAGACATGGCCATAAGCATCTTACGGTGGTTTTCAGCCAACTGCTCCTCGTGGGACTTGTACTCAACCTTACCAAGCTTAGTAACACCGTCTACGATATTTCGTACATCCGTACCAAAATCCGTTTCCAAATCATCGAGCGTTTTTTCGGTGTCTTCAACGACATCGTGTAAGAAACCACAGGCTACTGTCACTGCATCAAGATGGAGATCTGCCAGGATACCTGCCACTTGAATAGGGTGAATAATATAAGGTTCTCCTGACTGACGAGATTGCCCACTATGAGCATCTGTCGCATAATGCCAGGCTTTTTCAACTAATTTCAAATCATTTGCTGACATGTAGGCCGAACAAATGTCTAAAATTTCTTCTCCTGTTACATTTTTATCTTTAGCCATGATTTCTTCCTTCGCTTCTTTTAATAACCTTTATTTTATCACTTTTACAAGTAAAGAAAAAGAGCTAGATAGGCAATTCTTAATCACAAGGAGCTAACTTGAAAAGCACAACATCTTGTGTTAGAATGATTGAGCAAACACAAGATATAGATAGAAAGAGGACGCTTATGTCTCAACTTACCCTCGTTTATATTAGTCTAAGTGGCAATACCCAAAGCTTTGTCAAACGTATGTCTGACTATCTGTCCCTCAACCACGGGATTGAATGTCGCCAAATCAATATTAAAGAGCTTAATCATGAAACCTTCCAAGTAGATGAACCCTTTGTCGCACTCTTGCCAACCTACCTTGAAGGTGGAAATGGCGTGGACAATGGAGATGTCGAAATTCTAACCAATCCACTGGGAGATTTTATCGCAGCCCATGATAACCACAAACGTTGCTTTGGTATCATCGGTTCTGGTAACCGTAACTTCAATAACCAGTACTGCCTAACCGCCAAACAATACAGTCAACGTTTTGGCTTCCCTATGTTGGGAGACTTTGAGCTTCGTGGCACACAGTCTGATATCGAACGTCTGGCACCTATTATTCTAGAAGCACAAAAAAACTTTAACCAACGCTAAAACTACAGCAAAAAAGCCCTGATAGGGGGCTTTTTCCTTTGCTTAATTTTTTTCGTGTTTTTTGATTCCAAAGAATCCAGCCAAGGTCATAAGAACCATACCAGTTAAAGTTGCTGACATAGATTCGTCTGAACCAGTGTTTGGCAAGGCCTTAACTGAACTTGAACCTTGAGTTTCTTGTACTTGAGCTTGAGGCAAGATAACGACTTGAGTGTTTGACAACTGGATAGCTGGAGCAGGTTTAGCCACGCTGGTGACTGCAGTAGCATTTGGTTTCACATGCTTAGTTTGGTCTGCCATCTCAACACCTTTTGGTGACTTCTCAGATTCTTTCTTAGTCGTATCCTCAACTTGATTTGCCTTTTCCTTAACAACCAAGCGGTACTCTGCAAATCCTGCTTGTGTTGATGGTCCTACATAACTAATGGCATCCTGACCAGCAAGGTGGGCACGTGCATTGTCAGATGAGGCAAAACGGATATCTGCATTCGTAATATTAGGAACGAAACTCCAATTTCCATCAGCAGTTGGGTTAATCGTTTTCTCACTAACGATATAATCAATGATTGCCTGACGATTCTCAAGATTGAGGAGACGTTTTTCTGCAGCATCCTTAACACCAGGGAAGTTACCAGTCGCACGATAGTTGTTAGTCACGACAAGGAAAGTCTGATTCAAATCAATGGGTTTACCTTGATAAGTCAAGTCACGAACACGACTAGCATCTGGGTTAACCAACTTACCTTCACGATCGTATTTGTTAGGTTGTGTCAAATCAAACTTATAAGTCAACCCATCAATCACATCGTAATTGTATGAGCGATAGCTACTATTAATGAGTTGTTGTGGCTCTTTGCTATTAGGATCAATTTGATTGAACTGTCCTGCAGACATTTCCAACCATTCTTTTATTTGTGCACCAGTCACCTTGAGTAGGGCAGTAACATTGTCGTAGAGGTAGAGGTCCGCGACATTCTTAATGGCTAATGGTCCTGCTGGAATATCGGTATAGTAGGTCGCATCCCCACGAGTCCCTGCCTTGAAAGGTGCTGCAGCTGAGAGGAGTGGAAGATTCTCATCTGCTGTTCCCGCTACTTGTTTTTTAGCATACCATAGTTGTGCATTATTAACGATTTGAATAGATGGATCGTCCTGAACCTGAGCAAAATAGCTAGTAATTGGTGCAGTAGTCTCACCAACTTCCTTACGAACATAGTTGATTGTTCCATTATGGGCATGAGCAGCCATATTAATTAAGTCCTTGTCCGCAACATCTGACTTAGTATCAATCTTTTCAAGCTTGGCCTTACTGTTAACAACTTTCCATTTACCATCCGTGTAAGTCAATTTGACATCCATGATGCCTAGATGATCTCCAAATTTACCAGCCATAACCACAGGTTTCCCATTGATGAGACCATTGACATCATCTACACCAGGGTATTTCGCATAAAAACTTGTACCATCTCCATTTGGGAAATCCGCATGAGAATGCCCTGTCGCAACAGCATCAACACCTTCGATACCAGCAATTTGGTAACCTTCATTTTCCTCATTCTTAGTGTATTCATTGTCACCAATACCAGAGTGAGCAGCAACAAGGATAAAGTCAGCTCCTGCAGCCTTCATCTTAGGAACGATAGCCTTAACAGCCTCCATTGGATCATCAACAGTTACCTTACCTTCAAGGTTGGCCTTATCCCAAACCAAAATCTGTGTTGGAAGGACACCAGTAATACCGATTTTTAGTGTTACCTGTTTGCCGTCCGTATCAGTAAAGGTCTTGTTAACAATCTTATAAGGGTTGTAATAGTAGTCACCTGTCTGAGCATTACGCACATTGGCATTGATAATGTTAATCTTAGCAGCCTTAACCATACGATCCAAAAATTCTAGACCATAGTTAAACTCGTGGTTTCCAAGCGTTTCGGCGTCATACCCAAGCATCTCAAAAGCCTTGTACATAGGGTGAGTCTCACCTTGGGCAACAGGGTCAATCAAAGCCTTATAAGTCCCAAAAGGAGTTCCCTGAATCGTATCCCCACTGTCCACTAAGACCGTATTGGGATTAGTTTCACGGGCTTTTTTGATAAGGACAGCAGTTTTAGACAAACCAACTGTTTGAGACGGCTTATCTTGATAATAATCATAGTTAACCAAGTTGGTATGAAGGTCTGTTGTTGACAAAATCTGCATATCAACGGTCTGCCCCTCATGAGCAGGCTCTGTAACAGTTTCAGCCTGTACTGGCACCGCTGGTGTCACCTGATTGGCATTCGTCAAAACAGCACTGGCTTCTTGACTTGATTGGGCCGTCGAGGTATTAGCTGATGACTCTGCAGATGCGTTTGCAGCTACTGTTGTTGATGTAGGAGATACAGTCTCTGTTCCTCCTTGAACAGCTGTTCCCGCAGTTCCTTGTCCTGATACGGCAGCAGTCCCACTATCTGTCACAGTTTCAGTTGAAGTAGTTGGTACTGGTGCGGTTGCCTCATCAGCATGACCTAGGACTTGTGGCACAGTCAAGAGAGCAAAAAGGCCCAAAACCACAGCCGATTGAGTCACATAACGATTCGTTTTCATTAAAAATCTTCCCCTTTTATAAAGATAGTACAATTATATTAAATCTAAATAAGATTATCAACTTTTTTAGAAATGCTCGATTTGTCATACAAAACTAATAGCACGATGCAATCTTAGCTTAAAAGTGTCAAATACAAAAAAAGTTGGAACAAGGCCAACTTTCTCTTACTTATTCAATTCCAAGGCATAACTGACACTACTCAAAGCATAGAGAGGAGCAGTTTCCGTCCGCATAATACGAGGTCCAAGGCCAATTTTAAGGCCACCAGCTTCTTCAAATGCATCAATCTCAGACGGAGAAATACCACCTTCTGGTCCAAAGATAAAGAGAATTTTCTGACCACTCTCTACCTTAGCCAACTCACGAGCTAGAGTAGCCAACTCGCCTGCTTTGGCTGTTTCCTCATAGGCGATAAAAATCTTATCAAAATTATCTAATTCTGATAGAAATTCCCCCTTCTTCTCGAACAATCTAACTTCTGGAACACGATTACGCTTGGATTGTTCTGCAGCTCCTAGAGCAATCTTGGCAAGTTTATCTTCCTTCTTGGCAAGCTTCTTACCATCCCACTTGACCACAGACCAGTCGGCAGGGAAGGCCCAGATAGCCTGAGCTCCAAGCTCTGTTGCCTTTTGTGTCACCAGATCCAGCTTATCTCCCTTGGGAAAGCCAGAGGCAATGGTTACAGATACAGGCATCTCAACATTATCATTTAAGTTTTCAATCACTTCAAAGACATGGTTCTCACGGTCAGTCACACGTGCAAGACGCTTGATACCGTCTTCAAAAACCAAGACAACCTGATCATCCTCTGTTAAACGCATAACGTTAAACATATGCTTCACAGTATCCTTGTCTTT
>ERZ857972.1612-NODE-1612-length-11993-cov-4.059306_pt1 | contig 11993 bp, 10 predicted proteins | sample MGYA00519757_ERZ857972 | MGnify/ENA primary metagenome ERZ857972 (study PRJEB31778, sample SAMEA3449383) | human gut metagenome | biome: human gut; feature: human-associated habitat; material: faeces | place: United Kingdom | collected 2010/2012 ...
TTCTGCTTTGATTTTATTTCTGACTGGCTTCATGCTGAAGATCGGGAACAGCTTTTAAAAATTGCAAAGTCTGTGGAGGATGAACTGAATCTGCCGCAGCGGTTTATGAAGCTGGAGGTCAGTGATCTGGTGGATACGGAAGTCTTTCCGTGTCTGGATGAAGTGATCCTGATCAAGCTGATGACAGTTGTATCTCTGGTATTCGCGCCTCTGTTCCTGGCAGTTGGCAGCCTGCTGTAATGAGATAAAGCAAGATAAAGGGAAAGCAGCCCGTTTTACGGGCTGCTTTTTTCGTGCCGCAAAAGCGGTATTTTATGTCGAAAAAAAGGAAATGAAAGCTTTTATTTTGCGGTATGCGATGTATCAAAAAAGAGTGGGGCAAAAAATGTCCCGATTTTTTCAAAAAATACAAAATACACTCTTGTGCAACGGGGAAATTTGGGGTATTCTTAGCATAGGGAAGAATTTTCCTCGCGGCACAGAAGAGTTGCAAAAGTGGTAATTGTTTTTAACAGAATGTTTCTGCCTTGCTTTGCGGCAAGGGCAGGAATCGGAATTTACCCAAAATTGATTACAGGAGGTAATGAGTAATGAGCAAGAAATATGTTTATATGTTCAGCGAAGGCAACGCGGGCATGAGAAACCTGCTGGGCGGCAAAGGCGCTAACCTTGCTGAAATGACAAATCTGGGACTGCCTGTTCCTTATGGCTTCACCATTTCCACAGAGGCTTGTACGGAATACAACGAAGGCGGCAAGAAGCTGACAGATGAAATGATCGACCAGATTGAAGTTGCTCTGGCAAAGCTGGAGGAAATCGCAGGCAAGAAGCTGGGCGACCCCGAAAATCCCCTGCTGGTTTCCGTTCGTTCCGGTGCGAGAGCATCCATGCCCGGTATGATGGATACTGTTCTGAACCTTGGGCTGAATGATATTTCCGTAGAAGGTCTGGCAAAGAAGACAGGAAATACAAGATTTGCTTATGACTCCTACAGAAGATTTATCATGATGTTTGCAGACGTTGTTATCGGCGTTTCTAAATCCAAATTTGAAAGAAAGCTGGATGAATACAAGGAAAGTGTTGGCGCAAAATATGACACAGACCTGACAGCAGAGGATTTGAAAAAGGTAACTGCTATCTTCAAGCAGATTTATCTGGATGACCAGGGCAAGGAATTCCCTCAGAATCCCAAGGAACAGCTTCTGGAAGCAGCAATGGCTGTATTCCGCAGCTGGGATAATCCCCGTGCTTTCGTTTACAGAAGAATGAACGATATCCCTTACAGCTGGGGTACTGCCGTAAACGTACAGATGATGGTATTCGGCAATATGGGTAATACCTCTGGTACAGGTGTTGCCTTCACAAGAAACGCTGCTACAGGCGAAAAGGCTATGCTGGGTGAATATCTGGTAAACGCACAGGGCGAGGACGTAGTTGCCGGTGTTCGTACACCTAACCCCATTGCAAAGCTGAAGGAAGATATGCCCGGTGTTTACGATCAGTTCATGGATATCGCAAACACACTGGAAAAGCATTATAAAGATATGCAGGATATGGAATTCACCATTGAAGAAGGCAAGCTGTTCTTCCTGCAGACAAGAAACGGTAAGAGAACTGCAAACGCGGCTCTGAGAATCGCGGTTGAAATGGTAGACGAGGGTCTGATTACAACAGACGAGGCTCTGCTGAGAGTAGAACCCAAACAGCTTGACCAGCTGCTGCACCCTGCATTCGACCAGGCTGCACTGAAGGCTGCAAAGGCTCTGGGCAAGGGGCTGCCCGCATCCCCCGGCGCTGCCGCAGGTAAGATTTACTTCACAGCAGAAGAAGCAAAGGCTGCTGCAGAAGCAGGAGACAGAGTTATTCTGGTTCGTCTGGAAACCTCTCCTGAGGATATCGAAGGTATGGCAGCATCTCAGGGTATCCTGACAGTGCGTGGTGGTATGACCTCTCACGCAGCAGTAGTTGCTCGTGGTATGGGTACCTGCTGTGTATCCGGTTGTGGCGACATCGCTATGGATGAGGAGAACAAGCAGTTCACTCTGGCTGGCAAGACCTTCCATGAAGGTGACTGGCTGTCTATCGATGGTACTACCGGTAACATCTATGATGGCGAGATCAAGACTGTTGACGCTACCATCGCAGGTGAGTTCGGTCGTGTAATGGCTTGGGCTGACAAATATCGTAAGTTAAAAGTTCGTACCAATGCAGATACTCCCGCAGATGCTAAGAAGGCTCGTGAGCTGGGCGCTGAAGGAATCGGTCTGTGCCGTACTGAGCATATGTTCTTCGAAGAGGACAGAATCGCAGCATTCCGTGAGATGATCTGTTCCGATACTGTAGAGGAGAGAGAAGCAGCACTGGAGAAGATCCTGCCTTATCAGCAGAACGACTTCAAGCAGCTGTATGAGGCTCTGGAGGGTAACCCTGTTACCATCCGTTTCCTGGATCCGCCTCTGCATGAGTTCGTTCCTACCGAGGAAGCTGACATTGAGAAGCTGGCTAAGGCACAGGGCAAGAGCGTAGAGACCATCAAGACCATCATCGCTTCCCTGCATGAGTTCAACCCTATGATGGGTCACAGAGGATGCCGTCTGGCTGTTACTTATCCTGAAATTGCCAAGATGCAGACCAAGGCTGTTATCCGTGCGGCAATCGAGGTTAAGAAGGCACATCCCGACTGGAATGTAGAGCCCGAGATCATGATTCCTCTGGTATGTGAAGTGAAAGAGCTTAAGTTCGTTAAGAAGGTAGTTGTAGAGACCGCTGATGCTGAGATCGCAGCTGCCGGTGTAGATATGAAGTACGAAGTAGGTACCATGATCGAGATCCCCAGAGCAGCTCTGACTGCCGATGAGATCGCTAAGGAAGCTGATTTCTTCTGCTTCGGTACCAACGACCTGACCCAGATGACCTTCGGCTTCTCCCGTGATGATGCAGGTAAGTTCCTGAACGCTTACTATGACACCAAGATCTTCGAGAATGATCCGTTCGCTAAGCTGGATCAGGCCGGTGTTGGCAAGCTGATGGAGATGGCTATCAAGCTTGGTAAGCCTGTAAATCCTAAGCTGCACGTTGGTATCTGTGGTGAGCACGGCGGAGATCCTTCTTCCGTAGAGTTCTGCCACAAGATCGGTCTGGATTATGTATCCTGCTCACCTTTCCGTGTACCTATCGCAAGACTGGCTGCTGCACAGGCTGCAATTGCTGATAAGTAGGATCCGACTATATTGAAATATTAGAGAAGGTATTACAATATAAGAAAACCCCATGGTTCGTAAGAATCATGGGGTTTTTTTGTGTAGGAAAATAATAAATGTAAAAAAGCGCGGAATATGTTATACTATAATTGACATGCGTTCATGCACAGGAATCATAAATGGTAGAGAAACAGGGTATTATGATGGAAAATTATCAGGAACAGTATAATCAGGAATTACATCAGCAGGAGATTAACTCGAATTTGCGGACATTAAAGGGATATTTTTGGATTGTTGTGACCATGCTGGTGCTTTGGCTGCTGACGCTTACGCGTATTTTTATCGTGGATGCCGGAATCTTTACCATGGCGGTGGGATTGTCCATGGTCATGGGTATTCCTGTTTTGTACATATACAAAAAAGTAGATCTGTCGAAGCATTGGGTAAAATATGTGTTTTTAACACTGATCTGCGTGATTTCTGCAATCTTCGCCGCCTTTTTGTCTTTTCATGCGGTGCTTATCTATGTATTGCCTTTACTTTTGGCAGTGCAGTATCGGAAGAAACAGACGCTTTGGATCACTTATGCAGTGAACGATGTGACCATGACCATCAGCATGGTGGCGGGATTCTACCATGGAATCTGTGATCTGAACCTGTTTTTGGGAAGTAATCACACCAGAGACTGGTATCTGGAACAGTGGGAGGCTGGAACACTGCAGTTTGGCGTTGAGCCGGATCCGTTGTTCGTGATCCTGTTCTACGGCGCGCTGCCCCGGGCAGTGATTCTTTTGATGTTCACTGTCATCCTGTGTTATATCAGTATCAGCAGCCATGAGGATGCACAGAAGATTGCGGATCTGACTTATCGCAAAGAGACTGACCTGGGAACGCATGTGTACAATAAGAACAAATATGAGGAAATGATCGAGACGTATTATCCGGAGGTACACAGACTGGCTGCTATTTTCTGGGATGCGAATAATTTAAAATATGTCAATGATAAATACGGTCACGCCGCCGGGGATGTTCTGATTCAGACATTATCCTCCGTACTGTATGAATTGTCTACGGACAGACGCAAGGTTTATCGTGTGGGCGGGGATGAGTTTGTTATGATTATCGAGAATCCGGTAGAAACCGAGATAGAGTCCATGATAGAGACTGTAAAAGCCGATCTCATGGAAAAAGATGGGCAGGGAGACATACCGATCTCCAGCGCAGTAGGCTGGGCGGAGGGCTGCGGCGTGGATATCCGCAAGATCGTCAATGAGGCAGATACGAAGATGTATGAGAATAAAAAACGCGGAAAGGAAGGCAGAGAATAGATGGCAAACTGGGTGAGTGCCGGCTGTGGTGTCATTGCCAATGAACTGGCACAGGCAATGGAAAAAAGAGGACAGAAGCTGTATGGTGTTGTGAACCGTACGCAGGAGAAAGCAGTCGCTTTTGCGGAGAAATACGGTGTGCAGAATGTATTTACAAGTTTTGAAGAGGTCTGTGCTGATCCGGCGGTGGATATCATCTATATCTCTACGCCTCATAATACGCATATTCAATTTTTGCGAAAAGCTCTGGCAGCAGGTAAGCATGTGTTGTGCGAGAAATCCATTACGTTAAACTCCGGAGAACTGGAAGAAGCCATGCAGCTGGCGAAGGAGCACGGCGTAGTTCTGGCGGAAGCTATGACAATCTATCATATGCCAATCTATAAGGAACTGTTAAAGCGAGTGGATGCGGGAGATCTCGGAGAACTTCGTGTGATACAGATGAACTTCGGAAGCTATAAGGAATACGACATGAAAAACCGGTTCTTCAACCGGAATCTGGCGGGCGGTGCATTATTGGATATCGGCGTATATGCGCTCTCTTTTGTAAGAATGTTCTTAAGCTCCTGTCCGGATCAGATCGCCTCTCAGGTGAAATTTGCACCTACGGGAGTGGACGAGCAGGCGGGTATCCTTTTAATGAATCCGAAGCAGGAGATGGCGACAGTGACATTATCTCTGCATGCCAAGCAGCCCAAGCGGGGCATGCTATCTTTTGACAAGGCTTATGTGGAGATGTATGAATATCCCAGAGGACAGAAGGCAGTGATCACCTACACGGAGGACGGTCATACTGAGGAACTCCGGGCAGGAGCCACAGCGGATGCCCTGGCCTATGAGGTAGAGGATATGGAGCGGGCAATTGCCGGACAACCGGAGGTCATGAAGTTGAATTATACGGAAGATGTCATGCACATGATGACAGAGATCCGAAAACAGTGGGGACTGATCTATCCAGAGGAAGAGTAGACCAGAAAAAAATCTGATAACAGTATTCCGGCGGTAAAAAGATCCGAAGAAAATATGACCAACCGTCGGTATGCAGGGAGAATACTGATGATACGAAACAAGAGTCTGGGGAAGAGACTTCTGGCGGCGGGGATTATGCTGATATTTAGTATGAGCGGCTGCGGAACAGACAATAAGATAGAGTTAACAGGGAATGGAATAGGAAGTGATGGAATAGAAGCTGCGGCAACGGTGGATTCTGCTGAGGTGGCCGCTGCCGGGGAAACGGCATCGGATGTCACGGGTGGAGATGCTGCATCCACAGGAACTGCGGAGGATACGAATAAAACGGCACCGACTCCTGCCCCGGCGCCTCGGCAGGAGCTTACTACTGCGGACCGCATGGCGGACCGGACGAAAGTGAAAGGCATCTATGTCACCGGTCCCAAGGCCGGCAGCACCGGAATGGAAGATCTGATCGGACTGGTGGATGAGACGGAACTGAATGCTATGGTCATTGATGTGAAAAACGATGAAGGAAATGTGACGTTCCGGCTGACGAATGAGGAGATTACACAGAACATTCCCGTACTGGACCAGATATCCGAAATGCAGGCAGGAGTGCGCTACATCCGGGATATTCAGGCTTTGATGCAGGAACTGAAGGATCATAATATTTATACCATTGCGAGGATCGTATGTTTTAAGGATCCCATTCTGGCGGCGGCGAGACCGGAACTGGCATTGACGAAACCGGACGGCAAGCCGGTGACGGATGCCAACGGCCTGGCATGGGTGAATCCATACAGGCAGGAGGTCTGGGAATATCTGACAGAACTTGCCGAGATGGCAGCAGACCTTGGATTCGATGAGATCCAGTACGATTATGTGCGTTTTCCGGTGGGATCAGATGCCAATGCAGCGGACTACGGTGTGGATATGGATGCCTATCCGAAGAGGCAGGCAATACAGGATTTTCTCGCCTATGCAGGAGACAGACTTCACGAAAAGGGATGCGTGGTTACGGCGGATGTCTTCGGCACTATCATCGGAAGTGAGACCGACGTGCAGACGGTAGGGCAGGATTACACGGCGCTGGGACAGACCGTGGATGCCATCAGTCCTATGGTGTATCCTTCTCATTATGCGAACGGGGTATTCGGACTGAAGGTACCGGATGCGAATCCTTACGAGACGGTATTGGCGGCAATGCAGGGGTCTGTCGAAGAACTGCAGGAGATTCCAGAGGCAGAGCGGGCTGTGGTGCGTCCCTGGCTGCAGGCGTTTACCGCTACCTGGGTTCCGGGGCATATTTCTTATAACGGAACACAGATCAGGGAACAGATTCAGGCAGTCTATGATGCCGGTTATGAGGAATGGATCCTGTGGAATGCAACAAACCGCTATTCGGCAGAGGGACTGCTTGGTGCAGACGAGGTAGAGGATAATGAAAATAATCAATAAGATCATAATAGGGATTGCAGTGATCTGCCTGCTGTTATGTGGTGGAATCCTGGTATTTGCAATGAATCCGGATATGACCGATGCTCTGGCACAGAGGCTGTATGGAAACGGAAATAATGCGGAGACTGCGACAGAGACAGCAGAGGCAATCGGAAATCCCAGCAATATAGGTACAGATGGAAGTGTTTCGGTAACGCTGCCGGATCAGCCTGAAAACAGTCTGAGCGATTACATCAATCCGAATCCACAGGAACCCTTGCGATATCCCGGCGGTAATACCGGAAGTTCCGACAGCGGCACAGCAGCCACACCGGCTCCCCGAAGTGACGCCGTGACGGATTTAAACTCTTATTATGCAAACTGTATTACACAGTTAAGCATTCTGGGGAGCGGAGATCAGCATTTTGACAATGTGGTGTCAAAGAGTCTGTGGACTACCATTGAGCAGGCGTATAATACCGGAGCCTACGAGCAGGGATATGTGGCGGAGGTGCTGAAAAAGCTTGGCATGGAGAACTTTGTGATTCAGCTGCAGCTGGTAGATCTCGGGGATGGGTATTACAGAGTATATCACAATGTGGTGACTTATTAGAGATTTGATGGTTCAGAGAAAATCAATCAAGAGGAACACTGTTATCAAAAAAAGGATTTCAGTGTTCTTTTTTGTTTGCATTGTAAGAATATATAAGATTTAATAAATAATATTAAGAATCATTACTAATATTATTGACTAATAATTATGAATACGATATAATCATGATAAAGAAATAAATAAAACAGATCAGGAGTGTCATACTACATAGAAATAGCGTAGGCAGTATGGCAGATAGAAAATAGAAAAAAGGAGAGATCTTATGGATAAAAAAGCAATGCACAAATTAAGTTATGGATTATATGTGGTAACTACGAGAAATGCAGAGAAAGCAAACGGTTGTATCGTCAATACCGCGATCCAGGCAGCTTCCACTCCGAATCAGATCTGCGTCTGCATTAACAAGGCAAACTATACCCACGATATGCTGTTAAAAACCGGTGTGTTTAATGTATCTGTACTCAGCAGGACGGCAGAGTTTCCACTGTATGAGCGGTTTGGCTTTCAGTCAGGCACGGAAGTGGATAAATTTGCGGATTATACAGCATATAAAAATGCAGAGAACGGCGTGCCCTATATCACAGAAGGCACTAACGCCTACATTGCAGTAAAAGTTACACAGACTGTGGATCTGGGATCTCATACTATGTTCATCGGAGAAGTGACGGAGATGAAAGTATTAAGTGAAGAGCCATCCGCAAACTATGAGTATTATCAGGAAAATGTAAAACCCAAGCCGGTAGATACAGGGAAGACTGTGGACGGTCAGACGGTATGGCGCTGCACCATCTGTGGCTATGAGTATGTGGGAGAGGAACTGCCCGAGGATTTTATCTGTCCATTGTGTAAGCATCCGGCATCTGATTTTGAAAAAGTGGTAAAGTAAATGACAGGAGGTCAGAATTATGAGTATTGACAGTAGAAAGGTAGTTGTAGTGGGCTGCGGATTTGTGGGATCTTCTTCCGCATTTGCCCTGATGCAGAGTAAGCTTTTTTCGGAAATGGTATTGATCGATGCCGATCATGATCGTGCGGAAGGGGAAGCTATGGATATCAGTCATGGCATGGCATTTGCCAGCCCCATGAAGATCTATGCGGGTTCTTATGATGATATTACGGACGCCGCAGTCATTGTGATCACTGCCGGTGCCAACCAGAAGCCCGACGAGACGAGACTGGATCTGATTCGGAAAAACAGTGCCATTATGAAGTCCATTATCGGGGAGATCAAAAAGAGACCCTTTGAAGGAATCCTGCTCATTGTCTCCAATCCGGTAGACATTCTGACTTATATAGCCCTGAAGGAATCCGGCTATCCGGCAAACCGGGTCATCGGTTCAGGAACGGTACTGGATACCGGCAGATTCCGGTATGAACTGGGAGAACATCTGGGAGTGGACAGCAGAAGTATTCATGCCTTTATTATCGGCGAACATGGAGACAGCGAACTGGCAGCCTGGAGCGAGGCGAGAGTTGGTGGCATGCCTATCCATGATTTCTGTGAACTGCGGGGACATTATGACCATGAGGCATCCATGGAGAAAATATTTAACAGTGTAAAAAACAGTGCCTATGAGATCATTGCGAGAAAGCACGCAACCTATTATGGAATTGCTATGGCTGTATGCAGGATCTGCGCAGCAATTGTCCGTAATGAGCAGTCCATTCTGCCGGTATCCAGCCTGATGACGGGAGAGTACGGACTGGAGAATGTGGTGTTAAGCATTCCCGCTGTGGTGGATGAAAACGGTATTGAGACGGTGGTGCCCATTGAATTAAATGAGAAAGAACTGTCAGAACTGCAGCAATCGGCAACTGTATTGAAGAAGGTGATAGCGGAATTTTATCCGGATTAGTCTAAAGGTTTTAATAATGTGAAATGACTGCGCTGTGTCTGCAGGATCCCAAGCTTTGTAAGCTTGCCGAGTTCCGCGGACATGGCGCTTCTTTCTACTCCCAGATAATCCGCCAGTTCCTGACGGTTGAAGGGGATGGTGAAATCGTTGGAACCTTTCATTTTTGCCTGATCGGTCAGGTACGCCATTAGTTTTTCTCTGGTGGTTTTGCGGGAGGTATATTTGATTTTCTGGTTCAGATACATGTTGTTTTGTGCCACGATCCCCAAGAGATTGCGGATCAGGGTATGGTGAAACTCACAGCCGTTGTCACAGGTATTTAACAGTTTTTTCCCATTTAAAAACATAATATTGCAATCCTCCGCAGCCACGATATCCACAGGAAGATGAGGAATCCCGGCACAGGAAAAGGCCTCCCCGAACAGGGAACCCTCGGAGATGGAAGCGGTGATATTACGGTTGCCGTAGTAATCATCCTGCAATATGTGAATGGAACCTGATTCAATGATTCCGATAAAATCCGCCGGATCACCGGCATGCCTGATATACGCCTCCTTTTGATAGGATTTTGTATAGGCGTGCAGTCGCTTCAGCATAATGGGAATATCTTCGGGTAAAATGTTCTGAAAAAGAGGATTGCTCATAATAAAATCTCCTTTTGTTGGAAAACCAACATACTTGATGGGATGATTCTAGTATAATCCCCTCAGAAAGTCAAGGAGAGTTCAGGAAAGGAAGGATAACGATGTATAAAAATATTGAAAAACAGACGAAATTAAATCTGAAGGAGCTGGTGAAATACCAGGAGGGGCAGGTAGTCAGCAAGACTCTTGTACAGAACGACTATGTGAGTATGACGATTTTTTCCTTTGACAAGGGCGAGGAAATCTCCACCCATGCAGCAGGCGGTGATGCTATGGTAACCGTTTTGGAAGGCAAGGGCAGATTCACCGTAGGCGGCGAAGTATTCTACGTGGAAGAGGGCGAGACTCTGATCATGCCCAAGGATATCCCTCACGCAGTATACGGTGAGGAGAGATTCAAGATGCAGCTGACAGTATCTTTCTGAGTTGTAGAAAAAATGCGGTTCTCTTTTGAGGTTTGTGCAAAATACTGTTTGTTTGGATTTCTTTGTTGGAAAAACAACATAATGAAATTCTGGATTTTGCAATACTGATCTTGTGATGAAACATAGGACGAATAATTAAGGTCAGATGTTTAGAAAAGTAAATGATGATTTAGAGACAAGCTAAGAGCATAGAAAAACTGAGGAGGAAAATATGATCCGAAAAATCATTCATATTGATGAAGAAAAATGCAATGGCTGCGGTATTTGTGCGTCTGCATGTCATGAGGGTGCGATAGATATTATTGATGGCAAGGCAAAGCTGGTCAGAGAGCATTTCTGCGATGGGTTTGGCGACTGTCTGCCCGGGTGCCCGACGGGAGCTATTACATTCGAGGAGCGGGAGGCACCTGCCTATGATGAGGCGGCTGTGAAACAGGCACAGCAGTTAAAACAACAGGAAAAAATGCAGCGGGAGGGTATGCAGATTCCACATGGGGGATGCCCGGGAAGCCGTATACGACAGATGAACCGGAAGGAAGATGCAGCAGTGACAGAAAACAGTTACGTTAATGACGCAATCAAATCTCAGCTGTGCAACTGGCCGGTCCAGATCAAACTGGCACCGTTGCAGGCACCTTATTTTGATGGGGCAAAGCTACTCATTGCGGCAGACTGTACCGCCTATGCCTACGCGAATTTCCACAAAGAATTCATTCGCAGCAAAGTGACGCTGATCGGCTGCCCAAAGCTGGATGCGGTGAACTACAGTGAGAAGCTGACGGAGATTCTGCGGAACAATGATATTCAGTCCGTGACTATTTTGCGCATGGAAGTACCCTGTTGCGGCGGCCTGGAAATGGCGGCAAAAAAGGCTATACAGGACAGCGGAAAGTTTCTGCCCTGGCAGGTAGTGACCATCTCTATTGATGGAGAGATTCTGGAATAAAATGTTTTTGCTGAAAGCAAGTGTCTGAAAAAGGAGATTGTATGAAAATGCAGGGAGACAGCATCATCAGTGCCCTGATCGGGTTAGTGGGGGCCGTATCTAATAACGGAAAAACAGAGAAGACCGACAGCGTGATCCGGGAAGCGTTTCTGTGTTTGACGGACGCAGGCAGTGAGGAAGAAATGGTACAGAAGATACATGCAGAGAAATTCATCATTGCGCCGGACTGTGCCACCTGCCTCAATCCCTGCGGCAATACTTCGGATTATGACATGGCGCAATTTTATGCAGCAGATGCGAAGGTCATCTCTGCGAAGCGGGATCTGGTCGAAACTGTTTGTAAAAAGCTGGGTTCGTCGGAAAATGTCCCGGAGGATGTTTATCAGGGAATTGCCTATCTTGGGTATGATCTGGAACCGGAGGCTTATACGCAGATACAGCAGAAGATTATGTGCTAAGATTTGATTCAATAAATTGAGAGTTACGAAAGCATAGCAGAGCACAGGCATAGTGAGGACAGCGATGGGAGCTTGCGCACAAATCACGGTTTTTATTTTTGGCGTCATGCGGCGAACGCCCTCTTGTACCCT